>Ga0228711_1009811_pt1 | contig 12817 bp, 7 predicted proteins | sample MedpolnodulmetaG_2_FD_177996 | JGI IMG/M metagenome (GOLD analysis project Ga0228711, IMG submission 177996) | Root nodule microbial communities from Medicago polymorpha collected in Santa Monica, California, United States - brown nodules | ecosystem: Host-associated > Plants > Roots > Nodule...
TGATTATTAGGAACACATGCAAAATACACGTCCCAGCAGCAGCTACCTTTATTGGAAGAATAAAGTACTAGTATTAGACAATAACTAGTACTGTTATAGACTTAAGTAAGATAAGTATTCATTAATAATAGTCTATCCAATGATGTGTGATTAAGTTTCTATATAATGTAATCTGCTAAATATCTTTAATGGAAGTATCATCTTGATACTTGTACAGGCTATTGTGATTCAAGAATTTTAAAGATAACTGGTTTGTAAAGTTTATGAAATTAGTTATCAGTTATTAATGCTCGAACCAATTTCAATGTCTCTATTTAAAATCTATCATTGCATGAGTCGAACACATGCATGAAGTATGGTATTTTTGGGTTTTAAGATGAAGATTGTCAAGCAAGGAAATGAGCTAAAAAGTAAGATAAGAATATTAAAATTGTAAAAATAATATATCGACATAGTTGATTTTCAGTTTCAAAAGAAATTTTTCATATTCCTGAATATTTTTTAAAAATATATTAGAAAATGGTGGATTTTTATTAATCTTAGTAATTGTACAAAGTCATCGTCAAACCAGGGACGGATCCAGAAATATTGTTAAGCGGGGCAAAATCATATACTAAATTTTGTTTTACTGAAATCATATACTATATACATAATTTTTTTTTTTTACTAATACATAAGTGATATTATCACTAAAAAATCAGAGACTACAAAAATTATGTCATTTTATATCCAAAAAATTGAATATACTTAAATATCTATGAAATATATTTCTCTATTGACTTTATATTTTAAAACTATTGTTTATTTCATCATTTTGAGTATTGTCGAATATATTTTTCTATGTATGCCAACAATCAATGATTAATAATATTATTTTTCATACCGTTGCTTATTAATTTCTTCACAAAAACTTATTTAGTAATACTTTGTGGGGGCAAAACTTATTTTTAATGGTAAAAAAGTAAAGTTACTTAACAAATCTATGTAAAAGTAATAGAGCATGTGGGGTCAAGTGCCCCCAATTGGATGAACTTGTATCCGTGCTTGCGTTAAACGCATGCTAAATTTAGCGGTTCCTACGATTGTTATATCATAAAGTAGTCAGAAACTATCCATAGTTAGTGTTGGGTTTCAAATGTGAGTAGTTAAATCTATGTCGTTAATAATGTTGGATATATAAGAGATGTGATTCATATATCTAATGTCATAAGGATTTGGATGGAGATGTGGTGTCTTTCTCACTTGTGGTCTTAGAGCATTTGTGCAGTTGTTGCTTCCGACTTTCCCAAACTCCCCCAACAAGTAGTATCAGAGCCCTTAATTCAGCTTGATGGGAGAGTGTGAGCCAGATTCTGCTATAGGAGATGAGAACACTCACGCTTAAGGGGTAAATTGTTGGATTTCACGTGTGAGTGGTTAAATTCTATATCGCTTATGAATGAATAAAAATGTTGAATATATATAAGAGGTGACCCGTAAACCTAATTCCTCAAAGGCTTTTTTTTTTTTTTTTTTTGAAAATGTAGCGTGTTCCTATTTACCCTGGTTTTTGGTAAACAAATGTTGGTTTCCGAAAACGGTTAACTTGAGAGATCAACTAGTAAATCTTGGGGCATATTGTTCTTATGTTTGACAGAAAGTATGAATGTTCTTGATGTAAACCAAAAACGATAAATGTCGGGATCGAACACGCGTCGAATCTGCAAAGTAAATTGCTAGGAAAAAACGGTAAATTGCAAGGAATTTAAAGGGTAAACTTAAATTGCATAAATGAATGTAAAGTGGTACACAAATTCATACATTTGCAACTTGTTTACTCGTTTCTCCTATAGTACCGATAGTTTGAGTGTGTAAGTTTTGTGTGTATGCAAATTGTGACCCGTTTTTCCTATGAAAAACTCTTATTTATACTAAGTAACTGCCTATATAGAAACCGTCAAACATAACTGCTAAAAACTACCCTAGACATCTTTTGAATTTCAAATGATATCTCTTCGACAGTAACTGTTTATGGCTCGTCGATTTGGCACTAACTTCTCTTCGATATCCTGCTTGCCTGTCGAAGCTTCTCTGTCGAACGATGAAATCTCTCTAAGTCCATAAACTTGATCCAGCTTATGAGTCGAACTCAATTAGATTTCATCAAAACCTACAGGCTGACAAATTGCCCCCCAAAAATGTCTTTTTCGTTTGTATCTTCAGATAGAAGAAGAAAAAGACGTTTTTGAACTTCATCGAACGTGTCCTCCCGTCGAGATAGATTACATCACTATCATCAATATCCAAAGGCAGATGAAAAAACCTTTTATGACGTCATCAAATCCCACTTAGTGTGCCACGTTCCACTTCTTGGGAACTACCACTTTATCATGCCTTTATCAACTGTCAATCTGAAGTTTATAAAGAGGCATGAACCTTTCCTTCTTTAGTTCGTTCAAACTTCATACTTTTCTTCTCTTTCATCATGAAAATTCATCACCTCTTACTATACGTCTTGATGCATTTCTAAATTTATCGCTATCATTTGGGAAGAGGGATGCAATCAAAGGAAGAAAATTGTTTGAAAATAAACACTAGCGCTTCTTTAAAGGAAGCAAAGATGAAACCAGTCCTTTGCGTTTTACCAGATAATCCTACCATAGGAATGGTCAAATTAATTTTGAAGACCAAATTAGACGTTCCTAGTTTCAATGGAAAGATCTAAAAGGAACGTTGACAGCATCAAGAAAGTTAATAGACCCGACAAGCTAGACGTCAACATCATCCGGTTTACTATCGAAAAGAGGTGTCTTCGTAACAAACTGAGTTTGAATTTCAGTTCTATTATCCCTTTGTGTTAATTATTTCCTCGATTATAATCTTTGGAAGTTTAGTTCACTTTTAGAAAACTAAAAGATTTCTTTTCCTTTCAGCTTAAGGAACAAAGAGGAAATAATTTTGAAAAATTAAAGCAATTTTAAGGGTCAAAAAATTGAAAACCTCATTAACTTAAAAACCCTTAATCTTCTCACCTTTTCCGAAAAACTTCTTATCAGAGACGGCCATGTGGCTCCATCTGAAAGGTCAAGGAAAAAGTTAAACATAATTGCTCTAACCTTCCTAGGGCTATATGAATTGACTCCATCTTCTTCTTCCCTTTACTCTCACTTCCTCTTCCATTTTTTCTCCTAGAAAAAGAAACTTTTCTGAACTTCTTTTTTTTTTGGTACAAAGTGTCATCTTTTTGTTGTTGTGGCTACATGGTTCATTGGTATATTATATTTTGTCATTCAAAAAAAAAAAATCCCTCTTCCTTCTCAAAGGGAAATGATTTTTCACTCTAACAATATTACAGGTGTCAGCTCCAAGGGTGCCCAATTTTGCATGTTAAAATGGATTGTGCATTTAATGTTGTAAAAGTTTAATATTTTAAATTTAAAGTGCAAGATTTATTTCTTATTTCCTTTTATAGTTTCTTAACTTGTGCCGTTAAGGCACAAGTTAACATGACCCTTAAAATGTTAATGTTACTTTTTTAATTATATCCGTAACTATGTAGTACTTACTCTTCTTTCAATTCTCTCATTTATCCTTTCCATATCATTTATTAAGGATAATTTTGTAAAATAACACATAATATATATATATATATATATATATATCTTTTCTACGAAAAATTGATCACATTTTTTAATACGAATGAAATGAGACGATCAATATCCATAAGCAAGATCTATTTCCCAGCAATTGAAAGGCACGTGATAGAAAGAGGGTCCACCAAACCCAACTCATTCTCAATCTTTCTTCATAAGGATGATATAATAAGAATCTTCATTCTCACATAAATTGACCAACATCTCATATTTACATTCTTTTGAATTTTTTAGTGAATCTTTTATTTTATTTTTTTGCATTATAAAGTGTGTACATATTCTAACTAATTAACGGCCAATGATGGTACACGCCTACTGATATAAAAGAAAATAGCACTAACTTGGTCTTTGGAAGATTTTTTTTTACTTGGCTTTGTTGAGAAAAGTCATAACATACACCTTAAATCAACGTTCAATCTCCCAAATATCAAAATTGTGCGATTTTGCTCCTTTTTTCTAGTGATTTTGGCACTATTAATTGTCTTGTTGTCAATTCATAGTAAGAATGTGGTTTCTAATTAAGGTTTTTTTATCACATGCAAATTTGCATATGTTAAAAAGTTTAAAATAATAACTTTTATAATTTATATATTTTGTGTTAAATATATAACTTTTTGATAAATAATTATTGGTTTTCAATAAAAATTTACTACTTTTAACATGTTTAATATTACTCATGTTAGACAAACCCTTTAAAAAAAAAATGTTAGACAAACCCTTTTAATTAAAACTAAAATACAAAACAAATGCCACGTGAGAGGGGATGAAATCTCTAATTAAAATTTCAAATTTATGAAATTATTGATGATTGTTTTCTTTTAGTAAATCGCCATTTCCTTTAGTTTTTTCCTCATTTTGCTGTCATTAGATGGGGAATTAATCGCATGACATACATGAAAGATGAAGCATGAGAGAAACTCAAATATTAATTAGCACTACCCATGATTTTAGTGTAGGATGGTAAATCTTAGTTGAATATTGGGGAAGTAGATGAATTAGAAGTATAACAAAAAGATGAAGAAGAAGCTTACATTCATATTTTCTGTTTTTTATTTTCACTTCAATTTTTCTACGCATTATTTTAACCCATCTGGTTTGGCCTAGTGCTATTGACTTGAGACCTGAGAGTGTGCTCCTCTTTGAGGTCTCAAGTTCGATTCTTCCTAATATCAATTTAAGTGGGCTAATTTAACTTCTTCAAAACAAAACAAAAAAAGTCAAGTTGGAACTATGCGTTGGGTGTACACCAATTAATTGTCACACCTTAGCATTCGGAGGGGGCTATCAAATAAGAAAGTGGGTTTTTAGGGGACTAAAATTCTCTAAAAGTATGTCTAGAAGAAAGAATTTTTTGAGATAACTAATTTTAATTGGAGGATAATTCAATGTTAAATAGTATGGATGTCTTTGATACGAAATTTCACGGACGACAAATTGACATCATCAAAGTAGCTTCACTTCTTATTTTTTATTTTTTAAATTAAGTAGATTAAATTAAACATAACCCCACTAACAGTGAAGTCAACAAAATTTGGAAGATGAGATTTTAGAAATCAATTTCATCATATGTTATAAAGTTGGCTTTGAAAATCAATTAAAAACATGTGGTGATTTTTTTAGGCTCTACTTTTCAAAAAAATTGTCCAATGTGCCCTACATTAATTGAAAATAAATATCCAACATGCTCTACTTTCACTTTTGCTCTTACATAGCTCAACCTGAGATGACACCATGTTCCTTCAGGATGGCTCCATCTCAGATGGCACCATCCTACTCGTTGCAAATTGGGTTGACAATCTACCCAAAGAGAAGTGGGCTCAAGAGTATGATGAAGGTCGAAAATAGGGCCATATGACATCAAACCCTATTGAGTCAATGAACAATATATATAAGGGTATTCGCAACATGCCAGTTTCAGCTATGGTCAAAGCAACCTACTATAGGACAGCAACGATGTTTGCATTAAGAGGACATGAGGCAGGAGCAACAATAGGTTGTGGTGCGCAATTTGCAGAAAAGTGCATGGATATGATTAAGGAAGAGGTGATTAATTCAACCACTCACCAAGTCACCCATTTTGATCGAATGGGGTATACCTTCTCTGTTCGTGAAACTATCGATCATAAGGAATGAATGGCAAAGGGAGAATACAAGGTCGACCTACAAGAAAGGTGGTGTGACAGTGGAAAATTCCAAGCTCTACATATGTCATGTTCACACGTCATAGCTGCATGTTCTAGCTTCAGTCATGACTATTCTTCCTATATAAATCCATTTTTCCGAAATGAGAGAGTATACGTTGTTTACAACAAAAGTTTCAACCCAGTTCACCACCAGAGTTATTGACCCGCGTATGTAGGATTTGAACTTTGCCCGAATTTGTCTATGCGAAGACCGAAAAAGGGTCGTCCAAATACCACTCGCATTAGGACCGAAATGGATGAAGTTGAAAAAGTTCCAAGAAAATGTGGATTGTGTCGAAGCGAGGGTCATTTTTGCAAAAATTGCCCTAATTTTAATCTTGCACGCCAGTAGTACTTTCGTTGTATTATTTTTTTTTCTAATATATCAATCTATATTATTAGGTTATTTTATATGTTTTCTATTTAATAAATTCATTTAATAAATTTTCAGCATAAAAATAAACAAAAAAAAATTAAAAGAACCTAGTAGGATGGTGCCAACTGAGATGGAGCTATCCTAAAGGAGGTATTAATTAATAAGCAAAAAAAAATTTAAAATTGAAAAAAAATAAAAATAAGTAGGATGGTGCCATCTGAGATGGAGCCATCCTGAAGGAACATGGTGCCATCTCAGATGGAGCTATGTAAGAGAAAAAGTGAAAGTAGGGTATGTTGGATATTTATTTTCAATGTAGGGCACATTGAACAATTTTTTTTGGAAAGTAGGGCCTGCAAAAAAAATTCACATGTGGTAGCTTGGAGAAGCCGACAAGATTGATATGGAAAAGCTCAATAATCAAATCATGATTGATATAAAGTTGTTTAAGGAACGAAAAGAAAAAGAATGCAGAATTTGCTAGTTCGTGAAATTTCGTAATCACTTTAACCATACTATTTATCATTTCCCTTCAATTTTTTATTTATGCAAACACCATTGTTTATACAATAAACTTAGAGTATAATTTGGAGGTACAATATGCCGCTTTGACTAGGCCGTTCTTGTAATTATCTTTTATGATACATCTTGTGCTATGATTGGTTGTGTTTATATATTTATTTGACCTTTTTAAAAGAATACTTAGAGTGTGTTTTGGACAGGATAGTTAAAAAATCTAAATAAATTATTATTTTAGACAATTTAAATTCTTCAATTGAATTCTCTTTATAATTAAGGAATGAATATAAATTTTTTTAGTTTTTAAGTGGGTTTTGAAATTCCCAAATTACACTTTGACCAAATACTTCATAAATTCCTTCACTCGAAAAAAAGTTAAATATGCTTTTAGTCCATACAAAATCATTACCTTTCAAGTTTATTCACTATTAAATTTTAATTAAAATTTGAGTGAAGGATTTTTTTGGTCCCTCACAATTTTTTGATGGACCAATTTAATCCATGCAGACGTAAAATCCAAATTAGTCCCTGACATTTTCATATTGAGGATAAATTAGTCACTGATTCATTATAGCATAGAGACTAATTTGTCCCCAATATAAAATGTCAGGGACTCATTTTGAATTTTATTTTTATCACAGATTAAATTGGACCATCAGAAAATTGCGAGGAATTAAAACAGGTCCTCACTCATTAAAATTATAGTCCTTCACAATATTGCAATTTGCAACAAAAGCATCTATTTTGAAAACTTTATACAAAAATGGATACTTTTAGTCATTAAAATAGTCTATATAAAATACAAGCATTGACTATATGTGATTTTTTTTTAAGGATTAAACTTGAGTCTTGAAAGCATGTGGTTCTATAAGGACTATTTTAAAGACTAAAATGTGTTTTAAGTCCCTACAAAATTACCAGCTTTCAAATTTACTCCCGATTAAATTTATATTAAAATTTTAATATTTCAGAATATTGAAGTTTGCAAGAAAAGCATCTATTTTGAAAGCTTTGTACAATTAATAGTCCTTATAAATTATAAATATAGACTAAATGTAAAAAAAAATTGATGGACTGAACTTAAAAGCACGTGGCTTTATAGAGACTAAAAAAAATACATTTAACCTTTTGAAAAATTATCTAAATGTAACATTCGATCAAACAATTAAATTTTTTTTTTTTGAATTATCCACTGAAGTTGTATTAACTCGAAAATTTTTCGCAGTCAAACACACTCTAAAATAGAAAGTAATTAAATAGTACAATATTGATACTTGAGGGGACATATAATATATGAATATAGTCTCATTACCTGTCGACTGATTGAAGCAAATGCATGTAAATAATGTGTTTCAAAATATTCAGTCTAAAGTGGCATAGAAGGGTCTTTATATCTCCAAAGTAATTTGGCATCTAAAAAGCAATACCTCTTTTGAATTTGCTTTAATTTGTTCGAAGTGCTATACCTAGCTAAGTTGCACGTCCCTATAAATAGCGTACCATACTTGCTCATTTTCAATAACCTCAAGCCTCACATATATATAGTTTACTAAATATTTCCATTTTTTGTATTTAGAAAATAATTTTTTGTACATTTTATTTAGAATAAGTTATATTAAGATGGAGAAGGTGATGAGGTTGGCTACAGAAAAGGGTGTTGTGATTTTCACCAAGAGCTCTTGTTGTTTGTGCTATGCAGTGAACATTCTGTTTCAAGAAATTGGAGTGTTCCCTGTGGTTCATGAAATTGACAAAGATCCTGAAGGGAAAGAAATGGAAAAAGCTATAACAAAGTTGGGTTGTAATGCACCTGTCCCTGCAGTATTCATCGGAGGAAGGCTTGTGGGGTCCACCAATGAAGTAATGTCCCTACACCTAAGTGGTTCACTCGTTCCACTACTTAGGCCATACCGAATTTAGCTTAATTTGATCTTAGGAACACATGCAAATTACACGTCCCAGCAGCTACCTTTATTTGAAGAATAAAGTACTTGGTAGTAGTAAGTAAGATAAGTGTTCTTCTCATAAGTCCTAGTTCAACTGGTAAAAATGTCGAAATTGTTAGGCCGGATTTAATGATCGGGGTTCGAACCCCTGTGCTTCCACTTTATGTGTGTGAGTTTATGATGGCTTTGCCATCTCGTCTATCTACCAGAAAAAAACAGAGTAAGATAAGTGTTCATTAATAACAGTCTATCCAATGATGTGTGATTAAGTTTCTATTATTTGTTGGCTATAATGTAATATGCTAAATATTCTTAATGAAAGTTTCATCTTGATACTTGTACAAGCTACTGTGATTCAAAAATTTAAGAGGTAACTCATATCTAAAGTTTATGAAACTAATTATCAGCTGTATTAATGCTTGAATCAAATTCAATGTCTCTATTTAATAATCTATCATTGCAAATGAGTCGAAGGCATGCATATGAAGCATGGTATTACATGGTTTCAAAGATGAAGATCATCATCATACAAGGAAATAAGATAAAAAGTAAGATGGGAATATGAAAATTGTAAAAATAATATATAGACATAGTTGATTTTCAGTTTCAAAAGAAAACTAGTTACAAACCCGTGCGAAGCACGGGTTCAATAACGTGTTTGATAAAAAAATTGTTCAAAAGGATAAATGTTGAAATTACGGAACATTGTCATTCATCGTAAAATATTTATCAAATCATTAAAAGAGTGCATATTTAGTTTGTTAGGCGAGGAATTGAACATAATATTGAAGATGAAAATAATTGGAACCAATTAAGGAACATAATGTGTAAATTACGGTTACATATTAACCTAAATTATAAGAGGAAGTGCCACTGTTATAGAGTTTTTCAAAAGGGATTACTACATATATTTACATCAGACAAAGTCAAGCAAAGAAGTAGCATCGCTAAGTCAAGATAATCTAGTCTAGCATTAGAGCTAAGACAATTTGTCAAAAGTGTGGACTATGAACTTTGAAGATCGATTTGGGAACGACTTGAACGTACATATTTTTAGGTGGCCTCTCTATATCAAAGATTAATTTACCGTCTACCTCTAATTTTCTTTCCCGGAAAAAGTTGAACCATTGGCCTCCTAAACACTTTTCGTAACTTGCTCTTTTTGCGGTTATCAAGCGACACTTGTACCTTTTTTGAGCTTGGTTGTCAATTAGTATTATCGTTTTCCGCTTTCCTTTGAGAATTGTCCTTGATATCTCATTGGGGAAGTGCTATGAAAGAAACAAATTGCAATGTTAATTAGATGTTATGTGCAAAATGAATGTAGTATAATTATTTTAAGGTGACAACAATAAAATGCTAAATCAAATTGTTTATTTCCCACGGGTCGAATACTGTATTTTTAAAAATCTTTGTTATAAAGGAGAAATGAGCAAATTAAGGGAAATAGTTGCATCTTTCTAAGAAATTGTTGTCGTTCATAAATGTGAAAATCAAGCAAGCATATTGCACAAATTTCAGCTATATGTACATTTCTAAAACATTTACCAAAGCATTATAAAGAGACTACAAGTGTCATAGATTAACCAAAAAGGGATATTTGCCAATATTTACATCAGACAAAATGAAAAGAACAAATGGCATCCCAAAGTCAAGATAGTTTACGATTACAGTCCAAAGCGATACGCCAAAATAGTAGAAGTTCAAATAGTTCAGCAGCAAAGATCTACTTTGGAACAACTCGAACGTGCAAGTTCTTCGGTGACTTTTCGAGATCAAAGATGAGCTTACCACCTTCTTCCATCACACGTTCTATGCAGAAATTGAACCACTGCCCACCCAAGTGTTTTTCATAGCTTGCTCTTTCGGCGGTAATGAGGCGACACTTATACTTTCTTTGTGTCTGATCATCAATTAGAGTGATTGTTTTGCGCTTTTCTTTTAGAATTGTTCTTGACACCTCATTTAGGAAATGCTAAACAGGGAAATAACTGCAATATTAGTCTAAGCATATTAACATGGATAAGATGTATGTGAATATAGTTACATATAATTTATAAAATGAAGGTAGCATAACTGATATTAAGCTAAAGAAAATGTACCATGACTTCTAATTTATCTTCCTATTATCCTCCTATAAAGTATAGATAAATGCATGAATATGCATTATATGTATCCCGTTGACCAATTAACATTGTTGAAACAAATGGAAATTAAGCATCACTACCGCATGTGCATCTATAGCTAGCATCATTTGACATTGATGTCTTCAAACATTTGGTGCAACTCTCATAATACCATCCAAACTGGTTAGGATTGAATTTAGTTGTTTTCCAAATAGTGATGCAGTATGTATCCTAAAACAAATTATGCACATGAAATAAAGAATAATGCAATATATATTTTTAATTTGTGCGTAAAAAAACTCAAAGCATGTTTGTGCATAAAAAAATCAAACCTTGACTAAGTTTATAAATTCAGCAAATGGCCTAACTTGAGACAGATTGAAAAAATCGTTGTACGAAGTACGTTGAGAAGAAGTCGAACTCTTACTTAAGTTATGACTGAAGCTTTGACTCTGAGCTTGAGAAGTGTTAAGGTCACGACAATAATTCAAGAAACATGGTCAAAAAACAATCAAATCAGATTGTGAAATAATAAGTTACTCTAACACTGAATTATGAAATCATAATGCAAACTTACTAAGTCTTAAAGTTCTCAAGAATCGGATGATGTAGGTTGATGAGCAGCCTCGAACCTGACCAATTGTTACATCTATTTGGGTTGCCGTTGACTATAAAATGGAAGCAAAGAACTCAAGGTAAATAGATGGTAAATGATAAAGCTACGGAGTATTTTTCCCATAGTGTTACATCAACTATATTCCGACTGCATAAGAAAAAACATCTTTCAGGTCATTATCAAACTTATACAAAGTCCTATCATCTGATGCTGACAAATTAGAAAATAATACCTTTTATCTTTCAACACAATGTTCGTACACTGTTTCATTCCAGTCCCAATTGGCGTTGTCTTGACAATCTCGTGAAGAAGCCCAATGATTTCTTAAAAAAAAAAATTACATCTATAAGAACATTATAATTGGAGAAAACACAAAAATAAATTAAAGCACATAACTATACCATATAAAACGTCAGTTTTGAATTTTCCATCTTGAATTTCCTTAAATGACTTAAAGCGAAATTCATGAGTAAGAACGTTACTTAACTTGTCATACTTCTACACCTTTGTACTAGAACCAAAAACAACCTTAAAGGGGTTAAATGCAATGTCATTATCAAACACATGACAATTATACAAAGTATAAGTTTTGTTTTCCTCGATCAAAGCCTTCCAGTGCTCCAATTCTCTATATCGAGTTATTACATGAACTCGATCATCCTAAATCCGAGAAAGAAATCAAAAAATATAAATAAATCAAAATGTACACTAATAAGTAACATTGATAAATCATAAAGGAAATTACAACAAATCTTAATTAATTCATCTAACATTTGCATCACAAATAATGAGCTTCATATGTTGATTCTCATTACTACCGGACATAATCCAAGAATCGAGCACTCCAAATCCTATTTTCCAAATGTCCAAATCATTTTTGAGATCCTTAATGTAGTCATAATCCCTTGACATTGAAAGTCCTATATAGAAATACAATAATACATCATTTAATTTTATTCCCTTTGTTCACTCTGATATCGAAAGAAGCTAACATATTTATATGTGATCAATTTTTGTATCATCTAATCAACCTGATCTTAAATGCACAAATTTCTGTATCGTCAACTTTCTGGACCTCAATGATATGACCAAAACAAATTTACACCAATCAACTTTCATACGGCTCAATGATATAGGAAAAAATAAACTAAACGTGAAAACTGTTACGACTTTATGATTACTCACAAAAATTAAAATAACCAACATGCATCAATTTTTTTCAACTACAGTATTAGAAGCTAAAATAACAATTGTGTCAAAACCTTACCATGAGCTAAAATTCAATCATCATGACCTCTACTATACTCCACATAACAAAGGAAGATTTTTCTACAGTCATGCAACATAACAATTTCTGGTACATAATCCACTAACAATTGAAAAAAAAAAAAAAAAACCCTTAAAAAGCAAAAACAAAAA
>Ga0228711_1009815_pt1 | contig 12814 bp, 8 predicted proteins | sample MedpolnodulmetaG_2_FD_177996 | JGI IMG/M metagenome (GOLD analysis project Ga0228711, IMG submission 177996) | Root nodule microbial communities from Medicago polymorpha collected in Santa Monica, California, United States - brown nodules | ecosystem: Host-associated > Plants > Roots > Nodule...
CATTCGCAGAGTTATTCTTTTTCATTTCTGGTGATCCTTATTCTTTCGTTGGTGATGCATGATTACACTCTCAACTGAGATAGTATTAGAAATTTTAAATTCTGCGACTAGATTGGTTTTTAATCAATTAAATATAGGAAAAAACTTAGTACAATTTCTTAGGTGCTTTTTGTATGGTTCTTAACTAAATTCATCATGATTTCCTTAAATCCATAATTCTCTCAAAGTTTGTTATCACTAAAAAAGTTGTATTTTTAGTTCAGAACCATACGAAAAGCACCCAAAGAATTGTACCTAAGTTTTTTTCTTGCTTAATAATTATTTACCATAAACATTTTAGTTAGTGTTGTTTAGTTAGAGTCCACTATAAGATACTCTTAGTTTTGATAAGTATTCTTGATCATAATGTCTTTTTCTATGTTCTAATTAGTGTCTAACACATGTTCATTATTCCAATTTGAGAAATGCTACCAACACACATTCTAACACACATCTTTTAACATACTCTCTTTAATCGGAGAGTTTCCCCTTTTTAATGCAAAACTGATTTTTCCGTATTGAAATTAACCACTTAATTATCCATTGGATTTGAATTTTAGATGTCAAAAAGAATTGTGGATGGAACTATACCGGAAGAAGCATATGAATTGAGAAGAAAGTTTGCACTCACTCAGCACAGGTGAATTGATTCTATAACATCCTTTTTCTTATTTTATTTTGTGATTTTTATGAGTTATTAACTTCTTACATTATAGTGGAAAATTTGCATAAAAACATGAGTTAAATATGTTTTTAGTCTCTATAAATATACCAACTTTTCGTTTTAGTCCCTCTAAAATTTTCCTTTAACTTTTAGTCCCTACAAAATTTTGGATCTTCACTTTTGGTCCCTCTTTTAAAGTAAATTCATATGTAGAATTCATATTTTTGAATAAAATTTTGCAAGAAAAGTTCATAATATTACAAGACTCTCTCCCAAAAAAATTAGAATTTTTTTAACAAAACATGAATATATTTTTTATGGTTAAAAATTCATATTTAATTTATTTTTGTTTAAAAAATTCTAATTTTTTTTGGGAAAAGTTTTCGCGATATTCTACACATTTCTGTACAATTTCATTTAAAAAATACTAAAATTTACTTTAAAATAGGGACTAAAAGTAGCGATAGAAAATTTTATAGGAACTAAAAGTTGAAGGAAAACTTTAGAGGGACTAAAACGAAAAGTGGGTATATTTATAGGGACTAAAAACATATTTAACCTAAAAATATTGCAAGTATTCTATCTATTTGGTTATAATTATCAAAACTTTAATGGAATTATGTTTGACTTGAAAAGTTGACTGATGTTGATTTTGTTGGGTTTTATGGATTAACCTTAGTCAATAATTAAAATAATATATTATTATATCAACTATTAATTATAATTATAATATTGCACTAAACAAATGGATGTTTATTAATGGGCTGTAATTAGAAACGGGTCGTGATGGGTTGGGTCGTTTCTCAAAGTAAGCCTGTTGAGAGGTCTCTTTCTCTACTAGTGCTTATATACACTGACTATCCCATTAGGTCAGATAACTGCTTCAATGCACCCTCATTCTAATGGCATCAGGAAGGGAAAGAAGACTCTCTCAACTCTAACCTCTTCCTCACCAACCAACTAAATCAGGTACACATCTATTCTATTTCTACAATATGCTATAATTGGGTCTATTTTAAGCTATATTCTTCAGATTTTGCTTCTTTATAAAGACAGTGCATGATTATTGAGGTTCAGATAATTGATGACACAAAACTTTCTACCTGTAGCATCAGGGGAAATTTACATAAAAGCATAGCAAGTATTTTAACTTTTGCATTGTAGTGGAAAATTTACGGAAAAGCATTGCAAGTATGCTATCTATTTTGTTATAATCATCAAAACTTGAATGGAAGGTTAATGAGATTTTGTAGCCTGTCTGCTCGGTTGTTTTTGTTGTGTCATTCTTCGATTCTCCTGCTTTTCTGCACCGGTGTTTTTGCAGTGGTTAGGATGGTTTATGTGTCTCAGAAATTGGAATTGGATCAAGCTGCTTGAGTGTTGTCCGATACACAACAGTTGGTGAAATACTTCTCTGCAATCGCGGTGTAGTAGAATCTACATATATTAGGACTTTTGCTGGTATCTTGAGATGTTTAGGGTCTAATTATTCAAGTATATGGTGTGATGTTAATTGGCTTGAATAATTTTAGCTGTTGTTGAATTTAAAGAATTAAGTGATGGTCCTTATTTAGTGCGGTAACATTTTGGGATTGGCTTAGTACACTTGGATTTTATCTTATTAAATCGGTTTTATTTGTCTTATTCAAACATGTAGTAAGGATTTTAAAAAAGAAAACAGTATTTAACCCGTGCAAAGCACGCTACCATTGTTTTTAAATTTACGAAGAATAACAATGTTCCGTAATTTGAACATCTCTCCTTTAGAGTAAATTTTTTTAAAAATACGTAATTAAACCCGTGCGAAGCACGAGTTTGTAACTAGTTCAGGAAAATAAATGTAAAAGTGATAATATGGGCGGTTTAAAAGATGCATGGTCCCGTGAGCATATATCAGTTGGTAGAACAATGCATTATTATATGTAGGGGTTGGGGTTCGAACCCCGTACACCCTACTTATTCACTTTATAAGGTGAATTCTAACCACTAAGCTACCTAAAAAAAAAAATATGCATTACATTTTCTTCGACAACAAGTGAGTCTAGCAAGCCCTTAGAAATTGACCTAAATTTCGTAAAAAATAATTGAACTTTTGATGAAAGAGAAAAGTTGAGTGTAAAAGAAGAAATGTAGTTCTAGGACAAAGCGAACGGAAGTTATCTTGGTCGGTAAACAAATGTGAAAAAAAGTTTATTATAAATTTTTTAACTCTAACGACTTAACTAAAAATGAAATGAAAATACAGAGACCGGTGGTTTATTCGACCACAAATAAATTATTCAAGAAAATGCTCATTAATCAATAACGTATAAAGTTGGATATATAGGTGCTAATTTTTTTTAAGAGAAATGCAGTCTTGAGTGATTAATTCGACCGCACAAATAAATTATTCAAGAAAATTTTTGTGAATAAATTATTCAAGAAAAAATCAGTGTTGTTATTATATTAATAAAGTTAGGCAGGCCCCGATAAAAAAAATTGGGTGAAGCTGCAATGAATGACTGAGAGTGATTAATTCCACCAAAAAGTTTAGAAAATACTCTCATCAACCATGAATATTATATCGTAAAAAAAAAACCATTAATATTATATATCTAAGTCAGACATGCCCTTTGTAAAAAAAAAATAAAATGGACAGACCTTGATAAAAAAAAAAAAAAAAAAATTAGTGGAACTGGCCATTTCGTGGCATAATAAGTATATTGATTCATGTTTCACAGATTCGATGATTCATTGAGTTATACTCAAAATTCAGGGCCGGCCCATAGCCCGTTGAAGCTGGGCTAGACCACTGAGCCTCCCAATTTTTAGGGCCCATAATATTTTTATTTTAAATATAAGACCTAAAAAGCTACTTTACATTTTTTTTTATTTTAAAGAAAAAAGCTACTTTACATAGAGAAATGATATTTGTACAATTTTCTAACAACTTTTTGACAATTTTCTCTCTCATACTCACATTATCTTTTTATTCTCTCTCTTCCTTTTCTTCATCTTTATTGTTTTTGACCAATCATAAAAGAGAAAAACAAAGTTGTCAGAAAAGTTGTAAAAAAAAGATGTACAAATATCACTACTCCTATATTAATACATATTAATAAAGTTAAGTAAACCAAATAGCGCTCCAGTGGTCGCGGTGGTAAAGCTTCATGCATTTTATTCCATGGTTAGTGGTTAAACACCCACTAGGCTCACTTTTTATAATAATTATTTAAACACTCACTCGGCTCACTTTTTATAATAATTGATCTAAGTCAATTATTTCTCTCTACATTGCCTTTCTCTTCTTTGGCCCATGCTCTTGATTAAAAAAAAAAAAAACCTTGCATCTTCAATATCAGAAAGAAACCTTATAACAATCAATTGATGTTTTTTACAAAATTTAGATATTATTTATAATTTACATAAAAATAAATAATTTTTGTTTTGTTGTGGTTTTTATAAGGGGCCAACTTCTAAAATTAAAACGGGGCCTTCAAATTTGTTAAGACGGCCTTGTCGAAATTGGTATAATACTCAATATGTTATACATATTTTTTTGGTGAACACTCAATATGTTTGTTATATATAAAATTGCATATGGTGAACTTGTTGAGAGCTTCTAAATAAGCTCAACACTTATGGAGAAAAAAATATTTTCTTGTCTACTTGTATACAAAAAGTTCAAGCCACACCTAGTCATGGTATTTGGTCAGTTGGGCTATACCTTGTTATATTTTATCACTGAAGCTTCTTTTAATCATGGAATGAGTCCTTATGTGTATGTTACCTATCGCCATGTTTTAGCTGGGTTTGTGATGCTCCCTTTTGCATACTTTCTAGAGAAGTACGTACACATATATATACATTTAATTCTCTTCAAATGCATGCATCCGAGTTCTTAGTTTGTGTTTGATGACGATTGTTGTTTCTCTTGCAGAAATGCAAGACCAAAGCTGACATTTTCTCTATTTATGGAATTTTTTGTGCTTGCAGTGTTAGGGTAAGGACAAATAATAAAAAAATGCATATGCTATTACACATATATACAAGTATGAAAACATAATTTGTATTGTATTAAATAAAATTGCAGGGTCAGTTTGACACTGAATATGTACTTTGTAAGCTTCAAGTACACTTCTCCAACTTTTATTGCTTCCATGGTCAACTGCATAGCTTCCCTTACCTTCATTATTGCAGTGGCACTCAGGTTTGAGGTTCTTGATGTTAGAAATCCTCGTGGTTTATCAAAAGTCCTTGGTACCTTAATCTCCTTAGCTGGTGTTATGACCATGACACTATACAAAGGACCTATTATGAGCAATTTTTGGCGTCCTCTATTTACTATTCAACCAACAATTGCTTCTTCTGTCACTGAGAAGAGCCAGTTTAAGGGTTCACTTCTCATAGTTTTATGCTGTGTTACATGGTCTCTATGTTTCATTATGCAGGTTTTTAGCCGGAAAATTCTAATAATAATGATTTTTCAATAAGAAGTTTTTTTTTTCATTTTTTGTTGTTTTGACCTTTTCCTAAGGATTCTTCATATAGCAAGTACCCTTCTTGGTCGATGGATCGAGATCTGACGATCCAATTTCAAAACATATTTCGTTTTCTTTAAATAAGAAAATATGAAGTTTAAAATCTAGATCGTCTAATCTTGATCCAACCATTATGGATGTGCTGAATGCTTGCCATCGCAGGCAATACTGGCACCAATTTTTTAGGTTTGAAACTATTACAACTCTAATATCTTGGCTGTAATTGGAAATTCAGGCATCGACTCTAAAAAGATACCCTGCTCAATTATCACTCACTACATGGATGTGCTTTATTGGAGCAGCACAATCAGCTATTTTCACAGTGATAGCAGAACGTAATAACCCTTCAGCATGGATTATAGGGCTCAACATCGACTTGTGGTCCACAATATATGGGGTTAGTATACTAAATCTAGGACATGATTTTCGTTAAGAAAATACTGCAAAATCTAGAGTTCTGACTTTATCAATCATTGATGACAGGGAATTATTGTGAGTGGTTTGTTAACGTACAATCAACTATGGTGCACAGAGAAAAAAGGACCGGTTTTTGTCACAATGTTTAACCCTCTTAGTACCATATTTGTGGCAATTCTGGCATATTCTGTCCTTGGTGAAAAACTTTATTTGGGCAGGTAACATACAATGACTCATAGTTCTTTTCATAGTAATAAGAAAGCAATGAATTGGGGATACATCTAGTTTTACCAAGAATAATTTTTTTAGCATAATTAGTTATAATTCTGAAATTGGTTTTTTCATAAAATTCTCAGCATCATAGGTGCCCTTATTGTCATCATGGGAATGTACTTGTTACTGTGGGGGAAAGAAGGTGACAGAGAGGTTGATTTCAAGACCAATGGTAAATTGCAGTGCTATAGTGAAGACCCAGAATACAGAATATAGTTAGGAACTTTAGCTGCAAAGGTAGAAATGTACTACATGCAAGTGAGAGAATAGAATAAACTTGTACTCCACGAGGATTTGTAGGTTATTCTGACTATACATTTTGTGCAAAAAAAAAAACCAAGGCTTTACAAAGTTCTATTTCACCACTTTTACTTCTACGAGACAATTTTTCATAAATATTTGTGTAGTTCTAATTATTCATGCAATTAAAAACATGACATTAAATCAGAATAGTTATACTAACGTAACCAAGCAGTACAACCAGTAACAAAAATAAAAAATAATCAAAGGTGAAAGAAAGGAGAATACGATAACTGACTATCATAATGTGCAGTTTATAACTCATTACACACCCCAAATTATTTATAGAAATAACAATAAGGCTGTGCTAGAGAAAGCAAAAACTGCAGCTAGCCAACAAGCCATATTGAATATTATCTCGATTTGATGCTAAATTATGATGAAATTCTGATTTAATATGATGAATCTCAATTCATTATGATGCCAACTACTTTTCTTGTCATTTGGTTTATTATGACTCGAATCTTGGACTACTTAAAACTAAGAGAGGGTTGAGGAGGTAGTCTGTTCAAGAGTTGAAGTAGAAGATGTTCCATATCCCTTGTCTCCATTGCAACTCCCCCCACCTAGTTAGAACTCCTGAATCTCTCATAATCAGCTCTAGTGATTACGAAAACTTCGAGTTACCATGAGTTCTAGGTTCACGAGAGTGTTGTTTAACTGAGGTGTTTGCAGGAGAATGAACTGAAGTTGGAGCAAAACTAAAAACAGGGCACGAGGGGAAATCTCAGGTGGGTGAGTACTGAGTGGACTTTATGGTAAACAAAGATAGTAATGGTGTGGTTTAATGTAGGTTCGGATTCAAGATAGAAGGTTAAAGGGGTGTTGTATGGTGATGGTCATGGTCTTTCTCTTGATTCCTTGGCTGTATTCGATCTAAATGTCGGAGGTTGATGATTGATAGTGCTGCATGGAAGAGATTTCGTGATGGTTGTTAGAGGTGGAACTCTAGCTTGTAGGTGGCTTTGGGTTTTTTAATGGTCTGGCTAAGATGTTCAGAGAGATCATTTGATTGAAAAACTATTCTTTCTAAGAATCAATAATAAAAAAACAAGCAGTCTAAACTGCTACATAAAAAACAATGTCCATGTTTCAAATAGGAAGAACACATAGCGTCAAAGTGCATAACATAGCAGCTTATAATACATGTCAAAAGCATCCCAACATGTTCGGTTTACATTTTTTTTTGTAACTAGGACTCTATCTAAAAGCTCAATAAAACAAAAACCAAAAAGTGAGAGAGATAGAGAGGGAGGGAGAGAGAATAAAGAAAATGCATAGAAAGATGGAATAAATAGAACATCTGAAATGCCCCACTTCAAAAGTTTTATAAAATGATAAAATCAAATTTCATCTTCGTTCTTGAAGCTTGGCATCTTCTACTCTTTACAAACGATCGAGTCAGGAAATAATCAGACATATTATTACTGTTTGGCCCTTTTAGAGCCACCCTTCTTAGACCTTTGTGATCCATGTTTTCTCTTGGAGGTAACACTGTTGTTAGCCACAGTGGAAGGGGTAGACTGAGTTGGCACATGATGCCCAGGAACCATAGCAGGGAACCCAGCAGCAGGGATTCTGCAACATGAATATGATCAATATTTGTAAATAAATGATAATCGAATTAACATGAACTCCATTAGAGCAGCTTCATAAAACTCATTCTTTGAATGATGGCAACATTGGAATTTGACATATCAAAATTACTTTATATTCATTTAGCATGCATAAAGGGAATCTACTTTTTCTCAGTGTTTTTGGAATTTCCATGTTGTATATGTTTTATGTATTTTGCATAAGCACACAAATCTGGATTACAGCAAAAGGAGGTACACCTTTGGACCAAAAAAAAGAAGGCTACAGGAGGCAGACTTTCATCCTGACAAAGACCAACAAGTGGTTTTGTGTTTTTTATTGTTATACATACAACCCACACAATTTTTTTGCATTTAGACGCAAAACCTAAACAGCTGTGCCTGTGGTAATGTATCAATCCTGGATAACATAACATAGTTGCTGACCTCAAAAACACCAGAATGAGAAGCCCAAACATTGTCACGGTGTTTTTCATAATTGAAAAATTCCTAAAATACTCAAATTAAAAAGCTCTAATGTTTAATGGGATTGTTTATTGTCAAAAATAAATTCATTTGAATTTCAGATCTCATCTCATGCGGCGCTTTAGAGGCCGCACAACACTAGCTTTATTGGCTGCTATAGTAGCGGCTGCACTACTGCTTGTTTGTAGCAGCCAAGGACCACTCTGCTACACCGCTATTCATAAAACTGTTAAACATAAAATAAATTCACCCAGTACTGTGTTCTGCAAAACCCAATAAAAAAACCTAAAGACGTCTTTAACATCTGATCTACATAACAGTAAGAAGAAAACATGGCAGTTATTCTACCGATAAAAAGCATATTATTCAATATCAACTAACAAGTTGGCATAAATATATCTGTAACAGTAGTCATTAGAGAGTAAGGTTAAAACTTGGGAAACTATGATAAAGCCAATAGATGAAACTATAGAGCATTAGCAAAAGATCCATTCATTCAAAAAAGAAAGCAAATTTTTTTAGGCCAAACAACCAAATCATGCAATAATGAAACGAAATCATTCGTGCAAAATCACTGTAATCCTTCATATGGTTTTACTTTTAGCAGTTGAAATACAATACACAAAATAAAATGGCAATGACAATAAAAAAAAGAAGCAAAGCAAATATGATTTGCAATTGCAAGCCTTACCCAACAAGAGCACAGCAGACTCCTGCATGGTCATGGGAGCACTAAAGCCACCACGCGATTGCAAACAAAGCCGCAAAGCATGGTTCTCAGCATAGCAGCACTGAAGCAAATGCTCCAATCTTCTGCATTCCCCTTCAAAATACCTACTCTTCGTCTCAAGGTTTTTCACATACACCTTCTTCCTCTCTCTTGACTTCACAGCAGCATCCCTGTTCCTCATCTGCCTGAAAATCAGATACCAAAAAACTTCTCAACCATACCATAATAACCCCCTCAAATTATCCCCGTGAGCTTAACTCAGCTGGTAGAGATATTGCATATTATATGTCCGAACCCTATCCCACTTCTCCACAATTAAATTGTGTGAACTCTAGTCAGGCTACTAGACCAAAAAAAAAAAAAAATACCCCTTCAAATTCTGTTTCAGAGGATATATTTACAACAAAAATAAAAAATAAAAACAAACAAAATTGTTTACATAATTTTTGTTCGTTTTACCTAATTTGCTTCTTTGAAACGGGTTCAGGAGGAACCTCTTGAGGAGTTGGTGGATCAACTCTGCCTTCATCAGAAAGAAGCAAACCTTGATCATCCAATTGAGGGATCGGGTCGAGGAGAATATCTTCGAGAAACTTATGATAGTCGGAATCAGATGATGAAGATGCAATTCCCTCGGCATCAGACATGAGAAGATTCTCAATCTCTGAGAGAGGCGAGGGAGTGTCTGCGACGGAAACAGAAGGATTGATATCTTCCTCCTGCAAAAAATCGGCGACTTCGTATTCTGCGAAGAGAGATTCGAAATCGATTTGGGGTTCTAATGCGTCCATGGTACCCAGAAATTACGAAGAAGATGATGATTTGAATGGAATTAGTGAAGGTGGTGCATATAAAAAAGAAAAAAAAGGTGAGAGCGGTTATGAACAGTGGCGTTGATTGTGTTGTCTTGGTGATTAAGGAAAAGTAAAATAAATAAAAAAAGTAATAAAAACTGTAAACTGAGGAGGAAGGAACCGCGTATATTATATTCAGAGTTGTGTATACCGTCACTCGACCAATCAGAATGCATCAATCCTACACGTGGCCTCTCTATCTCAACCGAGACAATCCTTCTGTTTTTTTTAAGAGCAATCCTTGTAGTCTATATGTTTTCTTTTTTTCTTTTTTTTCTTGAGTTTAGTTTAGTTGGTGGCAACGATGCATATTCATATTATAAATAAGGTTTGATATTCAAACTCTGACTACCAAAAATAAAACTAGTCTATATTCTTTTTTTCTTGGGCACAACCGGGTTAGCCATATTAAATGCGAACAATATGATAGTTTTTTATTTACGGAACAAAACGATACTTATATAAAATAAATAATTAATTATATTAGCTATATTATAAAATATTGTTCCCATGAGCATAACTCAAGTATATGTCAATCGGAGTTTGAAAAGAAAAATTTATATAATAATTATGTTATACTAGCATTAAGACAGGCACATTGTGTTTTTATTGATAATGAACAATAAAATGGTAAAAAATAAATAAAATCAAGTGAAATATAATATTGGAAGAAAAATATTATACCAAAATATAATATTCAAGTTAAGGGTAGTAAAGAAGAAGGACGGGCGACTCGTTTTCTATGTGACCCCAATGATGCTACATTCTACCAGGGCCAACATTTGATTCAGTTTCTGCTTCAAGGAGTTTACCGTAGGACCTATGGATTTGGATCACCGTCAAGGATGGAATTGGAAGTGGGGGCTTCTGCCCACATGCAGACAGATGTTGCATGAGGGTTTTGCATACTAAAGAAGTTAAAGGAATCTCCACTTTCAATGACAACGAAATTCATCATCTTGTTAATGTCAATTGCATAATGAATGTTTGGTGGACGTTGCATTGCAGTTGTGCCAAGTGTGAAGATGTTGCTTGTGTAACAATGTGCTATCATGGTTGGGTTTTTCATATTTCGAGACGGGTGAAACAAATGTAGGGGTTCCGTCCTTTGGATCATTCCGTGATAAGGGGTTGATGTGGGTGACTGCTAGAGGGAAACATGTGTTAACCTTAAGAAATGGAAAGGTTGTTCTGAGATTCAGTCCCTAGCAAAGTCGTCATTGATTCTGCTGGACCTAAGTTTTCTTGGTGGTGGTATTAAATGACTATAGAGTGTATGACCTTCGTTAGCATCCTTTTTCTTCAACAAAAGGGGTGGAACCTGCGAAGACACTCCAACACTCAAGTCAATAAGCGTTGTGGATATGTGAGGTAATTTAGGGTTAAGTGTATGAGTACCAGGACCAATGCCATAAGTTAGTATTTATAGAGTGGGTTTAGTGCTTTGAACCTTGAACTTTTACTTAGATAGTTGTCCTTAAGGGACAGCTATGGGCAAATTATGTGAGTAAATCATTGGATTCAAACTGAATGGCCAAGATTGCCTAAGGGGGATAGTACTCTGGTGCGAACTAGGGGATGCATATAGAATGGTCTCTCAAGACCAGCTAGAAGTGGTACCTGAAACCAATAAAAAGTCGGGATTTTCCCACCTGAAGTTGGGCTAAAAAACCGGGTTGTTCACTTAGAAGTAGAAAAAAAATCAGTTCTGGTTCGTTTTTCTTCACGCTCGGGGCGCATAAGTGTGCAGAAAATGCATGCTCGGGGAGAATGACTATCCAGTGCCTAAATGTTTGTTTCTTCGTCTTTTAGGGTGTTTGCTTCCATATAAGTTGTCTTGGGACTTGAGAATATAATTTCTCCTTTCGTAATGTCTTCCGTGGTCTCTTGAATCTTCATTCACGATCTTCCCAAAGTCTTCAGATGTCTTGATTTGCCGATTTGCATGATTTCTTCGTGAATAACATCAAAACACCCTAGAATTGCTATGTTTTGGGAAGAATAGAATTACATGACTCAAATATAGAAAACATTATAAATGTCCCAAAAACATAAGCAATTATTCTAATACTCCTCTATTCTGGATGATCTGTCATCAATGGTGATAATGACGATGATGGTGATTTTGGTGATGATCAATAGTTTATAAGAGCTTTGCTTTTTTGAAGCCATTAGTGTATATGGTTTATGATTTTGGTAGATATAGGAGCCAATTAATAGGGAACTAGGACCTTATCTATTTACTTTTCTACTTTGTTTGTTTTAATACGGAGTTTATTTTTTTTGTTAAAATGTTTGTTATGGAGTTTAAAATTTTAATTTTTATGTTAATTGGTGTTCTATTATAATATATATGTCAATTATGTGTCACTTACATATTTTTCAGAGTCAGTTTTAATTTTTCATAGACTCATATGAGTCGACTCTACAAACTCTTTTTAAGTCTATATAGACCCGCGAGTCTGACAACCTTAATTGCGACTCAGCATTTATTTGATAAGAAGAAATGGATCCGTAAATTATTGTCTTAAGTAAATCAAAATAGATGATTTTTAGTCCTCTCATTTAGTTCATAGAGAGCTTATCCCCAATCTTATGAGACAAATTTCTAATGCTTTTGTATATCTAGAATTTCTCAACTGTTATCACGGGGGATTTGGATGACGTCATAAATTCATACAGTAAAAACCATACCGTAAAAAGCGACATTTAAATGTTCTGTAAACGAGAAACTCTTCCTCTTTTGGTTGTCATGTGATGAAATGCTTGAAAAAGTTTAAGATATTTAGTCAGAAGTACATTAAAACAACAATGAATACAACAAAGATCAGATTCAATTATATATCTTATAATCTCCTTTATAAGAAGGGAATATAGACGTCTCAATAAAAAACCGGGGGAGGGGGGGGGGGTTGGTTGTGGAGAAAGATAAGCCAAGCATTTCACTTATGATGAAC
>Ga0228711_1009817_pt1 | contig 12812 bp, 12 predicted proteins | sample MedpolnodulmetaG_2_FD_177996 | JGI IMG/M metagenome (GOLD analysis project Ga0228711, IMG submission 177996) | Root nodule microbial communities from Medicago polymorpha collected in Santa Monica, California, United States - brown nodules | ecosystem: Host-associated > Plants > Roots > Nodule...
TGCAAGAATAATCTCAATATCAAATCAAATGCTAGAACCATACATTTATAGATCAATTGGTTACATGATAAACTTAGATCAAGTACCTCTAATCCCAACAATGAAGATTTAGCTTCTCATTGTCATGAAGGCCTTGCAAGAATGAATTGAAAGGAAAAGATTCAATACAACTTTGTGATTTCTCACCAAAAATGGAAGAATCAAGACTTCTAACTCTCACTCTATGAAGACCAATCCCTATCTCTCTCTCTGAATATCTAAGTATATTTTTCTATCAAAATAAAAGCATGTCTTGAGAAATGATCAAGGGCTCTATTTATAAGTTTTCCCATCTGTATCAACTCGCCTCGCGAGTTCTTCTTGCTCTCCATGGCGAGCAAAGGTTTCTTTCCCATTGGGTTTGTGCCACGTCATCCTGGGGAGGCTAAACCGCCCTTGCTCGCCTCCCATGTGACTTCACTCGCCATGTCGAGTAAAACCATGCTCCTGCCTATTTTTTTCCTTTGGTAACTCGCCATGGCGAGTTGAGGGCGAGCTGGTGGCGAGCAAACATGCCTCTCTGCCTATTTTTTCCTTTGTTAACTCGCCATGGTGAGTTGGGCTACTTGGGAGGCGAGCAAACATGTGGTTCTGCCTATTTTTGCCTTGTTACACTTTGTTGCTTGTTTTCCATCTTTGCTCATTGCCTTGAGTAACTTTCCTGCAAAATTAGGTAGAGTAAGATAGGTAAAGCATAAGACGATTAAAATCAATTATCTCTCAGCTTTTTCCTAAATAACTTGCAAAACAAGTTATAAAAGTGCTATAAATCTTTATTAGAATTACTACTTCCTGGCACTTATCAATGACGAAGGACCATTTGTGCTGGCTAAAACTGTATCTATCTCTCCTATGTGTTCTGTTGTCATAGGAGAAGCTCTAGGCTTATTCCATGCCTTACAATGGCTAAGTGACATGCAATTTGACAACGTCGATTTCGTCTTGGATTCAAATATTACAACAGATGCCTTTAACCATCGTCGGATTGATGTTACAGAATTTGGCCAAGTGATGTCGGCATGCTAGAGTCTCTTCAACATAAACTTCTCAAACTCTAAGGTCGAGTTTAACAAGAGACAAGCAAATGAGGTAGCTCACACCCTTGCCGGGGTTGTCACATTATCAGCTAGTCCCAAGATTTATTATCATGTACCTCGTTGTATAAACTCTCTTGTTATTAATGAAATGCTATAAGCATGCTCTTTTCCGTTCAAAAAATATATATTTTTAAATTAATATAATTTCATTTATATTATTTTTTTGGGGTTAATAGGTCTTTACCCCCCTGTAATATAGGTCATTTCCGGTTTTCCCCCCTATAAAATTATTTTTTTTATTTACCCCCCTGTAAAATATTTTTGTTTTGCTTTACCCCCTTAATAGGCCAAACAAAAACGAAAATTTCTTGAAAAAAAAATAAAATTGGTTTTTGTTTGGCCTATTAGGGGGGTAAATCAAAACAAAAATATTTTATAGGGGGGTAAATCAAAAAAATAATTTTACAGGGGGAAAATCAGAAATGACCTATATTACAGGGGGATAAAGACCTATTAACCCTATTTTTTATTTTTAAAAAAATAGGCAAAATGCCACGTGTGCCCTTAAAAAAATAAAAAATAAAATTAATTATACAGTCAGCGTGCCACATAATCAGATATGCACAGACAGCGCGCCACTCAGCATGCCACGTCAGCATTTTGTCCAGTCAGACGGCTTCATGGTCTAAAATAAAATAATCTTAAATTACAGGGTTGGAATTTAAACTTTTTTTTAAGGGGGGGTAAACCGGAACTCACCCAAATTACAGGGGGCTAAAGACATATTAATCCTATTTCCTTATTATATCATTTACTATTAAATATTTTTTATTTTAATTCTTTAATTTCTTTTTTCTTTAGTATTAATGAAGAATAATTTTGTAAAGTTACTTATAATTTCCTTTTCCATACAACATTGATTATATTTTTTAACTTATGTGAAATTTCAAAACGACTTATAATTTAAGTCGGATGGAATATTAGAAAATGAGAAAAAAAATTTGAGACCAAAAAAAATTGTAAAGAGGATATTTAATTGACGGGAAGAGTAACATAATGCTCCCTTTGTCTCAAATTGTAAGTTTCTTTTGAGAAAAAATTATTCTCAAATTATAATTAAGTCATTTTACAAAATCAATGAAGCGTTAAATCTTAATTTTCCTATTATAACCTTAATTATTTATTACTCTTTCTTTTTTAATTCTTTAATTTATCTTTTGGATACCATCAACGAAATATAATTTTGTAAAATTATTCATATTTTTTCTTTCCTGGACACAATTGATTAGATTTCTTAATTCGTATGAAATGACTAAAACGACTTATAATTTGTGACGAAGGAGTAACATATAAATTTTTTCCTTAAAATAATTTATATTATATGAGAGATACTCAATGCAAAGTCACCAACAATCATCAACTTGATAGAAAATTTACAATAATATTTAAGTATAATTTTTATAAAGTGTAGAGTTTTAAACTTTAACCCAAATTACAACATGTGTGACCAAAAGTTGTTCCATAGCTCAATTGATTTAAGTTAAGAATTCAAACGGTTGAAGGAATAAAAAGATTGGGGATTAAACCCTAATGAATGAGTACACAATAATATATATAATAATAACAACGAATTCTCCGTTAGACTTTGCAATTCAATTAGTTCTTATAAGAAACCACCACCGCCAAAAAGTATTCCGTTTTTACAAACATCACATTTTTTCAATAAATTTATATGGATTCATTCGAGACTCCACCATGTCATAATGTGTAATATCATAGGACCAATATTCTCAGTTATAAATCTATCTGTCTGCAACTTGACTCATTTTTTTTATGATGAAAAATTCAGTGAGTTCGTTTATTATTATTATCTAAGGTGGGGACAGTATCCCAACAAAAACTCCAGATACAAAACAATTCTCTATTATATAATTATCACTATTGAGTTTTTTTTCTCCTGAACCAAGAGCATAATGGAATCAATGAGGCTATAAGACATCTCATCTAGATTGACATCTTTGAAACTTTTAATCATATGCCCAGTGTTCATATATATTATTGAAGAAAGGAGAAAATATATATACAAAACGGGGGATTAGGTTTGTACTTGCAATGAGTACGATAATAGAAATTAGGGTTTAGTATGTTTTTGTGATCCTTTGAGAATGATCCCAAAAGGGGTATTTATAGCCCATTGTGGCCTTAAGTCATTTTATCAAGCTCTAGAAGCTAGTTAAGGTGGCGCCTCTGAAAGGACGCGCCTAAGCCTCAAGAGCCGTTCTAGAGAGCGTCTAAGCCTTTCTAGAGGGATTTCAGGTCCGTAGGAATATATTGACGGTCTACAGTCCCCCAAGCACGAGTCTTGGGACAAGACAAAGTGATGAATTTATAAGGTCGATTGTTCATATAAGTTACCATATATCATTACAGATGCTTCTAGAAGCCTTTTGAAGCGGCGACATTCAGAGAACTCACCTAAGGCCGTTTTGGCCCTTCTGGAGGGCATTATGCCCTTAATTATATATTAACAGTCCAAGGTTGTTATCTCAAAAGATAAGCAGGAAAAAAATGAAAATCAACAAAATTGAAAAAAATTAGGGAGATTGCAAGGATCCCTATAAAAGTCATTATAGTGGATGTGTGGTAGAACATCCCACCAAACGAAACCTAAAGACACATGGCCCAAGGAAGCCAACTCGTCCGCACAAGTATTACCCTTCTTGTAGACATGGGAAAATAGAATATTCATATTTAAGCAAAGACAATTCATCCAATGACTGTCAAGGTCCTAAAGCCCGATATCATGGGATTTTGAAGCTTGAATAGCTAATTGAAAGTCACTCTCAATCCAAAGGCGGCTCCACCCTCTCTCATTCTCCTGCTCAATAGCAATAATAACTCCTAACAGCTCTTCATGAAGAACATAAGGACATGTAACCTGCTAGAGAATCCATCCATGATAGCGGACAAGGAGTTCTGGAAAATTCCCCTGCAAGATGCGACTATGTTAATGTGAGAACCATATGTATTAGCCTTTAACCAAGGATGATAAGAAGTCTTCCAACAAAACGGCCTTAATGGTCGGAGGAGGCTTAAAGGCTGGATTAATGTGCATACCCATTAGAGTTTGTGTCTCAAGGCTGTCATGTAAAACCTTGAAATTGCATAAGCTCCTTGGTATTAATGAAAGAAGGAGGTATGTATGGTAGTTTCATCTTTCCAGTTAGCATGACCTACTCTTTTGTGCCAGCGCTACTTTCCATCATTCACTGGCAGAAGGAAAATAGCCTTCTGATCAACCAAGTCAGAAAAATTTATTTTATAAACATTATCTTTTCTCTGACCTATGAATACCGTGGATTTATAAGATACATTGATCATTGTACAAGTGTCTTTATCAAAGATTATTTTATAACCACTATCAAAAAATTGGCTAATACAAAGAAGGTTGTGTTTAAGTCCATTAACATACCATACATTATTGATAGGAGATAGAGGAGTTGTCGATGGTTATGGTTCCAACGATCTTTCCTCATTGGTTTTGTCCGAACCCTACCTTACATACCTCCTTCTTTCATGACCAAATCTTTGAACATATGTCTTTCTGCTGTCATGTGTCGAGAGAAGCCATTGTCCAGATACCAGGACTGATGCTTTGACTTTCCTATGAAGCATACCTCATTGTCTTCATCAGAATTTGAACTAGGTTCTTCACTAGAAGATGTAGTAACTACCAGACCCAGATTAGCTTCCTCCTTGATCTTTTAAGAGTCTGAGTCTTCATCAAGCATCTCCCAAGTTGCCATAAAGCTCTCCTTAAGCTTTCTTCTGTAGGTGTACTTCTTGGAGCTCCCTTTTCCTAGTTTACCCTTATGTGCCTCAAAGCAATCAACTATGAAGCGACCAGTCTTCCCACAGTTGAAACATCCTTTCTGATTGTCTTTTCTGTCTTTGAAGCTGGATGTCTTGGAGTCACTACTTCTGTTAGGAAATCTTTTTTTCTTAGTCAGGTATTTGAACCTCTTGGTTAAGTAAGCAATCTCTTTAAAATTTGCATCATCAACAGATTCATCATCTGGATCTTTCTCTTCTAATTTAGTAGTTTGAAAAGATTTGGCTATCTTTTCCTTATAGGTCAATGCAACACACTTAGAGTGACCGATTGGTTCATCACCTTCAAGTTCAATCTCATGACTCTTGAGGGAACTTATCAAGTTCTCCAAACTTAGTTTATTTGCCTCTTTTATGGCAGTGACCTTTGGCCTAAACCTTGCAGGAAGACATCTAAGAATCTTCTTTACATGGTCTGGTGAAGTATAACTTTCCTTTTCAACTTCGAGTCCAAACACAAAAGTTTGAAACCTTGAAAATATAGTTTCAATATCTTCATCTTCATTCATCTTGAAAATCTCATACTGGTGAACCAGTTGGTTTGCCTTAGCTTCCTTTACCTTTTAATTTCCTTTATAGGTAGAGCATAGTGATTCGATGATGGATTTTGTAGTAGGTCTGTCCCCAATCTTCATATATTCAGCACGAGGTAAAGCTTCCACCAGAATCCCTCTCACTATGTGGTTCTTTTTATAGATATTCTTCTGAGTGGTTTTCAGCTTCTTGCTCTCTATCGCCATTCCCTATTCTTCAACCTCAAAGCCAGTTATAGCTTAAATAACATCAAAGAGTTCATCATCAATCCCTATGATGTAACTGTACATTTTTCTCCTCCACCAAGAAAACTGAGTAGCATCTCCATTGAAAAATGGAGGTTTGACATAATAACTGTTTTTCTCAAAAGTGGAGGTGTTGTTGACATCAGGAGTGGATGTTTTGCCGATGGAAGAAATGTTTTTCTCATTGGATCTTTTTCTGTGGCACGGTTAAGTGATAGACCATAGACCATGCTCTAATACAAATTGAAGGTGAGAAAAAACACAATAAGGGGCGGGGGGTGAACTGTGTTGGCTTTTTGACGTTTTCTATTTTTTTTAGTGTTTAAAAATGTGTGGTTAGAATTTGATGTTGCAGCTTCTGACTCAAAGTCTGAATGCAGCAGATAACATAACACAAAGATAAATAGTCAGAGAGAGATAAAGCAGACACAAAGCAATTTTATACTATTTCCTCCCACAACATATGAGTAGTCCAGTCCCCTTGCACTTTCAAGGGATTTCACTATAATCACTCTGGATTAAAAATTGCTCAAGGACACTTCCAAGAAACCTCTCTATGCTCAAACACAACGACAAGAGACTTTTATGCTTAAGCACACCTACTTAAGACCTTTTACTTTAGGACACTACCTAAAGACTTTCTGCTCATGGACAACTCCAAGAGACTTATTTCTTAAACACAACTGCTTAAGACTTTCCCTTGCTCGATCACAATTCACTAAGACTCCTAGTTGCTTAAGGGTTCACTAAGAGACTTATCTTCTCAAGCACGCACGCGAGAGACTTTCTAAAATGTTTACATAACTGTAAACAAGTTAATTTATTCTTACACAGGATTTAATAATGGTAGTGTAAACTGAACAAATGAACAGACTCCTTAGGATTTCTAAGATTTAAACTTGAAAATAAATCCCAAGTGTTTTACACTAGTTTGTTACTTCATCTTCAGGTCTTCAACTCCTTCTTTAGGTAGTGATTTTAGAGACGTTGGAGAAGAGTGTCAGCGTAAATAGAGTCATTGAGAAGCTTCAATCAAGAACGTTGGCCCTTTTCCTGATATGGATAATTCCGTTGGAAAGTCCTTTGAATTTCCTTTGCTGAAAGAAGAATTATTTGTTTCTTTCTCATTGTTCTTGAGGTCCTTTGTCTGGTTGCACATGTAGACAGATGAACACAAAAGAACTGCCTATGTGGATTTTGGGTCCCTCAGATCCAAGTATGCCAGTCAGATTATGTTTGATGTCCTACAAATAATTTGTTGAGATAACTCTCCAGCTTCTGTAAGGCATCTTTCTTGTAAGGACGTTGACTTCTGGTTGACCTTCATTTAGATATTTTACCATAGTCTTCTAAGCTTCTCACGTTCCTTCTAATTCTCTTCATATGTTCTTTCCTCATGATAGGTATATTTTTGTATCTGCACACTTCAACATATGTTAGTATTCCAATTGTTCTTCAATACTTTGTTATCATTAAAACCTTAGAGGACTTGTATGAACCATTCTTGTTCTAACAAAAGACAGATATGACATACCAGACCCATATGACACAATGAGACAATGACTGCTAGGTGCTTTAACATGTTATAGGGTTAAATCTAAAGTGCCATACCCCATTTTTTGACTAGTTAAACTTTTTTACTCGTCTTTTAAAAGCCAAGAAGTTTCGTCGTCTCGGACGAAATTTCGGCAGAGAGGTATTTTAAAATACCTCATGTGGTTTCCGAAAGGGACAGTTTTAATGTTTCTTAATTCTTTTTATCTTTCTTTTATTCATTTATTAAGTGTTTTATTATCTTATTTTAACTTATTTAATTTTTTTTTAATCATCTTATTTTAATTTTCATTTTAAATATTTACAGTTTTCTTTTCTTTCATTTTTAGTCTAAATATTTTTGTCCAAAGTCCTTTTATTGGTCCTTTGCAGTCCTTGTTCTTCGTCAATGTGAATGTTTAGAAAAAATAACTAAGGAATTCGTGAAAAGAGAAGGTGTTCTTGTTGTAATTTCATCTTTCTTCTTCAAAACTTTGTTTCAAGATCTAGTTTGTTCCCGTTATTTTTTGTGAAATCTAACTCCAGATTCGTGTTTAAAAAGAAAATGAATATTCGAAAAGCACTTTTGTTTTAAAAAATAACGGTTAGAGTTTCTCCGACGCGGTGGCGCCGCCCTGTTGGGCCGGCCACCACCGCGACGGCGTTGAGGAACAAATCGAAGAAGAAAGAGATATTTGCAGAGCTTCTCTCTCTAAAACATGTTTAGAGAGAGAAGGAAGTTGAATTGTGTGGATTTTTCTTTGTAGAAACTCTTTTTATACTTTTTTTTTTAATTTGTTTCCATGTTTTCAAGATTACGGTGCGTTTGGTATGCACTCAGGACTAGACCGTCAGATCTTAGATCTGACGGTCAGTTTTATCGTTGATTTAAAATTAGGTGTGCATCCGTTTTTTTCTCCCACTGTGGTCTTGTTTTCTCTTAGCCTTTGGATTTAGATCCAGTGGCTGAGATTTGATCTCCTAAGTCCACTGGATCTAGTTAGGTCCAGTTATTTTATGATTTCTCTACTGTTTTGCTAAATATACCACTGTTTTTCAATTCTGTATTCCCTTTTTCTAAATTTTTTTTTTGGTTTCTTCTTCTTTAAGAAAAGAACCCTTTAATATTTTTAGTTGTTTATTTTCTTTTACTGTTTTGTTATTAGTATTGTTTTTTTACTTAATTTTTTTTTCTAGTCCATTTTATTTTACATTAGTGTAATTTATGTTTATTTCATAGTTAGTTTATTTTTTTTTTAGTTGCTTTAATTTAGTTTATGCTTATTACATTTAAAATCATCTCATGCTTATTTTATTTCTTGTCATTTATTTCATTATCATTTATTTTATTAAAATGTTAGAATGTATTTAGGAAATAATGTAATTTAATTTTATGCATTTTATTCTTCTTTTCATTTTATTGAGACTTTTGAATGTAACTAGGAATGATGTAAATACCTATGTGTCGCGTCATTTTTCGGAGATCATAGCTATTTGATTAGCGTTTGACTCACTATATTATTTCACGACTGAACTTTTAATTTTTCAAAAGAAAGGAGAAAAAGTTCTAAATTACCACCATTTAAAATATTTAGGGTTCGGGGATTAGTTATATTTAGGAAGGTGTTAGCACCCTAAATATTCGTAGTACTCTACGAGAACCTCTTGATTTTATTCAACTTTTGTGCTATAACTTACTTGCTTTTTTTGTTTAAAAGAAGGAATTAAGAGTAGTGATTTAAAAGAAAAGAAACGTTTTTTATTTACATTTTTTATTGATTTGGAAGGACTAGGTCCTTTTCCTACGTACCCGTGAGGGATCGAAACCTCGTAGTTCGAGGGTAGAAATTGACGTTTGATTGATTGTATTTTTTTATTAGTTTTTAAAAAGGATTTAAAATAAAAGTCAAGTGGCAAGTGAGAATTGATTTGTATTTTTTAATTTGAAAAAAAATAGACTCAAGATATGATTAAATGGATTAAAATTTGATTAAGAAAATAAAATAGAAATGGGATGACTTGATTTTGAATCAATGTTTATTGTGAAAATATTTTTGTGATTTTTGGATTATTTGCAATTTAATTAAAACACAGGAATAAACTAACGTGACAAAGAAAATAAAAGCGCGTGGATTTTATAGTGACGTTGGATCACTACAAAATCCCTAACCTAATTTTTTTGTATTTTTTGATATATATAAAGCGGTAAAGAAATAAAGGGACACACACGCACGCTTTTTCTCATTTATGGTTTGTACAATTGACCTAATTATATTTTAAATCTATGCGATAAAAAATAAATGATGGAAAATAAATATGCATGATGATATGATAAACAATAAAATAAAAATGCATGATAAAATAAAAAATGCATAAAGAAAATAAAAAAAATAAAAAGGAAGTAAAAGAGATTGGGGATTCAAAATGGGCCGTTGATTTGATCAACGGCCCTGATCAGATCAAGAGGCAAATGCTGCAGGCTGTTAGATCAAAATCAAAGGGCCTAGGAAGTAGAGGGTGCATGATAAAGCATGCACTGCGCCACACTGGATTCCAGGGATATAAATATCTCTGTCGTACAGCTTCCCTTTATTTCCATTGTTATTTCTTCTTTCTCATTTCTTCTTTCAAGTTTCTCTTTTCTTTCTATCCTTTTTTTTTATATTTTATTTTCCCACAATCACAAGAAAAAAACTATCTAAACCTAAGATCTAAAGGAAAAGGAATACTACCTCCGGTGTGAATGGTAGTGGTTGCTGCTGCTATATGTTCTTGTGAGAAACTGATGATTAGTTATGATTTGAGAATGAATTGGCTTGAAATTGGGATTGTAAAAATGGGTTTTTGATTGTGATTGAAAATGGTTTTTACTCTTTCCTTGATGAATTCTAGTCTCTTTTAAGGCCAAAACCAAATTCTAAAAAAGAAAATTGGTTTAATGAAAATGATTGAGATTTGAATGGACATTATGCAGCTTGAATGCTTGTACGCGTTTTTGCTTGAATTTGGAAAGAAGAAACTCTGACCCTGTAAATTTGGCTGTAATTGAGGCGTGGTTGAGATGCAATTTTTTTGGATATGGACATGTGATTTTGGACTTATTAAAAAGTGTTAACAATAAACTAAAATAAAATAATAAAAGGAAGTAAAATAAAATAAGAAATAAAAATAAAGATAAAAGATGGAAATAAAAAAGAAGTAAAATAAAACTAAAAGACTAATAATAATAAAATAAAATAAAGAGAGAATAGGGTCCGAATCGGAACAAAAATGAGGTATTTTAAAATACCTCTCTGCCGAATTTTTCACTGAAAAGTCAGAGACCATTCAGGATCAAACAATGTATGAATGTAAGACCTTAGGTCAAAAATTGAGGTATGACATTGAGAATATGCACCAACACTATCATACTTTTATATATTCCTCTTTATGTCATAACCTTAACCGTGGACCGAAATCAATTAGAGACAAATTAGGACTAATTATCAGACAATTTTATGGACCTGAAAATCAAACAACTAGTAATTTTAGGATTAATTCCAAGGATTTGAGATTTTACTTTGGATCAAATATCCTTTGTAAATTTCTCCACGATTTATTTTATTATGCTATATGATGAGTAAATAATTAGTGTTTTTAATATATTATTTGAGTCTATTTTATTTTGATTTTATATGTTTTTATTTCCTTTTTAGAACTATTTTACTTCAATTACAAGTTATTTAATTTCAGGAACATATATTTGAAAGATTGAGTCTTGGAGCAAAAGAAAGGAGATTTGGAGCTGATTCAGGTTGAAAATACGAAGATTTGATGCAAAAATATGAAGCAGCCAATCAGAAGGCTTGGCACGACCCGTGCCTCCAGCCACACGGCCGTGCCACCACTCCAGGCAGCCATTTGCTGCCCCGACAAGCTACCTATTTTAGTTTATTTCTGACCTAAAGCCCGTAGTTTCTTGTGGAACATTCTATTGATGTATTTCTTGGGGCTTAAGTAGTTGTAGACTATAAATAGAGTAGCCAGCAAGCATATTGAATCATCTTTTGTTCTCTGAAATTATAAGTGACAATTGTTTCTTTGAATAAAAGTTCTCCTTTTTATTATTTTATTTTATGTTCTTCTTCTTCTCTTCTATGTCTACAATGAACATGAGTGAGTAGACTCTTCTTGTCTTGGGGTTGTTGGATAAGTTTAATGACCTAATCTCTATCAAACCAAGCCTCGAACCCTAATTTTATGTAAATCTATTTTCTAATACAATTTCATCGTTTTTATAATGAATTAACAAGTATTAAATTCATAAAGCGACAATGGGGGGTTAGTACTTGTTAATTCATAATCACAAATATCAAAGTGAAGCATCGAAAGAAGAAGTTTTGATATTGGAACAAGTGAAATTAGGCAAGGATTGCGAAACATAATAATAGTCTAGCAAACCTTGAGACAATAAAGTTTCGTTCTTCAAGGATTCCAATAGCAATTAACCATGAGAATAGGCGTCGTTGCTAGAGGAACACACTCATTGAAACCGAAAAGAGATGTGATAGGCTAAAGAGAAACTTGTCTTTAGAAAATAGGTCCAACAGAAGGTTCAAGGTTTAGGGTTTGGCTTGTGAAGGATTTGTCACCATGACAAACTAATAATCCCAAGACACCTTTTACTATTATTTTCAAACCGTTTAAAAATCCCAACTTTTCAAACTGAAACTCTCTTCTAATCATTCATAAAAGTCAATGGAATTCATAACTCCCTGTTGGAATGATACTCTTTTATTACTACATCGGTAAACTGTGCACTTGCAGATTTACTACATCAAGTTTTTAGCGCCATTACCGGAGAGTTTTGCAATTTGATTAACTTTTTAGTAGTGGTTAGAATTTTTCTTTTTCTTTTTTTCTTCTTCTTTTTTCTTTCTTTCTTTTACCTTTAACTTCTTGGGTTCTTATTCTTTTATGCATAGAAGCAAAAGTCTTGGTGAATTCGTTCCCGAGATCGAAAGGTTTTTGCATAAAAGAAAGAGAGAAGCACATATTAATAACGTTATGGCTGGGGAACGCACTCTCAAAGAGTATGCAACCCCTTCTACGGAAGAGCCAAAGGCTATTATTGTGTACCCAGCTGTTGAGAGTAACAATTTTGAAATTAAGTCTGCACTCCTTAACTTAGTGTAGCAAAACCAGTTTTTCGGATCACCCACTTAGGATCCGAATCTGCATTTTTCAACTCTTTTAAGACTTAGTGGAACCTTGAAGGCAAACTGATGAGCAAAACCGCAAGTGTACGGTTTTACCGAAGTAGTAAAAAATAGAGTATCGTTCCGACAGGGAGTTATGAATTTAATTAACTTTTAACAATGATTAGAATGAAAGTTTTAAATGTGAAAAGGTTTAGTTTTTGTTTTGAAAGAAAATAACAATAATAATAAAAAGGTGCCTTGGGATTATTGGTTCATCGTAATAACGAATCCTTCACAAACAAACCCTAAACCATAACTTTATATTCGACCTACTTTATAAAGACAAGTTTCTC
>Ga0228711_1009821_pt1 | contig 12810 bp, 6 predicted proteins | sample MedpolnodulmetaG_2_FD_177996 | JGI IMG/M metagenome (GOLD analysis project Ga0228711, IMG submission 177996) | Root nodule microbial communities from Medicago polymorpha collected in Santa Monica, California, United States - brown nodules | ecosystem: Host-associated > Plants > Roots > Nodule...
ATTATTATTATTATTTTAAAATTTATTCTTTTTTTTTTTAATGTTAATTCACCGGTTCATGTCCTGTTGTGAAAAATATATGAGCTAGTTTGAGATAAAATAAGCAGTTTAGATGTGTGTTTGGCATTGGTTGGTCTCTGAAATTGTAAAATCAAGTATTTTCTTTTATTTAATTAAGTTTAAGGGTAAAACAGTAAAATAATTTTAAAATCCCTCCCCCTCCCCTTGCGAACCAAACACGTTTTTAATTAAAATATATCCCCTCCGTTAAAATCCCTCCCCTTCCTTCCCCTCTCCTCCCCTCCTAATTCTCGAACCAAACGGACCCTAAGCAATGTACTTGTAGACGGGTTTTTTCTCTCACGTCATTACACATTTAATTATGCATAAACAAAATCATTCAATAATTTTTTTTGGAGATAACACTTAATTTTCATTAGAAAAGAAGTTAAATTATTCAATGATTGATTATTGATAATAAAATGAGAAACTGAGTGGGGGAACGGCCCTCAATTCAACTAAGGTGCATCTGTCGTTGGTAGGACCAGTGTTTCCCTATAAATACTGAACTTGTAAATTGTATTCGATAAAGTAAGTTATTTTTTGTATTTTTATCCCTTATCTTTCTGCATTTATCTTTACTTCATTCATTTTGACTAAATTGCATTTTTGGTCTCTTAAATATTTAGGTAGTATCGCTTTGATCCCTTAATTAAAATTCGATTTATTTTGGTCCTTTAACTTCTCTCTGTTACACATTTTGGTCTTTTCCGTTAGTTTTAATTCAAAAACGTTAGGTTTTCTTCATGTTCTTCTGGAATTTTTCTGGGATTCTTGTTGTTGAAGGTTGATGGAGATGATATGAAGATGAAAAGAGGAGAAGAAGATGAAGAAAACCTAACGTTTTTGAATTAAAACTAACAGAAATGACCAAAATGTGTAATGGAGAGAAGTTAAGGGACCAAAAATGCAATTTAGCCATTCATTTTTTAGTTTAGTAGTTCAAACACTCTAAAAACATTGTACTTGTCGCTTTTTGAAGTAGTTAATGGTGATCGAAGACGTTAGTGGTGGTATTGGTGTAATGCTTGATAGCAGATTGATACTGGATTATGGTGATTGAATTGAACAATATATTGACAGAGTAGTGATTTTGGTTCTTCATGTCATATGTTGTTGAATTGGTTGGGACGCTACTAGTCTCTCACTAAGCAGATCTCAGAAAGATGGATATTTGTAGAAATCTATCTAACTTTTGATTCTTCCCATTTGAAATGTCTTATTATCACCAATGGTGGTGTTGTTATTACTTTTCATTTTATGAAAAGTTATCTGTAATTGTTGTTGTTATTGAAAGTGAGAATACTAAAGTGTCTATGGGGACATATTTTTATTGATGTCCTGCTCTCCCAGCGCTCCCTTTGCTTTTGATGGATTTTATATCCTTTCATGACCCACATTATGTGGCGAATATATTTTATTATGCACCAATAATAGAGAAACCAGTGACTGGAGTTAAATTATACAATGTATATGGCAGATATCAGTATACACCACAACAAATCTGTCATCATATCATATTATTCACAACGCTGGTGTCAAGACCGCTATATGAGGGTCACACTTTAAAAAACAATAAAAAAAAATATGAACATTACATGGACGCTCTTGCAAAAATAAAAATTATATGTCCTCTGTTGGTCAAACAACAACAGTCAAGACACGAGTGAGGGGAAAGGGTGCAATTGTAAACTCTCCAACACTCAAATCAGCAAGAGAAAAAAAGTGAGAGGTTAAATTATAGATTGTATGTACCATGAATTGTGGTCTAAGTACCTTGACATACAATAAGTGAAATGATTGTCAAGATGACTATTGGTAGGACGTTATGAATGACGGAAACATCAAAAGTTCGATGACATTGATGATCAGAAGTGTTATGGATTTTAGGAAATCTTAAACTTATGACCGTTGAAGAGCATGAGAGGGATTATCATTTGCTAAAGACATGGTGTATGCAATGTTTGGGTCTTCTCACGATTGGGTTTTTGCTCGGTAGATAATTCTCAGGCTAAAGTAGTATTTGGACCTCGTAAGCGCCGAGCATGAGCTTTTACCTTGTCCAAAACTATAAGTGTACTACATGATTGGTATGTTGATGAATCTAACTATATAATTTGTGAGCATACATTATTAATGAGACATACATTAATTGTGACATTTGATATCCTAGCTATGATGACACATTAAAATACCACAGTATGAAATTTTGATATCCCATCATGCTGACCCACAACAATATCATATGTCAAATGCACCACATCCTATATCATTAATAGATTAATTACGTTTTTAGCCCTCCTAGTTTCTCAATCATGTGATTTTAACCACAAGGATTTTGTGATGAGTGAGTTGCCATTTTTTATGATGTGTCATTATTGTCATGTGCCACATGGATTTTAATGAAAATCAAACATTAAAAAATATAAAATACACGTTTTAATTAATTTTTATAAAATTAAAAAAAAAATGTTAGTTGGATCAAACCAAAACCCAAGTAAAGCTTAACAAAAACGATGATAGTGTAAATCAATCCCTAAAATAAACTAAACTTAATGAAGTCATGACAAACAGACCACCAAACTGTATTAGTGAGACTATGGCCACCATTAACAAGTTTATCCTCACGATCATTTCCTTCTCTATAAATATGAGAGCAATGGAAATGAATTGTTTTGGAGTAACAAGCAATTATGCCATCTAATCTTAAGATTCGAGGGAACCACAAGAGTGTTTGCCAGAGTTAAATAAAATAGACTTATGAATCAGCTTCAATCCAAACTTTTGTGTAGCCTTTCTGTTCAGCATACTCCAGCGACGTAATAATATTAATAGCCAGCATACAGTGTTTTGTTTGAACCACAAGCAACATTTGAACGATTGCCCCTAGCTGAGCCATATTAATTTTGATCCATTGATCCATCTTATACTTAGGTTTGATGAAAAAATTCTCAGTAATATCCAATTTCAAGACACATTGATAAATGGAGCTTTGAGAAATAGACGTACTAAAAATAATGACAGATCTAACACAACCCTCTCCTTTTACTTGGATTTTAAAAAGAGGTTAGACAAAGTTTTACGTTTATTGTCAAGGCCTAACACAACCATTTCCTTTTAACTGAACTTGGATCAACCTTGACAACATTAATGAGAGTATTGATAAGCAGAAAATTAGTTGTTAAAAATACTAGGAACCACCCGAGAGCTATTACAATCATATCATAAACCTTTTTGGCTAATGATCTTTTAATTTTAGGAGGAATTTGAAGAATATCAGAAATAGGGGAGCCAATACAATTATCATTCCAATGGACACCACTAGATATTTGAATTATACTAAGGTAAATTTTTGGATATTTGAAATTTAATTGAAAATTGATACCCGTAAGCAAAATTTATTTAATATTTAAATTTATTTTAAAATAAATTAATACAAAAATATAACTTGATTTTGAATGATTGAATTAGATTAGAGATCCATATCCAATCAAATTCTATAGGCATCATTATTTTTATTTTTTTTAATCAACAAAATTTTATTAAAAATCAGGGTCTCTGCACAAAACGGACATAGACCGGTGAAACAGAAGGTACAAACTAAAAGCGTCGTATTTAGGCATAACACCCGAAAACAAAATCCAACGAAGACACCCATGTGATCAACACCCATAAGGATAACACCCACCAAAATAAACATCACATCCTAAAACTGACTCTTATACTTACCGACCTCTGAAAAACGACATTCATAACACTCATCGCCACTAGTTACCTCAAAAGAACATCCTTATAAAAGAGAAAACCAGTCTTCATCACCGATTAAACTTCTTCTGGGCTAGTGGTTATCGTTGCATTAGAGTATTACTAATTTACTATATATTACTATGACGGCAATCAGTATTCACTATGTCCCGTGAGTCCTCATATAGTACGAACGTGAATGTCACGGATCGGTAACTTCAATATATGAGAAAACATTCGTGACCACACGAAAAGAAAACCTATAAAATACTCATCAAATGCATTAGATGTCTGTTGATATATCATAATTTTAATTTCATTTTCAAAAAGTGTTAATACATCAAATAGTCATCGTAATTTGGCGTGGTTTGAAAATAAAATATGTAAAAGAAACATAGATTTCACCTTTATAATTTTAGATTTTTATTTTTAACAATTTAACTCTTTACGAATGCTCCCTCAAAAAAAAAACTCTTTACGAATGTTAATTTTTTTTTTTTGAAATATTAGGAATGGTAATTATTTTTTCTAGAGTTAGTTGTTAGACATCACCCAAATTACTGAAATTACTTAATGTATTAATCATTTTTAAAATTAAAACTTGCATAAAAACAAAAACAATTGGCGACAGAGATGTACAAGCCAGATCAACCTCAAAACCCAAAAGACACAATCCAGTACTTGTTTGATATCGCAATGTGTTTTACAAAATTATGGTGAGACATCCTATTCTTGCAAAAGTTACAAATTATGAACTCACCAAATCACCATGCTACTATAATTTTGTCCAACTTCGTAATATCAAACATACACTTCAAATCGCGAATAACAACATGTTGAAATTTAATTACTGTTCTGTGTTGATTACTTTTTTGCCCAAAACCGTTGCTCGTGGGTCAGAAACATCAACCTCGTTGGTGATCTCCGGTTTATAGTAACCAGTGACGGGGTCTGGGACCCACGCCACTTTGTTAGCATTTGCCACCTTGTCTTCCCCTGATTTGGCGGAGGTTGCTACTCCTCTTGTTGCGTTTTGTGTTGCTGCAGTCGCATATCCTCGTCTGTACCATGCCAACAATTATTACAAACCAATTATAATAATAAAATTTGATAAAATTCTTTGAATTTTTTATTTCTTAAAGGAAAACTTCTTTGAAGTTATGAGTAGAGAAAAAACTAATAAGTGACCCCCCCTTTTTTTTATCAAGTGGCCCTTTCAACAAGAAAGATGGCATATTAAAATTAAAGGTCCAAAAACTAAAACTAGACCAATTTGCAATTGCTTTAATTTTGAATTTGAATCAATCACAACAAATACTCTCATCTCTAATTAGAATATAAGGAATATGAGAAATTAAAACATTGATGTACCTAATAGAGTTGGAGAATCCATCAGCAACAAGAGCAGAGATAGCTTTGACGTTATTGAAGTTGCGAGCCATTGATGATTCAAAATAGTAAAATTATGTGAGAAGAGGAGAAGAGTTAAATGAAATGTGATGGAAGAGCTTGTTTGTAGCTAGGAACCTCTGGTGTTTTGAGCTTCCAGCAGACAGAAGCTATTGTGTTGTAATAGGTTGCAATGTCTTAGAAACAAGGTGGTGGGGTTACATATATAGGCCAAGGAAATGAGAAAGAATGCATAAGAAAACGTAAAATTCGTTGCATCGATCGTTAATTAGTCGAAATAAGAGCCACGTCAAAATTAGAATCTACTTGCAACCTCTCCTTTTGTGACACCTATTGGTTGATTCCTAGAGTCGTTTTATATTTGTCATTGTTTATTTCAACCACTTCATTTTTTTAATAAAAAAAAGACAAGTATGTATAGAAATCCCTTTATTTGTCCAATATTTCTAAAAACCACTAGTTTGCTAATGATTTGGGGCCATGGCTTTCTTTAACAGAACCCGTCCATTTTTTAAAGGTCGGCAAAATAGTTAAGATACAAAAATTGTTCGATTAGTAGAAGAAGAAAAAATAGAGCAAAATAAGAAATTGTAAAATATAACGTTAGAAAAACAAAATTATAGTAGCAAAATAAGAAATTGTAAAATATAACGTTGAAATCGTAAAAATCATTCAAAAAAGTAGTACATATGTTTTAAATATAAAATTTGAAATTTTTTACAAAATAAGAAATTGAAATAGAAAGGTAAGTTTTCGTGAATGTGAATATTACAAATACAAATAGTATATATAATTCGTAAACAATAATACTCCTAACTTAGAGAGTATGTTTTTTTTTGAGGGAACTTAGAGAGTATGTTTGAATAGACTAATTTTCTCAGGTAATATATAATTTTAGAGGGCACTTTTTAACGAGCTTAAATAGTCTGTTTTTGTAACTTTTTTTTTAAAAAACTGATGAATTCAATGTATTAGAAATTATATTATTTGACCTTTTCAATAAATAAATTTTTAATTATTTTTTTTAAACAATGCTCTTAGAACCGTCATTGAAAAAACTATTAAAACAAGGGTCATACTAACCGATGCTCCCGGGTACTGGTTAAGGATGACAAAAAAGGTAATTATTACCATAAAAAGAAACATTTTTTACTTTTTTTAATATTAATTACATAGTTTTCAGTGTGATAACTATTATATAATTTCACTTTTAAGAATCTTATGTATTCTAAGAACACCGGTTAACATTTACCTTAAAACAATATTTAACGGTAGGAAGAGTGACGCTGCTAGCGCCGCCGACGTCTTGAATTATGCAAAGAAAAGTCGACGCTGGGCAAGTTGGAATTGCATTCTAGCTCTAGAATTTTTTTTTTTTTTTTTGAGGAAGCTCTAGAAAATAATTGTTTCGCGAGAGAACGTGACATCAGACAATGAATTTTACATATAACTAAACTACTGACACGAAAAACTACAAATTTTAGAATATATCTCAAATAATTAGGATGAAAGTCCTCTTTTATTATTTATTGAGTTTATTAATTTTGATATAACATTTGATAAAAAAAAATGATGTACCTTTTGTGTAAAAAAATTACTTATCAAAATTTATTTATCTAAAACAATTTAGTCTCATATCATTCCTTTTTTATTCTTTCAGGTAAACATTGAAGTTTTTCTAGCTCAAAGATTTACTCTTAAAGACTTCTCTCTCGGTTGTTAATTATAAATAAATTTAACTTTTTAAATTCATTTAATTAATGATGTATATAGTCTATAATAATAATAATTATTTCATTCGTTACTAATTATAAACAAATTTAACTTTTTAGATTCATTAAATTAACAATGTATGTGGTCCACAATATGAACCACATACATTCTTAATTGAAACAACGTAAAAAGTCAAATTTAATTATAATTAGCAACCGAAAAGTATATACAAATTTAATAATACTACCAACTTTTGTAATTCCCGTAATTTTAATAAAATAGTCTTATATTTAGAGATGGTGATACTAGGAGATATTTTATGATTTTATTTCTAACTAGATAGACATTTGCACCAATTCCCTCTGGTAAAGACCGAGAAGGGACACATGTGCGAAGTCAAATGGTGGTTGTTATTTGTTTTGAATCTTCTTCCATTTGAACTTTCTGACTTTGCCAACTTGTTTGATAGTGGCATTAATTCCACACGAATTAATGTGGAAGAAAGAATGAAGGTCAATAATATGAATCTTCCAATTCCATGGGACAAACTCAAATATAGATGGCTTTTTTGTGTGAAGTTTTTCACAAATTTGGCCAGGTACAATCCATCCACCTGACTTAGGGGTTCACTCCCAGCTCTTTGTATCATGAGCTATGAATTTGAGCTTAGTAAAAACGGTAAATCAAAATCTAACAAGTCTTAATTTGATCGCTAAATCGATCTTTAAAATTGACAGTTTAATCAGTTGCCATAAAATCCTTGCTTAAACTAGACACTAATCATCGATGATTAGTGGTTTATCAATTATAATAATTAATTTGGTCACTGAGGGGGTTAAGGGACCGATTTGTATGGTATAACGACCCAAATTTCAGTCTCATAATAACATTTTTTCTTGCCGTTTATATAATTAACAAATTACTTGCACATTACTGACATTACTTTGGTCTAAATGGAACTGATTTAGAATCTATAAATGAAATTTTTGGGATCAAGCCTAGAAAAAAATGGATAAGTTTATTAAAAGTGACTAGACACTTCGCACCACAGTATAGTTGAAAAAGTTTGTGGTGTTGACTTGAGATCTTGGATTGTGCTCATCTTTAAAGTCTCATATTCGATTCTTCTAAAATCAATTTGATGTACTAGTTTATCTTCTTATAAAACATGGTAAAAAATATACCTCTACCTCGACATCAATTGCCTAATCATACCTTATAAGCAAAACTCATTAAAGAAAAGTTAAATATCCTTTCGAAAATAGTAGGGTCGTATATATTCTTTAATTTCACCTGTACTGTTGCTATATATGTTGGCTCCAAGGTCTGCCAATGAGCCATCTCATATGACCTAATTCTTCTCCGTTTGCTTTTCGTGTTGATGTTGTAAAATAATAATGCACGTCACTTTATGTAGTGGCGAATAAAGGATATTTTTTTAAAATATTAGGTCAGAGGTTTTGATGCCCTGTAACAGAAAAAAATAGTTTCTTGACCTAAACAAAAATAGAAAAGTCGAATTAATTAATTGAAGACATGAATATGAGAGTCAACTACATTTGTGGTGCACATCCACCGTTTTGATGCATCCCTTATCCACTAAAGAGACCAACATTTTTTTTTAGTAACTAAAGAGACTAACATAGACACTTCTTAATCTCAATTATACCAATTGGATTGAACTATTGTAACAAAATACATACGTCAATTAGCCATTTCTTAACTGTTTATCCAATTTCTGTTAGTCCACACAGAGGGAACTATAGATTAAGCTTGTATATGTTTCTCAGAAATTAGAGAAGTTTGTGGAAGAAAAAAAAAAAGGGAGAAAATTTCATTTGGAACTTACATACCTTTCTTGAAAAATAAACGAAAGAAAAATAACACAACAAAACTAAAGTTCAGCACTTAAATTAAACAAAGTATTTGAGCATGACTCAATTATATACTGCATGATATATGCAGAGATTAAGACTTGAACATCCAGACTCTCCGCTTATTTAAAATTCTAACCATTAAATTATTAAAAAAAAATTAAATAAAACTTTGTGGAATTTTATTTGTGTCTTTACAAATCATAATTATTTTTTTCAAGGGTACAATTCATAATTGTTGTCGAGCCATAAAATTTTGCTTCCATTTTTATCTCCTAAAAGTTTTTCATCACTACTTTTGGTCTATACTTTTCGGTCAACTCATGTGTATCATTTGAATTTTTGAATGAGTTTTTTCATTAATGTTAATAATATTATGCGAATCTCTAAAAAATTATTTTTTTAATAAACATGAATTAAATATGAATTTTTATGTTTTAGGTGTTTAAAAACTTATATTGAATTCTTGTTTGGTAAATTATTTTTTTTTTTGAAAGATTCATATAATATTCTAAATATTTCTGCAAAAAGCTCATTAAAAAATTAAAAGGGTACGCACGACTTTGCTCAAAAGCAGAGATCAAAAGTGTACAATCTGCAACTTAAAAATTAGAAGATAAAAACCCGAGTAAATGAGGTTCGGGCATACGGTAGAAAAGATTTGCATAAAAAAAGTGGGATGATGAAACATATGTTAGTTCCAATTCACCATTGTGGATTTACTAGACGGTGTTTGGAACTTTTTCAATAGCTAATTAGTTGGAAAGATGCAAGTTTTTTTTTTTTTTTTTGTATGTTTGATGAATGATTAAAATTTGAATTTCTTGAATTAGGTTGAACCATCATTGAAAATGTAAAGTAGTTAAAATATTATGGTGCCTTTAAATTGTGTTGTGTTTATACATGCTGTAAGTACTTCCATTTCAGAACACGATTTAAGCACTTCTTTTTAAAAAATTAACGATAGTTTGCGGCTCTTTATAATCTTTACAAATGGATGCTTTGACCTGCTTAAATTAAAAATATGTATTACTTGAAAAGAATTAGCTTTAGTAATGCTTAGTTACTGATGGAGTTCAAGTATGTTGTACTAACGAGTTTTGCATGCATTGAGCCTTACTGCTTCTAAGGATCCATTTAATTTATAAAAAAACTCCTCATCAAGTTTTTATTTCTTTATCATAAGTTTTATATAGTATTCTTTTACATGGTGTTAAATAAATTATATTTGTGTATGACATAATATATAGCCAAGTATATACATACATATACGTTAGCGCAGTAGAAAAAGCGGACAGACGGGCACGTGAACGCTGGTATAAATATAATAAATAATCCTTAAACTGTCCCCGTGAACTTATCTCACTTGGTAAGAGATAATGCATAATATATGATGAGACTATTGTTCGAACCCCAATCACCCCACTTATTCACCTTTAAGGTGAATTTCTCTAACCGATAAACTACTTGACACATAAAAATAAAAATTCATCAGTTCATTCAATTCCTAAATTATATATGAAAAATCATCAATTTAGCATATAATATCTTAATATACATGGATTATATTTATGAATTTTGTAATCTTTAAAGATTAAATTAGAAAAAAAAAGATAATTTAGTGATTAAAATGATAGTTTATTCACTCAACATAACATTCCATCTAAGATAAAATATAAGTCCCTTAAAAAAAGCTTAAACGCACTATTCACTCCCTGAGTTTGCAAAAGCAGTGATTATAGTTCCCTTTTAGAAAGAAATGACAAAAGTGATCTTCCATGTTTACCCCTTTTGCAAATCACCAATTTTGACCTGGTCAATCCTACGTGTCATGCCACCTGATAATTTTTAGATTTTATTTTTTTACAATTAGTTAATTCCACATGTATATATCTTAAATTTAAAAAATAAAATAAAAAAAGGGAAGGCAAATTGGATGGGATGCGTGAGTAGAGGAAGATCTGGAAACACTTCATCTTCATCGATTAATTGAATCAAAATCACCAACTTTACACAACCAGTGAACCAAAACATTAACACTAAAAACATCAGGTATAACCCCACAAAACACCATATCAACATACACACAGTTTTTTTGAGCAACCAAACCAAAGGCATTGAATTGATACAAAGGGGTATTCCAGAAAGGTAAAGTGGGAACAACAGCAAGAGCACGCATGTGAGAGAAAGTATGAGAGACAGTGGAGAATATGTCGTGCGACAAATAGAGGCCAATGAGAGTGCAGAAGAATGAAACATAAAGATGGGTCTTGGTGGTGGGATGAAAATGAAATCTTCATGGAGGGGGGGGGGGAGAAAAAGAAGATAAGGGTGTTCGTTTAAACCCTTATCTTCTTTATATGCATCATCATCGTATATTTGCTTTTCTTGATTATCATAGTGTATAGTATAATAGTCACGCTCTAAGAATAACAAACAAAGAGTGTGAAATGAATATAATGATACTAAAAGAAAAGAATATAAGGGTTGTTGGTTATGTTATCTGAATTTGAGAAGATAATGGTGAGGAAACAACGATGAGAAGCTTGAAATTGGTGGTCGCGGTGACAAAATGTTGTAGAGAGAAGAGGGAAGCTGCGTGTGGGTTGAGAGAGAATAGAAACCTCTCCCTTACTTTTTTCTTTCTTTTTCGCACGTGCCTGCCCCTTTTTTTTGGCCAATTTTTGTTTTTTTAATTAACTAATTATACGTATGGAATAAAATATAAGAAAATCAATAAATACACAAGTGGCATGACATGTATGGTTGACTAGGTCAAAATTGAGGTTTTGCAACAGAAGAGTAAACATGGGTCACTTTTGCCATTTTTTTTAAAAGGGGGTCAAAATTGCAACTTTTTCAAACTTAGGGCGTGAAAAGTGCGTTTAAACAAAAAATATTAAGCAAAAAATTAAAAATCTAAAATATATTATTGATACAAAAATTTGGAATATATATATATATATTAAGGGTCTTGCATTGGAAATTACAAATTTTGATTTTTATAAAGTTGAATTCAACACTTTTCACCATTTTAAACAAACTACTTATATGTATGTTCTTCCGACTAATATTTCAACTCTTTAGCATTTCAAGGTCGACAAAATATTTTGATATTATTTTTATTTATTTTTAAATATTTTTGATATTTGACTGAGGAGAGACTATATGATTAAGAGCCCAATCTTACAGAGCACACCTCAGTCACTGTAGAAATGGCATCGTATAAAGCACACCAACGCGGTTAACCCTCTTCTTCAAAATTGAAAATCGATAGTGGAGCAACACTACCGTTTCCCTCTTCAAATAAAAATGGCGACGAAAATGAAGGTGGAGGAGCTTCGAACGGAACTCGATCAACGCGGCCTCGACACCACCGGAACCAAACCCACTCTCGTTCGTTTCGTCTTCTCTCTTATTTTCTTTCTCTATCTTTTCCGTTACATTTCAATTTTCATATATTAAACCTTCACCTTTCAGGTTCGTAGGCTTCAAGAAGCGCTTCTCAAAGAAAATCAGGTTTCGAAACCCGATGCTGATGTTCCTTCCTCTCTTGGAAAGAGACCGAGGGACTCTGCTACTGGCACTCGCCGTGGAGTTTCTAAGAAACAATCACTCGAAACGATTCCTCAGGATTCGCTTCACGTTGAACAAGGTATGATGAATGATCTTAATTTCTATTTTAATTTATTGCACTTCAAATAAACGATATTCATTCAAATAGATAGATATATATTTTTTTCGTAGGCAAATGTTAAAAAGTTAGGGATTAGGCTAGTTGCCTCTGTTGTCAATGCGGAAATGCGGCGCGGCCAACCCAATAATTGGCGCGGTGCGGGAGCGGGGCGCGTTGCGGGCGCTATTTCTGTGGTGCGACCACTAATAAATTTAATACTAAATAGATACCATACTATTCAAAAAGAAATACTAAAATACCTTAAACATTACTCAAAATTTCATGAAGTATTCATAATATGAAATAAAAGGGATAGCAAAATCGAAAATGGCT
>Ga0228711_1009823_pt1 | contig 12808 bp, 4 predicted proteins | sample MedpolnodulmetaG_2_FD_177996 | JGI IMG/M metagenome (GOLD analysis project Ga0228711, IMG submission 177996) | Root nodule microbial communities from Medicago polymorpha collected in Santa Monica, California, United States - brown nodules | ecosystem: Host-associated > Plants > Roots > Nodule...
CGGTTTGATTGGGATTAGCGTGCAAAGTTTAATTAATGAATGAATTAAATATGTATGTCCTGGACAAGGGATAGATATAATGATGACTCAAAGAAGAGCTTCCGTATTGATGATTCATTGTTACGCTACACAAACACAAACACAACAAGGTGGTGAAATTAATCTACAAAACAACCATTGAATTCAAAGACTAATCAAACAAACTCTTTTTATTCCAATGTCATCATCATCATCATCATCGTCGTCGTGTCCCATTCTTTGTGCTTCTTTCAACCAAGACAATAGGTCAATTACTTTAATTTTTAATTTCCATAATCATTCATCATTTTCCTTAATTCGTTTTACAAACAACTTCTTCATTCATTCCTTGCTGCAGTTGCTTTGCTATTGGCACCAAAGATGGTTTCAAAATATTTGATACCAATACAGGAAAACTCTGTTATCAAAGAGGTAATTAATTTCTTCAATTCCATTCTCATCATAATTAATCACCTCCTAATTATTATTATTTCTTCACATAGATGTTGGAGCTTTCTCTATTGTTGAGATGTTGTTTACTTCAAGTCTTCTTGCTATAGTCGGTGCTGGTGATCAGGTATACTCGTTCGTACTCAACAATCATGTTTGGATTCACTTATTCGACACAACTTATCAAAACAGCTTATCACATCTTCATAACCTCTTTTCACCTTATTTTCATTATCAAAACAACTTATAGCTTATACAAAAACAATTTAACATTATTTTAATATTTTGCTTAAGCTTATTCAAAAAAATCATGATAAACAAGTATGATATAAGCTGCAAATTAAGTTGTTTATCCAAACAGAGTCTTATTTGATTTAGGGGTTTCTCTTCTCTCTCTGATTTGGTTGTGTATTGTTGTAACTTATGCAGCCATCTTTGTCCCCTCGCCGTCTCTGTTTGTTCAATACTACAACTGGTGCTCCTCTTAGAGAATTGAACTTTCTTACTTCAATACTAGCTATTCGCATGAATCGAAAAAGGTCACACATACAACATGCACCTCATAATGATTAGTATTGCACTGCCAATTGCCAAATGCTTTTTTATTTTATTTTGTATTTGTAATTAAGTAAATAACATTGTTTCCAGCTATACAAATTGATATGCTTATTTTTTACTCAATTTGATTTGGAGCTTACGTTGTGAGTTAGTTTACTTTTAGCTTAGAATTTTCTTCTGTTATTAAAATCCATGAAGTGGAAATAGGAAGGGTTGGGAAGAAAATTTGAAACATGTCAATTAGTTTTTGAGTTCGAAGATGTTTTCGTTGATCAAGGGTCTTTAGATAAGAGTGTTAACTAAACTGATTTTTCCTCTTTCTGGTTTTTTCAGACAACTATGGCCACATTATTTAATTTATTATTATATTGGGCAAATTCAACTTGACAAAGTACCTTCTAGATTACAATTTTTGTACTCAGCCAAGTTTCCTTTAAGTTTTTAATATCCTGGTTTACAATTTTTTTCCTTTCTTAAGTAAGCCAAGTTCAATGACCTGATCAGCATTCATTTTGATTATTAAGAATCATCTTAGCTGACACTTTTTCTCTCTAATGCAGACTCATTGTCATTTTACAAGACAAAGCATATATATATGAAATAAATAGTCTTTCAATCTTGGACACTTTCGACACGGTGCCAAATATTAAAGGTGAGGTTGGTGATAATACGTGATAAGATTTCACTCAGTCAGGAATTAATCTTTGACATAGGTTTGTGATAAGCATTGTTTTTCCTCCAAGTTACTTGAAAAGTTTTTATAGATTTCTTATTTCCATATACATATTATCCTCTGATAGACTAGCACCTTTCATTTTGACTTTTAGATGAGTGTGTCTCTTTTGTGCCTGTGATAAAATGAAAGAGAACGTGCTCATGCCTAACTAGGGCACCCATCTCACTGAGATGCAATCATATCAAGCTTCTACCATTATGTTCTATGAAGTTATCCTCCAGTTTAAATTAGGGATGAACACTCAAGATCAGAAACATCTAGTGAAACATCATTGTTAAACGAATTTAATTATTTATTTTATTTTTAAACTAGTACTTTTTAAAGATTTTGACTTGTTTATTTATTTTGTAAGCTATAGCTGTTAGATTATTATGCTATAGTCAACTGGACTGTGACCACAATGAACTTGATGTTTAATTATGCCAAGCTGATTGTTATGTTATGTATTATTGCATAAACTTATCCAAAACATATTTCTCTACAGGACTTTGTGCCCTTTCCCCTTGTTTGGATGCTTGCTACATGGCTCTTCCTGCTAGCACCACGAAAGGATCTGCATTGTTGTACAATGTCATGGATTGTAATTTACACTGTGAGGTTATGCCCAATTTTCCTTTATAAATTTATTTGCATGATAATATAAAATGGCTTTGTTACTTTATTATTCATGAATTCCATTGCTATTGTGCCTTCACTGTCTGGTAACTTCAATAGTAAGTGAGATGATGAAAACCTTGAAAATATAAATGTTCATGTTTTTATATCTTTTGCTGTTACTCTTTACTCATCCCTGCCTTCTTGATTCGGCATTTCTTGTTTATTTGAATAAAAAATCTCTTTTCTTCTTTGGAATTTCAAGAACTAACATATTTAATCAGTTACATAAACTGTATGCGTTAATTGCTTTGTGTGAGATTTCTTTATTTTGGGAGCATAGTAGGAAAAAGGTTTGGTTTGAAGTACACACGAAAAATTGACTTGTTCCATTATTTTATCACAAGTGATATTTTCGTTTTAAGGATATAATTGACACTGTTTTGTTTGCTTGTCTTCTAGAAAAAACTGATGTTCATTGTTATTGAATCTGAAATACAGATCGAGGCTCATCGTTCACCACTGGCTGCAATGGTCTTTTCTTCTAATGGAATGTATATAGCTACAGCATCCGAGCAAGGAACCTTAGTCAGAGTTCATTTGGTATCAGATGCAACAAAGGTGATGAAATTTATGTATTAGATACTGATAAGAGATAATAATGGTATTATTAGCCATTACTGTTTGTGTCTTTCTGTGTTTTTCTCTCTTCGAAGCTGCAAACAATACGATCTTGGTTAAAATTTTGTATTGAATCAAATAAGGGTGCAATCCTCACTTTAAATTGAAGTCATGGCAAACACACAGAGGTCCTTTACTAATAGTATTGACCTTGAGCTTATATGGGACAATACTTTCTTGATTTATAATGCTCATTTTTTTGGTTTCCATTCTTTGCCTTCAAGGTCATTCATACATGAGACATTCACAGTTGTTTATGCTTTTGATATTATATATGTTGCAATTTTACTTCAGGTGTAGAATCTGACAAATGTTTTTATTGCAGTCATATAGCTTCCGAAGGGGTTCATATTCATCTACTATATTTTCTCTGTCCTTTGGGCCATCAAAGCACCTTCCAGATATTCTTGCGGCCACTAGTTCTTCTGGTTCTATTCATCTTTTCACTCTTGGATTTGCTTCACATCCACGGTGAGAATTCAATTTAAAATAAAATATTCTCGCCTCACCAACTTTCCTAAGTGTTAGACTACTTTATTGATGTACACAAGTCAACATGTCACATAGGTTTGGATTGTTTCACCTCATTAAAACTTGAGCTAGCCTGATTTAAATTTAAATGTAAAACAACCTCTAACAACTGTGTTTGGCTTGGTCAAATACTCAAATGGACTTGTAAATAGCACTATAAAAGCCAAATAGTGAAAAAAATTAACTTAATGTCTTGAATATTGGGGGACAACTAACTATTAAGGGCCAAATAAGAAATGCCACTCTGAATTGAATATTTCCTTCTTGTATAGTTAAAGAAGTGGATGACATACTAGTTATTGCACGTTCAGATGTACACAACCCTTTGTGTAACTGGTTTTAGCTGTCCATATAATTTGGGGAAGCTTTGATTACTTTCAAAAGTTTTTGTTTTTATTTTTTATTTTTTTATTTTCTTCCTCTGAAATGGATTTGGAAATATGTCCTGTTTATGTTTGATGATTTTACTAGGAGCAAGAGATCAAGCGGTTTTCTTGGATCAATAATTCCTGATGCAGTGAATGATGTGCTGGATCCAGCTTATCATCATGTGCTTCATAATGCTGTTCCTGCAGGAGTCAAAAGGTTAAGTATTTTTATGTTGCTAGATTCATGTCTTGGGATGATATTTTATATGGGCCTTTCTAGACATTGGAACTATCTTATAGGAATATGATCCTTACTTTTATAATCAAGATCGATCGCATTATCTTTTTGGGGATTTATTGTGTCAGCCAAACAAGGATTTCTGATTATATAGTAGCAAGAAGAGTATTTGTATACACTTATTTTATAATATCTTCTGTTTGTCATACAGCTCTGCAGTAATTCGCAAGGTTGAAAATGTTACTGACACCTCATCATCCGAACTTTTAGCTTGTAGGTGAGTGCCTCATTACTGGCCACCACCTGGCAAGTCTTTATTTGATGTCCCTGTCTCTCCATTCTTGCAGTGTTTGATTTTAGCTTTTGTCAGTAGTTAATAGTTACTGCTAACAGACTTAAAATGAAATCTTGCATATTGCATGGCTTCTTCTGAATGAACGAATAAGTTTCTCTTTCACGTGGAACTATGGTTTACTGCATCACTTTATATGACCTCTTTGGTTTTACATTTTGATTACGAAAATATGATTCTTTTTTTGTGCTGCATGCATTTTTCCAATTCTAACATTGTTCGGACCATAAACGTTGAGAATCAATTTAGCAACCAAGGCAAATATGTGATGATGCATTTAGGAGATTTATGAACATAAAATGTGATGTGGCGAACATTGTACTATAAGTGGCTTTCTGTTCCCAGAATCATTCATATTGGCTATTGATATTGCTTATCGGTTGGGTTTTGGAATTTCCTGTCTGCTGATATCAGTTTCATAGTGTGATAGTAATATTGTAGAGTTTCATTGTTGCCTTTGTGCGACACATGTAGTTCACAAATCAATGCTTTCTTGTGCATTGAATGTTTTTTGTTTAATTTAATAAAAAATGTCACCTCCCTCTGGTTGTATACCAATAGTGATTGGTCCAGGTCATTGTATCTAATTTCGTGTGCCGTGTATTTTAGTTTTCCACTTAGACTGTTTGTTCTAGTTTCCCTAAAAATTGACGTGTATGCATGTATAACAATGTTAAGGTCTTTAGGTTGTTATGGTTTAATGGAAAACTTTTAATCCAACCAACAATAGGTCATATATAAATGTACAGAACAAAGGTGTAGAATTATCTAAACAGGTATAAGTTGTAACCAGAGAAGTAGATGGTCTCAAGATATGCTTATTGAAGTGTGGTACTTCTTTTTGGGTTATAAAGTACAAAGGTCTATGACTAGCTCCATATGGTGATACCTACTTGTTTCAATAAATCATGTCCTTTCTCCCAATGTTTCGTTAAATATCTGATGTCGATTTGTTTGCTAAAAGTTTACGTGTTTCAATTTTCCAGGGCCAACATGTGTGTGATAACTTACAATGGCTACTTTCAAGAATATAACTTGAGCATTGATGCTCATCAGAAATTGTCTTGGTCTTTAGAGCGTGAAACCAATCTTTTGACTGTGACCTTGGATAAAGTTCCATGAGTAGCAAAATAGTTATTTTTACTGCCCCATCTATAACTAACTACAAAGCTTGGCAAATTATATGCTACACGTGGTGAAACTTTCCAGAGCAGCCATTGCTGCCAACATCAAGTGCCTACTCAGGGAAATGTCCAAATTCACTCCAAAGCCATAGCTGCTTCCAACATGAATGTGTTATGTGGAAGAAATCATGATCCTAAATTTCCTATGGATATGTATAGAAAGGTAACAATGTGAAATTGTTCCAAATTACTCTCCCAGAATGTCGTGGGAGTGACGGAACTAGTCATTGCATCGAAAATATGTCTAATGTAGATCTTGTAAGGAATTTAGCAGTACAATGAACTGATTAAACCAATAGTTTACTAGCCAATAATCGACTTCTTACGTTCAAATTTGTTGATAACCAAGTAAAATATTAATTAAATTAATATGCAAGGTTCAATTTCTTGAACAACCCAAATTAGTTACAGTATATACGCTTATGATTTTGCTCATCTTAAAAAATGTAATTACCCACCCATTAGTACACGGTTTTGGCAAATGATATAGTAATGTAATTATCAAGCTTGAATAAATGATAAGAAGGAATTTTATTTAGTCGAAAAGATAAGAAGGAATTTGATATCGCATTTTTTCTCAAATTTGAAGTATTGTATTTGTTATAATCAAAATCTAAATAGAGTACAAAATGAATCGATCCTCTTAGTTCCAACGAATTAAATCGTAGTAGGTCCTTTGGTAAACAGACCCATTGTCTCATATGTATCCATTTTGGTTTTTGATGCGTGGTAATTGCTTTATAGGTCTCGCATTTCTCAAAAGTTTCTCGGATTATAACTCTAGATCGCACAAAATCTATTGGGAGTTACGATCCGATCGTTGTTTTTTGGATCGGAGCGTCACTCCAATTAGTTTGAATTATACATTTTAAAAATAACACTGATTTTGTATCGTCCCAGGTACACTTCTGAATAATTGATGTGTAGAAATATGCTCCCAAAAATATCTGAAGATTGTTAGAAGTTGCGGGGGTGAAAAGTTGCTCCATCATGTTTATCTGTTCGGATCAGGTCCTGATTTAACACATTTGATGTTTGATGTTGTCTAATTGCGTTTGTTAATGGAGATCATAACAAGGGTTACTGAATTTGATCATGAGCAGTCCAACAAGAAACGGAGATATCATATTGAAGATCTCAATCGAGACACATTTTGATCTGATAAATTTATTTCACTCGATATATAATTTAGGAGCATAGGGTACAGGCGAATGTATTCCTTGTATTTTTAGCCCTGTTTTCGAGCCAGCTTTTGGAAAGGTGCATTGGATATTCAGATGAACACGAACACTCCAAAAAACACTTGTGAGATTTACACCGCCAAGGTTAAATCCATTTACACAATTCCACACCATTAACTCTTGAAATGTTTCGAGTAATTTGATGTAATGCATCTTTGCGAACTTGACAACTCATAGTCCAAGTATCCCAGAGGCTAGACCTCACAAGAACTTTTATAAATTGTGTAAAGGATACATGTTCTTGTTTTCTTTCCCTAAATAGAGGAGCACAAGAAAAGGAAATTGTTGTACATGAAAAACTAACTCAGGCTAAAATGAAACTTGTAATAATTTTAAGTTACAGTAAAACCCTCCATCAATCTTGGATAATTGGGTGATATTGTGCAACTGGGCTTCCATTCCAGCAAACTATCTAGTTCGTGTCTTGACAAACTTAGGTCTGGATGCCTTCTTCTCCATCTTTTCCCTTTTCTTGCGGGTCTTTTCATCTTCAACCGATTCCTAATCACAAAATGCATACACAATTGAAGTTACTATGAACCTTTCTGTGGCCTGAAAGTGAAAATTTACCCAAGACGTTGACCATACCTCTGAACCTTGTGGCAAAAATCCTTTAATGAAGCCAAAGGATTGATATGCTCCAAATGCTGGTATCTGACAAATGTCATGAAGGGAGCAACCGTGTCAGTAAAGGTTGTTGCAATCTCTTTTAATGATTAATAAAGGGTTTTACCATTTTATATATGTCCGAATATTGATTGCAACTTTAACTTCAACTAGTAAATAAATATAAATATAAGTCATAATTCAAGCAGCTCCCAACCACAGTTGATTGTACAGATTACAGAACACCTGATATAGTTCATAAACAAATAAAGGGTTAATAGGCTTTCACACCCCGCCATATGGACGCCTTTTGGTTTACCCCCCTAGGAAAAAAAACTTGGAGATTCCCCCTTGCCATTTGAAGATTCTTTGGTTTTAACCCTTCAAGGTAGCTGACTGTACAATTAAGCTTACATGGCGCGCTGACTCAGGTTTTTTTGCTTATGTGGCACATTGATTGTATAATTATTTTTATTTTTTATTTTTTTTATTACATCTCACATTTATTTAGAGTTAAAAAAAATAATGAATTACATCTTCATCTTCTTCATCACTCTCTTTTTCAATCTCCTTCTATCATCATTTTTCCAGATTTTTTTTTTCTTACTCTTTTACTCCATCTCCCTTCAATATCCTTGCTCCCTTAAACACAAACCCCAAATCAATAACAACAACCCAACACAACAGCAGCAGCAACACATCTTCTTCCCAAACCAACAACACAACATCAGCAACAACCCACAACAACAACAACACGGAGCAACAACACAAAAATTTCAGAAGATCTTTTTCAAACCTTCAACATAAACTCATTAAGAAAAATCCATAAATTTTAGAACTTGTAGTTGAAGCCAAATCCATAAATTTCATAAATTTCCAAAAAAAATCATTTCAAAACTTAGAACTTGTAGAACTTGAAACTACAGATTGCAATTCCAAAACCCCAAATTTTCAAAACTTAGTAGTTGAACCCAATTTTTTTCCAGCAAAAATTAGAGCTTGAAATTGCAGATCCCAATTCCAAAACCCCAAATGTTCTTCAATTTTTTTTCCAGCTGTGGCATGGCCGCTGCAAATCCCAATTTTTTCTTCGATTGTCTGCATCACGCTTCTCTCCTCTTCCCTCACAAACCAGAAACGGGAAGCAGAGTTGAAGAAGGAGAACGGTGAGAGAGGAGAAGGAAATCGAAGAAGAAGAAGGAAAAGAGGGGAAGGGAAAGGGTCATACGAAGAAGGAGAAGAAGGAATGCTCTCCTTCCCTCTTCTCCTTTTAACAATTGGTTTTTTAATTTAATTTTATTGTTTTGATTTTTTTTAATGAGATGTAAATATTTTAATATAAATAGGTATTAAAAAAAATCAAAAATAAAATTATTTACACATTCAGCGTGCCACATCAACCAAGTGATCCAGTCAGATGGGGTTGGGGGTGGAAACCAAAGAATCTTCTAGTGGCAAGGGGGAATCTCCAAGTTTTTTTTTCTAGGGGGGTAAACCAAAATGCGCCCATATGGCAGGGGGGTGAAAGCCTATTAACCCATAAATAAATACTGTGCCATTTTGAGAGAAGTCACTAGGAGCTAAATGATAAAGCGCACATTGTTTTGTGCACCTCCTCCTGTTAAGCGATCCAATCCCTTTTCCTTCAAGTTTGTTGCTTTATGGCACATAAATGTTCTCAGTATGTACTTTCTTCCAGACATGCACTAATAAGCAAATCTAATGAACCTATATGCTTTGTTTGGGAGTTTGGAGGGGAGGAGAGGGCTTTGGGGGGTGGGAAATATAGGGAAAACAGAGAAATGATTCACATTTTTTGAAAAGAGTATTTTTTTAGAGAAGGATAGACTAATGTTTATGATTGATGTATTTTTAATTTTCAGAATATTATAACAACATGGATTAAATTTGAAGTTTTCATATAAACCCCCCAAAACCCTAAAAAATCCTCCTCCAATAAATTTTTGAGTTCCCCCAAATGAAAAGGATTTTGTATAATACAGAAAAATGAACCCCCTGAAGCCCTCACCTCTCAAAGTCCTCTATTTCTTCCACTTGCTCCTTCCCTTTTTCCAAAGTCCTCCCCTCTCAAAGTCCTCTATTTCTTCCACTTGCTCCTTCCTTTTTACCAGAGCCCTAGATAACTCCTCTTTACGGCAAATTATTATTTTTACAACAGAACAACTGTGTACACACTCGCACACTGCCAAACCTTGTAGATGACAGATCTTTGTAGCTAAGTCTACATTCTTTGAAGTGGTACCAGTCGGAGTGTGCGACTACAACACTAACAATTACAGTCCTACATTCTAAAAGTAAACCACAGTTTTGTGCTAGTAGAGCCAACCATAAGGTTAATTAGGAGAAGATTGGAACTTACCACAAGATATATGTACCAGAACTTTCCAGAGATGATGGAAGCGACTTGCACAAAGCATGTTATGTAGATAACATCATGTAAATAGCTGCAAAATATAGCCAAGAGTAAGTGAAGAATTACCATACAATCAGAAGATAGCAAAACATTCAATGTATCTGAACTTCATTTTTATCTATATAGTTTGGTTTCAAATAAGAGTTCCCTAGACCTATGGGATTACCTGACTATGAACAAGTTTTAGATTCATCCCGGGACCAAATTCCAAAGGCTACAGCCTACAATATATACACAGCACTTTTGTTCAACAGTTATATCTGTCAGCCATTTTTGCATGATGACAGAAATTGCTAATTTTATTCATTTTCATTTTAGTTTCAGTAAAATGGAGAATACAGTTCATACAACTTTAAGAGCTTCAAAAACTTTCAACACCGGGTACGATGTTATTCGCAAAAATAACCAGACAGAAAAACTACAAAAGATTAAGTCCAAAAACCATTGGCACGAATTCACTATAATTTTTTAAATCAAGGTACAGTGATTCCAAAAGGCACAATTTGGATTAGCTTCTAACTTACAGGAGTTTCCCTGCTAAAATAAGTTTATGGAGACCCATGAAAAAGTCCTTATAAGCTTATAGGCTTAAAAGGATGAGTTAAACGGGTGAACTTACGAAAAAAATGAGATTAATAAACTACTTTTAACTTGTATAAGAAGCTATCATTTAAACAACTCAGTTACTGTGATATCTGTTAAAATGCTCATTTTCCATAAGTGCTTATGGAGATCTTTACAGATACCGCAAGAAAAGACAAGACAGAGTCATACCCGCAAACTCCACCAGTAGTCATATCAAAACCACCATCTAAAAGCTCACCGTCTTGGGTATAACTAGGTTTTGCCATCTTAGCAAGTTGTTGATAGGGAAAATAATAAGCTAGAGAAGTCACAACCAAGCCAATCCAATGCTTCCAGGTGAAGCTGGAATGGAAGATTAACATCCTAATTATTACATAAATAACCTGTTCAATAATAAACCAACCAATCAGGTAATCAGTATTCAATATCAATAATCAATAGCTTAATTTGAACAACAGTAACTTAATTATATTCACATGCATCAATAATTTCATGTCAATGACTAATAGATTTCATCAATTACTATTCAATTCTAGAAAATTTAACAATTAAAAAAAAAACTAGCAAAGTGAATTGAAATTGAAATCTGAGAGAGAGAGAGAGAGAGAAAGAGTACGTTGCAGGCGATGATGATATGGCGGAGCTTGGTGATGTGACGAGAGTTCTCTTCCTTCCGTTTCTTAGCACCTTGATTCGCCATTTCTCTCCCCAAACAACGTTACCGGTGACGATGAAATCGCCTGTGCTTCTTCTTCTGATTCTGATTAGTGGAGAATTCTGCTCTTTACCCAAACTGTTTCGCTCATTCCCAAAGTAAATGTTCAAAATGCCCTTACGTGACCTAAGTTATTCTAGTGTATTTCACGCACGTTATAGCTCAGTGTGAGTTAACTCGCGCTAGTTGGCCGGTGGTTACAACTCAATAACACACGTTTTTTGGACGGTGGTCAATGCATTTTAATGGTTTTTACACTTTCTTTTAAAGTTTTTTCACGTTTTTTGACCTCATTAAATGTTATGCTACCTTAAACCACCTATAAATACCCTCACAAACTTTATCGTTTCTTCACATTATCTCCTCCCACTCTCTCCCCCTTTTTCTTCTTCTTTTTTGCTTCTATAGTCTCTAGGCTCTTTATACCCCTTTAGGTATATACGAGTGGCTTTTGGGGGAAGTATGGTCCGCCGTGTTGGGGAAAAGGGCATCATCCCTTGAGGTAAAATTAGGTTTGCGTCCTTTTACTCTCAAAATCTTTCTACTGTGGGTAAAAAGAATCATCATGGGGTATAAAAGGAACCAAATTTAAATTTACCTCAAGGGATCTTGATGTCTTTTTCTCCAACAGGACGGATCACTATTTTTCCCAAGAGCTATTGGTATATACCGAAGAAGGTGAAAATTACTTTTTACCCCAAAAGGGTAAAAAGATATTAAGTAGATTAGTGAATTCAAATAAAATATATGTATTGCTTATTGTAATGTTTGAATGATATTAATAAAACGAGAGTTATATTTATTAATTTTGTTTTTTATTTGTATTTATTTTATGTTTATGTATTGAATAAATACAATCAAATAATTATTAATATTGAATAAATCAAACTTTTGATGATATCTTCAGTTGATCTCAGCAACGTTACCCGCATATCGATCCACTGGAACATGTTGTGCTCCCAAAACATGTTCTTCACGTTTTCGTCGTTCTTTAACTCCACCCAAGTGAATGATACTCTCTCCTTGTCGAGCGTTGGACGTTATATTCCACCCTCCTCGTGTCTCTGGGGTTGACTGCTTGAGTGAATTCATTCAGTTGATCTTTGAGACCTCTTAACGTTACGTTAAGGCACTGAACCTTCAACCTTTGAGGTTCTCCGCCGTTGAATTCTACATGAACGTCGATCCACCCGTCCATTGCTTTAAAACTACACAATAAGAAATTAAACACAATCAATGCAAAATTCATTCAAACATTTCATCAAACACTTGGAGTGCAAATTATACATAAACCCTAAAAATGATAACTACAACATAAACATGCAAACATCTAAATAATTAAGCAATATAAGTCATTTGCATGTAACATTGTATCATATCTTGCAAAAAAAACAAAATTTAAACAAACCTTAAATCTAAAAAAAATCTAATCTAAGTGTAAAAAATCTAACATAATCATGCAAACATCTAAACATCATAACAATTAAGCACTATAAGTCATTTGCATGTAACATTCT
>Ga0228711_1009825_pt1 | contig 12808 bp, 9 predicted proteins | sample MedpolnodulmetaG_2_FD_177996 | JGI IMG/M metagenome (GOLD analysis project Ga0228711, IMG submission 177996) | Root nodule microbial communities from Medicago polymorpha collected in Santa Monica, California, United States - brown nodules | ecosystem: Host-associated > Plants > Roots > Nodule...
GGTGGGTGGTGTGGCAATAAATTGTTTAGTTAAGTTTCGTAGTGTTTCCAAACTCCCTTGAAATTTAATTTTTTGTTTTGTTTTATTGCGAAAGGCATGGAAAGCAGGTTGTTTTTATTGTAAATTATGACATTAAATTTTTTGTTGTCTCTTCCCAATTGGTTGTTTCTTGTACATGAAATTGATTTCTTGTGTTTTAAGTGTTCTTGCTATACCCACATCATGTTTTATTGTGAAAATTCTCTTTGAGAAAAGCACAAAGTTGTAGTCTTTGAGTAAGTGTTTGAGTAGGTATTTTAAGGAGCACGTTCTAACTTTGATGGTAAATTAAACCCTTTAAAGTCTGCAGAGTAAAAGTAGTATAAGTTTGTGTGGGGATAAAAGACTTGAAAGAAGAAAAAAAAGTGACCAAGTGTCCAAAACTGGTTGGTCACCAAGACATTAAAATGATCAAATGCCTAAAACCAGGATGATTATCAAGAGGACATCATTGAATCTGGGGGCAGGAGTAGGCCTCACTAACTTCCCACGTGAAGATGGTATTTCTCTGACAATCAAAAGTAGCTTCTGTAATTCCTTCTTAAAATGTCAAATGATCCAATGATCATATAATTCCCATCTCTCTTATATGAAATGAAGAAATGACTTTTCTCGGTTAGTTTAGTGTTAAGGTTAGAACCTGTTTCCTCATAATATCTCTTATATAGGAGCAAGTAAAGGGCTGGACTACACACACACACACTCACTTGAGACTTGTTGTTAGGTTAAATAAAGTTTCATAAGAAATGCTTGAAGTTGTGATTAGTGTACACTTGAAATAAAGCTTTGGAGGAGACATAAGTTTTTAATTGTGTTGTCATATGTTAATCTTGTTTATGCTGCTAATGTTTATGCCTTTTGCTTGAGGACAAGCAAAGATTCAAGTATGGGGGAGTTTGATGAGTCAATAATTAGTGTTTTTTTTGTATAATATTTGAGTTTATTATATTTATATTTTATATGTTTTTATTTCCTTTTTAGAGCTATTTTACTTCAATGGCAAGTTATTTTATTTCAGGAACAAATATTTCAAAGATTGCGTCTTGGAGAAAAAGAAAGGTGATTTGGAGCTTATTTGTGCCAAAAATATGAAGATCTTATACAAAAATATATTGTGCAAAAAGTTTGAAGATCCTTCACCAAAATATGAAGCTTGGCGCGCCCCTTATTGTCCCTTTTCTGCTTTTGCTTCTTCGACAAGCTGCCAATTTTAGTATTTCTGACCTAGAGCCCATGGTTTCTTGTGCAAAACTTTCGTGATTTATTTCTTAGGGCTCAAGTCAATGTTAGACTATAAATAGAGCAACCATCTAGCTTGTATAATCATCTTTTGTTCTTGGAAATAATAAATGACAATTGTTTCTTTGAATAAAAGTTCATCTTTATTTTCCCGTTATTTACTTTTATGTTCTTCTTCTTCTTCTTCTTCTTCTTCTTCTTCTCTATGTCTACAATGAACGTGAGTGCGTAGACTTCTTTGTCTTGGGATTGTTGGATGAGTCTAATGACCTAAACCCTATCAAACCAAACCTTGAACCCTAATTTTATGTAAATTTATTTTCTAATCTAATTTCACCGTTTTTATAATGAATTAACAAGTATCAAATTCATAAAGCGACAGCGGAGGGTTAGTACTTGTTAATTCATAATCACAAATACCAAAGCGAAGCATCTAAAGAAGAAGTTTTGATATTGGAACAAGTGAAATTAGACAAGGATTGTGAAACATGAGAATATTCTAGCAAACCTTGAGACTATAAAGTTTCGTTCTTCAAGGATTCCAATATCAATCAACCATGAGAATAGGCGTGGTTGTTAGAGGAACACACTCACTGAAACCGAAAGGAGATGTGATAGGCTAAAGAGAAACCTGTCTTTAGAAAATAGGTCCAACATAAAGTTCTAGATGTAGGGTTTGGTTTGTGAAGGATTTGTCTCCATGATGAACCAACAATCCCAAGGCGCTTTTTATTATTATATTTTATTTTAAAACAAAATACAAAACCTTTCATCTTAAACTCTTCTCTAATCCTTCTTGAAAGTTAATTGAATTCATAACTCCCTCTCGGAACGATACTCTTTATTACTACATCGGTAAACCGTGCACTTGCGGATTTACTACATCAGTGGTTTGGATTGATTCACTCATTTATTGAATTGATTCATGCTGTTGTTTTGTTCGAAATTTTACAATTCCCTTTCTTTACTATATAAACTCCCCTCCTCATAACTCCCAATTCATTGAATCATTTTCAACTATGTCGCATTTATTTATCTTAGGTAAACTATACAAGTGATGTTGGGAGTTTCCTAAATAGGTAGGGCACCACCTGACCCAATGGGCATCATCTACTAGGTATCTAATTAGGCCTTTCCCTCTGATGGTTAACTGCACCTGCTGATCGCACAGTGATCCTTACGCGCTGGGTCTTGCTAATTCAAAGGTAATTGAAACATAAACTTAAATTGGCTTTCCAGTGTTTCCCAAGGAAATGAAGGCTAAAGGTCCCTTAGGTCTGCCCATCTATGAATCTTAGGACACTCATAACACACTCTCTCTACCTTACTAAGGGTTTCAAGAGAATGGTCTTACCAGGTTATAGTTTTAAGTCGAACAGCTACGGACTTGTTTCCCTAATTACCAACCAGTTAATTCCTAGCTTCGGTAATGCACCACACGACCCAATGGGTATCATCCACTGAGTACCTATGTAACAGGCCATTTTTTTCTAGAATTATTTTAATTAATTTTTCATGTGTGTTTATATGTGCTTGTATGTGATTATTTATTTGTATGTGTATTTTGAGGGTATTTTTGGTCATTTTGTAAGCAAGGGTAAATTAGTAATTTTATTATGAGGATTATTTTTAGTGTTTTAAGTGGCAATAATTATTTTTACCAAGTTACTAGTGAGTTGGGGTAATTAAATAAGAGACGGTAACTATTCACTATTTTTTATCTATAAGTGAGTTGGGAAATTAGTTAGTGAGAGAACTTTAAGCCCATTAAGACAATTGAGGGTTGAGCCCATTTGTGAAGAGCCTATATAACCACTAGTCTTAAGAGAAACTAGGTCATTTTACACTCATTCACATATTGCGAAACATTTTGGAGAAAGAGGTAGACAGAGAAAGTGAGGCAACAAGGGTTAGAAGAAGATATAGAGAGAAAAAGCTTGGATTGGAGCTTTAGAGCAAAATTGAGGCTAGGATTCTAATTCTTGGAGGTTAGAGGTAAGGGGGCTAGTGATTGTTCATGATTAAGTCATAATTTAATTTTCTACTGAAGTGCATAAGTGCTTATTTGTGAGTAGTGATTCTTTTTGTGAATTTTTAATGTCAATTTTGTGTCCCTTCTTAGATGATAAGTTTGTGTACGCTAAATTGATGTTAAACTTGTGGTTGTTGTTGATTTTGCATGATTAAAGTATGTTGATAAGTTACTTTGTTGATTTTTGCTTAAATGGATAAAAATGAAGTTGTTGTTGTTGTTTGTTGATGAAATTATGCTTTGATTGATGTCATAATGTGTTGTTGATGATAATTTATACATTGGATGTTGTTATTGGATAAGTGTGGTGAATTGTTGATGTTGTTGTGTTGAGATAGATTAGATAAACTTCTGTTTTTGATTATAAGTCTTGGTTGTGAAAGGTTTTGTGAAGAAACTTGAGTTTTTATGCAACTTAACAGTCATATTTCATCAAGAGGTCTAATGATAAATCTCATGTTATGAGGAGAGACAAACCCCATCTAGGACACTCATGTTCCTCAACATGATTCGTCAAGTACCCATTACACGACGTTATGGTTGTCCTTTTACAAACAACATTGGAATGGCAAGAAAGCACTTAGGTCTGCAGCTAGGGATCATAGTGGTTTCAAGTCTATAAGTGATTTACACTATTATCACTGTGAGAATATTTTGTGACATTTTCATAACATGCTATGTAGTATTCTAACGGTGGGTAAATCCAACATAAATATTACTCCTAATATTTATACCTATGTATAGACTTAATATCTCATATCTATGACCCATGAGATGTGGTCATCAATCTACATACATAATAGTCTTGATGCTTCATTATTATCCCAATCCATATTAAAGCTTGACTACGGATGCATTTAAGAATAATGTTCTTTATGTTAATGTAATCTCATGATTAAGTCACACTTAATAAACTACTACACGTACTATATATTCTAGGAACTTTATTAACATTATAACAAATATAATAAAGATTTCCATATATTATTTAATATTAAAAGTCATGATAAATAATATAAGTTTAACATAAACTATTGGCCTCTAGTCCAGACATGACCGACATGGCTCTGATACCAATTTGTAACACCCTAAACTCTAAAAGCGATAAATTACGCTAATGATACGCGCATATCAAGAATCTAGATGTTACTTCTTCAATAAATCACCAAGCATGCATAAATAATAATTTTCTCAAATCATCGCCACGAAATAAAACATCATTACATCGACACCTAAGTAAAATATTTCAACAGTCATCCAAATACATATTGTTGTGAAAGTGACTCAAAATTGGAGAAATTGAAGTTTGCTGAATTTGTCAAAATCGGGGTCCGAATGGTGTTTTCTGGGGCCCAAATTTTTCCTGTTTTTGGAGACTTTTGATTCGACATTTTTCGGGGCCCGAATGGTCAAAATCGGCGCCCGAATTGTCGTAACAACATAAAAATAAAATGTATTTTTATGGGTCAGATTTGTTCCAATTTTAGGAGGGATACATTTACTTTAGGGCTGAAAACAAGGGTTTAGAAACAAACAACAAACTAGGGTTTGTATAGAGTTTTCTCTTGGCAATAAACACTAGGGTTGGGGTTGATTCACCTTGGGAAACACTATTAGGATTGAGTCTCTTGGTCACGGGAAGAGATTGAGACTTTGAGTAGAATTAGGCAGGAGACTTATTCTTGTAACCCATTGATATCTCTTTTGTAAAGTTACTCATCATTATAGTGGAATGGAGGGCTGGTCTCTCCCCCAGACTAGGTCATTTTTAGACCGAACTAGGTAAACAAATTCTTTTGTGCTCTCTCTTTCTTTCTCTCATTGGTTTCTACCTTTGCTTGTTTTTATAACTTCCATACACTTTGTTTGGTTGCTTGATTATTACTTGCTCCACACATCAAATATTTATTGGTGTGATTTTCATCGAATTCACAACAATTGGCGCACACCGTGAGGCCATGATCAAAGGATAACGAAGTAACATGGGTTCGAAGTGAGATATTGAGAAATTTACCGGAGATAATGATTTTAGGTTATGGAAGGTAAAGATGGAAGCGGAATTAATACAACAAAATTGTGAGAAAGCTTTGAAGGGTGAAAGTGCGTTACCGTTCACCATGTCACGAGCGGAGAAGATCGAGATGGTGGATAAGGTCAGGAATGCCATTGTCTTGTTCCTCGGGATAAAGTTTTGACAGAAGTAGCGAAGGAACCAATCGTGGCATCGGTGTTGTCAAAGATAGAGTCTTTGTAGATGACAAAGTCTTTGGCTCATCGGCAACTCCGAAAGCAACAACTCTACTCATTCAAGATGGTGGAGTCAAAGGCCATCATGGAATAACTTACGGAGTTCAACAGAATCCTTGATGAGTTAGAGAATATTGAGGATGCAGGTGATTTGGTACTGTGTTATTTGGAGCATGAAGAAGGTGATGTTTTTCACCTAGGGAGTGATGCCTGGTGGAGCGGTGGTCATCTGGAGAGACGTTAAACACTCAACATCAGCTTGGAGAGGCGGTGGTAAGAATACTTATAGTCAGTCTAGAGAGGCGGAGGTAACAATACTCATGATCTACCTTTGAGGAGGAGTTTCAAGGTGGAAGACATAGTGGGATGTACGCATTTTCTAGTTGAGAGGTAGAAAGCTCAGCTTGAGGTGGAGTTGAACACACTGAGAATGATACGACTACGGAGGACCTTGGGTGCTATGCTCTAGTGGTGAGAAAGGGAGTTCTTCATGAAGACGGAAGGCATTCCGGAGGTTGAAGAATGTCTAGCATAGCTTGTGGGATTACCCTAAAAATCCAAGGGTGATTGGATGCAAGGAGATCTTCAAGGAAGCAGGAGATGTCCCGTGTTGAAGAGGATATGGTGGATAATTGTAGAACTACCTAAAGTTCCTAGTGTATTTGGGTGCAAGTACCTTCGAGAAGGTGGAAGACATTCCGATGGCTGAAGAGGTTAAGGTGTAGATTTGTGGAACTACCTAAAACTCGTTGAGTAGTTGGATGCAAGAATCTTCAAAAGGCAGAAGGCATTCCGATGGTTGAAGAGGTAAGGTGTAAACTTGTGGAGCTACTTGGTGTATTGGGAAGCAAGGGAAAGAGCAGCATGGTGGTTGATGTTAAATTGGTATCATCCCTAATTTAGAGTCAAGGTGGAGATTGTTGTGAAAGTGACTCAAAATTGGAGAAATTGAAGTTTGTTTAATCTGTCAAAATCGGGGCCCAAATGGTGTTGTCTGGAGCCCGATTTTTTCTTGTTTTTGGAGGCTTTTGGATCTACATTTTTCGGGTCTCGAATGGTCAAAATCAGCGCCCGAATTGTCGTAACAACATAAAAATAAAACGTATTTTTATGGGCCAGATTTGTTCGAATTTTATAAGGGATACTTTTACTATAAATATAGACCCTGTATCAGATGTAAACCTTGAAATAGAAGGGGCTTAAAACAAGGGTTTAGAAACAAACAACAAACTAGGGTTTGAATAGAGCTTTCTCTTTGCAATAAACACTAGGGTTGGGGTTGATTCACCTTGGAAAACACTATTAGGATTGAGTCTCTTGGTCATGAGAAGAGATTGGGACTTTGGGTAGAATTAGGCGGGAGACTTATTCTTGTAACCCATTGATATCTCTTTTGTAAAGTTACTCATCATTATAGTGGAACGGAGGGCTGCTCTCTCCCCCAGACTAGGTCAGTTTTGGACCGAACAGAGTAAACAAATTCTTTTGTGTTCTCTCTTTGTTTCTCTCGCTGTTTTCTACCTTTGCTTGTGTTTATAACTTCCATACACTTTATTTGGTTGCTTGATTATTACTTGCTCCATACATCTAGTATTATTATTATGATTTCCATCAAACTCACAACATATATGTCTCCAAGTAGCCATGTCATCATACAACTCATGTCATAACCAATACCTAGTCTCAAAAATATTCAACAGACATAATAAAGATAAACATCAAAGACTGAACCCTAATCAAAGCCCTAAAGTATAAGACAAAATCTTACAAGAGTCAGCAAGAGTTATGCTTCATGCAAAACATTTGCCTTATCACTTCTAGGCTGAGGCCATGAACACAACTTGCACATACACAACACGCTACTCTAAGGACTGGCACCACCACAACCTTGTATGAGATATTGAAAGGAAGAAAATCTACTGTTAAATATTTCCATGTCTTTGGGACCAAGTGCTACATATTGGCAAATAGAGATCACAGAAGGAAAATGGACCCCAAGAGTGATGAAGAGAATTTTCTTGGATACTCTACGAACAACAGAGCATATAGGGTATTTAATTCCAGAACCAAGACTATCATGGAATCTATCAATGTGGTGATAGATGATGTTTATGAAGATAGAGTTCCTGATGATGACCCTGATGTTGGAACATCGGTTCTGGAAACAAATGTACCTATCAAAGTAAATGAGTTTGAACTTGAGAAAGAAGAAACTGAGGAAGATGAGCAAGACCAAGTGTCCACTAGTAAAGGACCTTCTATAAGAGTATAAAAGAATCATCCTCAAGACCTCATTATTGGAAACCCTGATCAAGGAATCACGACCAGAAGATCAGTTGGAGTCATTTCCTATTCATGTTTTGTGTCCAAGATTGAACCAAAGAATGTCAAAGAAGCTCTCACTGATGAGTTCTGGATTGAAGCAATGCAAGAAGAATTGAATCAATTCAAAAGAAGTGAAGTGTGGGATTTGGTTCCGGAACCTGAAGGTATGAATGTTATTGGTACCAAGTGGATTTATAAAAACAAGTCTGATGAAAATGGAACTGTGACCAGAAATAAAGCAAGGTTAGTGGCTCAAGGTTACACCCAGGTAGAAGGCCTAGACTTTGATGAAACTTTTTCCCCTGTTGCTAGACTGAAATCCATAAGGTTGCTATTGGGAGTGTCTTGTATTCTCAAACTCAAGTTGTTCCAGATGGATGTAAAAAGTTCCTTTCTTAATGGTTACTTAAATGAAGAAGTCTATGTTGAACAACCAAAGTGATTCATAGATCCTAGCTTTCCCAATCATGTCTACAGATTGAAGAAAACTCTGTATGGTTTAAAGCAGGCACTTAGGGCTTGGTATGAGACTCATACGGTTTCTTGTAAATCAAAGGTACAGGAAAGGAGGAACAAACAAAACCTTATTTGTAAAGGATGATAATGGAAGACTAATGATCGCACAAATCTATGTTGATGACATTGTCTTTGGTGGGATGTCGAACAAGATGGTTCAACATTTCATTCAACAAATGCTGTCTGAGTTTGAAATGAGTCTAGTAGGTGAGCTGACCTATTTTCTTGGTCTTCAAGTCAAGCAAATGGAGGACACTATATTCATCTCTCAAAGCAAATATGCCAAAAACATTGTGAAGAAATTTGGTATGGATAATGGTGGTCATAAAAGAACTCTAGCTGCTACTCATTTGAAGCTGACAAAATATGAGAATGGTGTTGTTGTAGATCAAAGCATGTACAAAAGCATGATTGAGAGTCTATTGTACCTCACTGCAAGTAGACCCGACATCACTTTTGCAGTAGGTGTATGTGCTAGGTATCAAGCTGAACCAAAAATGAGTCATCTCACTCAAGTGAAGAGGATACTAAAGTACATCAATAGCACCAGTGATTATGGGATCATGTACTCACACAGTGAGAACTCTATGCTAATTGGCTATTGTAATGCTGAATGGGTAGGTAGTGCAAATGACAGGAAAGGTACTTCTGGTGGATGTTTCTTCCATAGAAATAATCTAATTTCTTGGTTTAGTAAGAAACAAAATTGTGTGTCTCTATCTACTGCTGAAGCTGAGTACATAGCAGCTGGTAGCAGTTGTTCACAACTTGTTTGGATGAAACAGATGCTGAAGGAGAATAATGTTGAACAAAATGTTCTAACATTATATTGTGACAATTTAAGTGCTATCAATATTTCCAAAAATCCTATTCAACATAGCAGAACAAAGCACATTGATGTACGACAACACTTCATCAGAGATCTTGTTGAAGAGAAGGTTGTGACACTTGAGCATGTTGACACAGAGGAACAATTGGCAAACATATTCACCAAGGCTTTGGATGCTAAGCAGTTTGAAAATCTAAGGGGCAAGTTTAGAATTTGCCTACATGAGGAGATGTAATGATCAGTACCTGTAAGGCGTGCTAAACTCTCTATTTCATTGCACGTCTTTGTTTTGTGGGGTATACTATATCATGATATACTCGTAATGTGAACTCTGTACTGATTGACATATTTTGTGGCTAAAAAGGGGGAGTAAAATGTATGGTTTAAACCTCTCCTATGCCTGTATGTATGTATGCTTTAAGATTTTGCACACTGATATGCTATTGCATTTAGTTTGCAACTATTTTTTATGCTTGCGGATGTTGTCACTAATGTTGCAACATCTTGACTGCTCTGAGAATTTTCAAAATCTTAGTATTTTTTTATGTACATGTTCCCTGCTAATGTTCTATAAGTTGTTGGAACATGTCTGTGTGACCTTAATAGGTCTAATGTGCTGATGAATATTCCCTGAAGAGTTATCTGATCAGGCCCTGAAGATTATCTATCTATGCATGAGGAGGTTTTGGCTTTTCAATTTCTTCCATATGCATGTGTTCAGGGGGAGTAGTGGAATATTTCTTGTAGCCACTCATAAGGTGTTATATTGAGGGGGGGTGCTATTATGATTAGTGCTTGAAAGTAATCAAGTTGTCTGACATATGTGGAGTATGATGTGCCAAACATCTAACTGTCAGCTTTATGTATGTGTGGGAAAATTATTTTTCCCTTACTATTTTGTGACAGGTACTCCTGTCTGATATGGTGAAGGATGTTGAAACATCCAAACCAGTTTGTGCGAATTTAATTTTCCCAACTGTAGCATAGGAATTTATTTTTCCACTGCCCTTGTGAGACTGTGTTATTATCTTATCCGATGTTGCATGTCTCTGAAATATGTAATACCTTTTTATCTCTTAACTTTGATGATTAAGAGTATGATGCTTTCTTTCTTCATGACTATTTGTTCAAACTATAACTGAAGACTGTGTAAGGTATTCTTTGGTTTTGTGCACACTTCTGAGATTTCTTTTGTGATACTGCATGACTGCTCCTTCTTCTTGAATATGTGTTTGTGATGACTTGAGGAAGTGTATCTGAGGTATCCCTTTAGATTTTGTGTGCTGATAGTTTTCTTCATAAGTGTGTGTTCATACTGATTGGAGAAATGGCTTTTGTATCCCTCTGCTGTATGAGAATTGGGTATTTGTATCGGCTGCATTGTTGCTAAAACAAATATCCATTTAGTGTGTTGTTGGATACTATGTTCCAACATGGTTTAGGCATCCATATGAGATGTTGGACAGAATGTTCCAACATCCTGGCACGGTTCAGTGTGCTTGAGTTTATGCCTATTTGTACGCACGCCTTATCTTTAAAAGGAAACAACTTTTTCTTAACTTGATGACCAAGCAACGTACATATCTGTACAAAATTAGTTGAGATTTTATTCCCAAAGGAGCAACAATATTTTAAGGAATAAAGTGATATGACTGGAAGTTCCAAAAGATGTTCCTACTTCTTAGAACTTTCCTTATTTGTTACTGATTCATGTTATACAGATCAGCTGGACGATCTGTTTTGTTCTGAAGCCCAACAAGGTTTATTAGCTCATATTGCTTCAGTATAAAAGGAAGACTTCAAGACCTAATTAGATATTCAAGCCATCATACTAAAAAGTTTAGTTTTTAGGGTTTTGAGTCTATGTGTTCTACTCTTGTATCGTTTGATGCAAGTTTAGTCCTGTTTTATTTTTGAGCCTTTCTTGGTACATGCTAAGGACTGTGTGTTCAGTTGTAAACTCGTTGTGCTACACCAAAGCTTGTAAGCAAGGTTGTAGTTGTTTGTGTTTGAAGGTAACTTCACCAATTGTTATTGTTTTGAGTCTGATAGGTCACAGGGGCTGTGGCTGACTGTAGGATAGTATGATGGGATCTCAGATCTAGGAGTTCCTAGGTTGAAGTCTATAGGGTAGGTCCTTGGTCATAAAGTGTAAACGAGGAGTTTGCTGAGAGCTTTTGAATAAGGACTACACTAGTGGATTTGCTTCCTGGCTTGGTAGCCCCCAGAGTAGGTGTGTTTGTCACCGAACTGGGTCAACAAACTCACTGTGCCTTTTACTTTTTTGTCATTTATTTTCTTGTTTTTTATTTCTGTTTACTTCGTAATGTTGGAACATTTAATGGAACATTATAAACGTTGAAACATCGCACATAACATATTAAAATAAGTACGCTAGAATTTCAACTGTGTTAGCATTTTCTTCTTATTAAACCAAGTCCAGAGTCCAGAGTCTGATGGAGTTCAGAGTTTGGAACAATGTTCAGAGTCTAATGCAGCGGATAAAGTAAAGATAGAGAAAGAGAAGAGAAAGACACAAAGCAATTATCCTCGTTCCTTCCACATTCTGGAAAATAGTCCAGTCCCCCTTGCACTTCCAAGGAGATTTCACTATAATCCAATCTGATTAGAAATGCTCAAGCACAAAAGCAATAGACTTCAAATACTCAAGAACACAAGCAAGAGATTTCCTATGCTCAAGCACAAAAGCAAGAGACTTATAAACAAACAAATTACATAGAAATAAATTTGGATTGAACTCTTGATATACAATCAGTGGTGTTCACAATACAAATCAAATCAGACTCTTAGTACTATAGAATTTCTAAGATATGAAATTTATTAAGAAATTCTAAGTGTTTGATGCACGAAATTTTCAACAGATTTTTGACACAGTTTAAATGTTGTGGAGTCTCTACTAATCTTTAAGTCTTCATTCTTTTATATAAAGGTATGAAAGAGATGTTGGAGATTTGCAAACGCATCAAAGAGTCGTTACTGAAGCTTGATCAATCACCAATGATTTGTTGCTTGATTTGGTCAATGTCCTAGGATGGAATAATTTGAAAATCATTCCTTGTATGGAGAATTAACCAGCAGAGATACAGCTGTAGTAGTACTATACGCATGAAATGTTGGAGTAGTGGTTGTACAATTGTACTATTGTCCTTTCTCTGTCCTTCTTCAATGGATAAGCATCGAATGCCTTCTAATTCCTCTGAAATATATGTTGCTTCAATCTTATATTCCTTCTGCACACTTGAGTCCTCAAAATAACCAATTAACTAACTTCAGGTTCTTCGCTTTAGACTCTGATGGTCTTCAAACACTGGGTGACTTCAGACTTTGACGGTCAGCTTTCGATGGTATTCAGACTCTGACTTGCAACTAAGCTTCCCTTGAAAATTCTGTTGCTCTCAATTGTTCTTTCAGAACCAATACCATGTTTTAATACTTACAAATTTTAGTCTATGGTCCTGCATACTTAAACAAATATTAGCATATCCAATTGAACTTTTAATACTTTGTTATCGTCAAAACCTAAGGTGGTAATGTTAAACATATTTTGTTCCAACAATCCC
>Ga0228711_1009826_pt1 | contig 12807 bp, 9 predicted proteins | sample MedpolnodulmetaG_2_FD_177996 | JGI IMG/M metagenome (GOLD analysis project Ga0228711, IMG submission 177996) | Root nodule microbial communities from Medicago polymorpha collected in Santa Monica, California, United States - brown nodules | ecosystem: Host-associated > Plants > Roots > Nodule...
GCTCAGGCTGAGAATGAAGCAATTGATCGACTCGCGCAACGCTACAAGGAAGAATATGCAAGAAAACAATGCAAGAAAATAAAAACATGCACCAAAATTCCACCTAGTAAAAGAAGATTTTGTGGAGATAGTGGACCTGGATACAACTTGTCAAATGTGAAGAGCAGCAACATAATGAAGAATCCGAGTTTATTTTACTTTTTCCCCTCCAAAAGCCAAGATAAATTAAAGTATGAATTTGAGCTAAGAACTGGTTACTTCTAGAGCAATCAGTCAATGGCTAAAGTTTCTTCATGTGAAACTAAAATAATAATGAACTAACTAATGTTCAAACAAATATTCATTAAATCAAGACACAATATGAATGAGAGAAAAATAAGTTGCCTAAATAAAATGTGTTGGCATACTTAGCACAAACATCACATCTATCATAAGCAGACATTAGGAACAGAACAATCTGGTTCCTTTTTCTAATGCAACTTTGAATGGCTGCAAAATGACTAGCTGAAAAAATTGTACTTTTTTGGGCAATTAAACGTTTTAGGACTTGAATATTATTCTCTAATGTGAGGATACATAGAGAAAAATGTGAATGGAAGACTTGTGTAAAGGCACCTGATAGCAATGTAGAACTGATTTAAACCGACAGTGCATTTACTCTAAACTCAACTTATATACCCTTGTTTAAATTTGGTTGAGCCATAATATCTTCCCCTATTTCTACAAGCTGAGATTCAGGGATAGTTACATTAAAATCGAGGTATGAGGCACGGATAGAAAGCCGTTGGTGATCCATCAGCTTAAAAGCTATGCAGTAGAGAAGATCAAAAGCTTATTTAGTTTCTAACTGACAAACATGAATAGCTTTAGTTTCTAATAACCATTTCTGATACAAGATTGAAAGAACACCCTAAATTTAAAGCAGTTTCATGATTTCATCAATCTGGTCCTTAGAGAAATTAGCATACAATGATCCGAAACAAAGTGACTACTAATTATGAATTTTCTAATTACATCTAGAAAAATTCGCGAATTTGAGCATTTTTAACATTGAGAAACCGAATAGTAACACACTGACTTCACAATCACAAGGAAATTGTTGCATAGTTGAAACAGTGATGAAGCAATTCAAAATTTAAAAATGCTTACTGTACCAAAACAGATAATGTGGAGCGATCGACATAAAATGAGATTATCAATCGAGTAGATAGCTCAAGAACTCATAGAAGTGGAACTTTCTAAAAGATTTACATGATTCTAATATTTGAAATCATGCACCGTGTTATCCGTAAAACGCAAAAACAAAAACAAAAATCATATCAGATTTCTAATTATTATGTTGTAACCTGTAAGAGTAAAAATACAATAAATGCCAACTTAAACTAATGATTTCTAATCCTGAACAAGATTTGCTAATATTGAGAAGAGTTTTGTCCATAAGGTTACACATTAAAATCTCTCTAAAACTAAACAAATAAAAAATAACTATGCAATAATTTCCTTGTGATTGCCGGCATCTCTAAGAATTTCTATTTTCCTCTCTTCCCAAGCACAATTTAATCTGCGTGCAAATTCTTCCACTTCCCTGTCAATTTTTTCCTGCAAGACCTGATCAATCTCATCATCAAACTCAATCACAGGATCATCTTCTTCCTTCAAAGAATAATTCTTCTGTTGGTCTTTTTTCTTTCTTCGGTTTTTCTTCTTATTCTTGCATGTTTTCTTGCTCTTGGTTTCTCCATCATTTGATTCATTAATAAAAGACAAAAGCTCGTCAACTGAACGTTCATCTACTACATCTTCTTCTTCAACTTCAACATTCTTTGTTACCCTTTTGAGCTCTTTAAGTTGTTTTCTCTTCTTTGCAAACAAGCAGTTCATAAGCCTGATACTTGGATCGCAAGTAATGTTTAACATCTGCTCCAATTTCTCTTCCTCCATAAGATCATCAGGCAAATGAAATATGTCGCGTATCTCCTCCGATGACCTTCCTTCAATTATTCGAGCTATTGCATGACATGTGAGATCATACAATGGTGTTAACTGAAGGTATTTTGCAACAGACGTCAACTCACATAACCTAGTGGCGTCTATCCTAACGAATTTCTCATCATACGACTTTTGTTCCTTGTTTGAGCGGCCTTGTACGTGATGAAATCGACAATAAGATTTGTTTGGTAAAAAAAGTAAAACACAGAAGATTTGTTTTCTTTTTAACTCAGAGATTAGATTTTTTTTTTTAACTGGTGATTTGTTATTTTTTTAAAACTCTTCTCTTGTAAGATATAATAATAAAATCTTAATTTTTTCATTTTTTTTAAATGAATAATAAAATTAAATCTAACTTTTTTTTCCAATTCTGCATTATTCTTTTTTTAGGGGAATTTTGAATTATTCTTGACCTCGAAGGATATGTCCCCATATATTTTTTTTTTATTATTATTTTTTGAGAGAATGTTTTTTATTATTACTAAGAATTCAAGGTAATAAGAAGTTCCTAAACTTTCATGTTACATTTCTCGATAATTAAAATGTTGTGCACGTAGGATGAATTGATGAAAGAAACACTTTAGATTTCATATGATGGATGAGAGTCATTCCTATTTGATGCAAATGCCTAAATTCTTCTTTTCCTTCTTGTGTGTGTTTAAGTGTAAATAGTCATTTTGGTTCTTAAACGTGTGAGACAATGTTATATAGTCCAAATTGATTAGCAATTCGATAGGCCAAACTGATTAATAAAAACCATATTCAAGGATCAAATTAAGTAATGAAAAATATATTCAATGATCAAACTGACTAACGAGAGACACATTTGAGAACGTTTTTGTAATTTTGGTTAGTTCAACGACTATAGTGATAGTGTCGGACATAATCAATGACCAAAATGATTGCTAACTCGTGTGCTTAAATTGCGGTTGTAATTATGGTGCAAACTTTGATATTGCATCAAAACACGGGCAAATGTGGTCAATTCGGCTGCAATTAATGTGGTACAATATCGTTGCAACCTTTATACTTGTGGTCATACTTGCGGCTCGATTTAGAACTTTGTTCTCCACATCACAAGTAGATAAGTTAACAGTATTTGATCATTACATGCCTCTTTTTTCAAATAGAAGTGTAGATACTTGGTTTCTTAGTTTTTCAAAAATAATTAAACCTTGTGAAATTTTACATTAAATCAAGCTGTGAAGAAATACATGTGTTAGCACATAAATAGAGACACATTAGTTTTGAAATCAGATGTTACTAAAAGGGAAGGACCGGAATCTCGTGATGGAGATTTGGTTGAATTCAATTATGTATGCAGGCATGCAGATGGATACTTTGTTTTCAGGTAAATTCATACTGTGAATTTTCCCCTTTATTGTGTTTAAGCCAATATGTATGACCTTAAAACTGTCCTAATGTTGCTTGGTTTTATACTCTAATTCAATACAGTACAGGAAAAAGTGGAAATAGAGCAATCAACTTGCTTCACTGTTCCTATATATATCACCTTGGTAAAAACGATCTTTAAGCTCTTTACAGATCTCTGATGTTACAGATCGATGCAACAAAACCATGATATTATTATCGTATTGCATCGATCCCATCAATAGAATAACAATCTTTATCAAGAGGTGTAGATAAAGCGCTATTGATGAAATGCAATTTGTGCTTTGATGAAATACAATATTATATTGCAGAGAACATAGTTCTAAATGATATTGCATTCGCAGTTTGCAGTTTTAGACAGAAATTTAGAACTATGTTCTCTGCAATGTCATATTGTATGACGAGTTAGCAGCATCTAGTTATTACATGCCTCGATCAAATAGAAGTGTAAATTCTTGGATTTTGATAAAAATCAGGTAAGTTTAAACCTTATGCATTGTACTTACCCTTTTGACTCAAATAAATTAAGCTGTGAATATATACATGTTTAGCACATAAATAGATACCCAAGGTGAAGGACCAGAAGCACATGGTGGAGATTTGGTTGAATTCAATTGTGTATATATTGTGCTTAAGCCAATAGATGTGACGTTAACTTTCCTGATGTTGCTATACTCTAATTCATTCATCACAGTACAGTAGACCAATCAGTGGAGAAACTAATCCTGATATACTTCCTATGGATGAGAATCAGGTCATAACAACATAATCCAACAAAAACATAACTGCATTAATATTAACAAATCCCGCAAAATTTAGACGGAAGAATTAAAGTAATTTAATAAAGATGCTGACATAACTGCATTAATATTAATGTCTTCTTAATGAATGAGCCCATCTTAAACTTGGCTATATTTGGAGAATGCAAGATCTGTGGGAACTGAAAGAGATCAAGTTTAGGCCTTTACTTTCTCTGAAATGTTTCAAGTTATCTGAAACAATCAACAATAAAATATAATGAAATCAACATGGTGAAAACAATAAAGTACAACACGCAACTAATGAAAATCATAAGAATCTTGTCCCAAGAAAATATTGTAAGAACAGACATTTATAAGATAAGATTCAACAAATGAAAATTACGCAAATGAAGTGAATGTCAGAATAAATAAACAAAGAGATTGCTAATTTAATTATGAAAAAAAATGATAACCTGCTATCGAAGTTGTAGGCGATGGAAGGGAAAAGCCGCTAAAGTGGATCCTCTCAAGAACAAGCTACTGCCATCGAAGTTGCAATGTTGTGTATCCTCTTTGTAATGACAGTTTGGTGGACATCTTGCACTTATTTTTGGATACCATGGCAGAGGGGCGGATTTTTGGCCTGATTTGCAGTAGACTGCAGCAGTGGCTGATACTGCTTCTACAGAATCTGGACAAAGCAAGGTGGCAAACTAACCAATGCAAATCTGGAGTGTGTGGCCGCAGCAAAACAACACAGTCTAGAATGACACTATCGAAACAGAAAACCAAGTCGAGCTTCGTGAAATACACCTGCTGGCCGAATAGCACCTGATGCAGCAGGTCAGCACTGGACAGCCGCAGAGTATGCAACATGTTACTACTAATGTTATGTGGCGAAAATCATCGTTAGGGAGTTTCAAATGTAATATTGACACGTCTTTTTCTTCTCACCTCAACTTAGTTAGAAGAGGAATGTGCATTAGAGATGATGATAGTGAGGATTTTGTTCTTGCAAAAACAATGTGATTTTGAGCTGGTGGATTTTGTGTTGGATTCAAAATATGCGATAGATAAATTTCACAACTTATTATAACTATATATAAAAATAGTTCGACTTTATTTTACTCTTCTGGTAAATGGTTATGCAGCATGCATGTGGTAGTCACTGGCCTTATAAGTGCTGACTCTATATTTCAGGGTTAGAAGGGGCTCCCTAGAGAAACTCCTCAGAATTTTCACTTAATTGTTTCATGTTATATCTTGATAATTGTGAATAAAAAAACAATGAAATGTTTAAACCATGAGCAGACAATTAAGTTGAATTGGGAGGCATTTCTTTACCATCTCAATTGAATCAATGTTACTTTCTTATGTTCTACAAAATTTGACTCTATTAATTATTCCTTATATCTTCGGTCCCCCTTTCTTTATTGGAACTCTATGTACCAAGATCTTGAAGACAAAATCTGCTTTCTATATTATTTAAAACAGATGATATTGTCATTGTTTTCCTCACAAACCAGTATTTCCTCTCATGATTTTCTTATATATATTTGAAATGATTCATGTAATCTTGGTCCAAACCTTTGGCATACACGAATACGTGTCGTCTAGTTTTTATTAACTACTCCTGTAATACTTATTCATGATTGTTATATATATTCATGCTAGTTATTAGTTTTTGATGTTTAAAAACAATTCAAAACTTGAAATTCACAAAATAATAGGACAAAAACATAACAGCATTAACAAATCCACAAAATTTAGTAAGACTGAAGAATAAAGCAATTTAATAAAGAAACCTGCAGAATTGGTACTTAACTTTCTATATTAAACTATGAAACAAACATCAAAAAGATGTGAACATGAGTTTTTGAAGGACAATAAAATGTCACATATTAATACGAATTTTTTAAACTTCGAGAAATTCTTGAGCTATACATGAAACCCTAGATTGATATAAACTTGAAAATTTCTTAAAAACTTCCATGATTCCATCTCCACAAATTTGACTGCACGACTTCATTATAACACTGGCACAAGACAATAACTTGTCCTCGGAGTACCCCGTACACATCTTCAAATCATTGCTCCAAAAGGGATACCTTTCAATAACAAACCTTGCACAATACACGGAACAAGCAGCAATCACTGAAGGCTTATAGTCGCACACAATGGAATGATTTGTCATGCTGAGCTCAGAAAAGAAAAACACCATGTTCTCCATGATCTTGTCTTCATCGGATAAAAGACACACCCTTATGTTTCTAACAACAAAAACATAAGGTGTTGGAACCGTTAAAATCCAACCAAGTTCTTGTAGGATAAGCTTCTCCATTTGACATATTTCTTCTGGCATATAAATATAATCAGCCATGTATTCAGCATCGTAAACACCAACAGCACTTCTTTGTTCATACTTGGAAGCCAACAACAATGAGGAGAGACCGATGAGTTTAAGTTTATCCATAGTCGTCACTTCAAACTTGATTTTCGAAAGAACACGATCGAGTATGTTGACACAAAGATAAAGGGTTTCTGGCATGAGTTTTTGTTCATAGTGTGTTTGTATTAACCAATCTACAACATTCTTTCTCATTTGAAAATCTACCTTAAACCCTTTTGAGTTGGCCCTAATCTGAGACTCTTCAAGATGATAGAACTTATAGAGATCATCATCATAAGCAGTAAACTTTTTTTCATGGGAGATGAGTTTTTCAGAATCATGTAAACCAAGCATGTTCGTAGTTGGAATATAGAGAAACGGGAGAATGGGAGTAGAAAGAAAAAACGAGAATCGAAGGAAGAGAAGAGAATGTGTATGATCCTAGGGTTTTTTCTTTCCGAAAGAATTTCTATTGTAAGCTATTTATAAGTCTATGTATAAGATATGACCATTAAGTGAAACTTATACATCTCTTAATTTGACCCGTCTCGATTAACCTAATTTTTCCTCTACACTTTTGCATTTAATGTTTATCTTAAAATAAAATTATTTTCCTAATTAGATGCTATTTGAAGGAATAATCATTAACCCGTCTCGCTATATCTCTTCTTTATCCTTCCTTATTTATTAATTTTGTTAGGTCTAAAGCAATTTAACTTAATATTTTCTCTCTCATTTACTGTATTAGGTTAGCAGTAATTTCACCTAACAAATTCTATCTAAAAAAATGCATCGCACTAATTTCATTCCTATCCACTAAGCCATTGGCAATTTTCTTGATTTAATTTTGCTTCCATTAATTGATATCCTATATCAAACGCCCTGTTTTTGTAGGAAATATTCATATACCTTATTAAGCCTAAATTTTAAATTAACAATTTTGCAAACAACCAATTTTACCATGTTAATGGTTAGAATCTGAAAATTACATTTTTAATCGACTTTCTAAATCTCCCTTTTTTTTTACAAAACACTAAAGGTATTTTAATTTCAATTACGTGTCAAATCTATAATGTGATATACTTTATTCTTATTCTTATATATTAGAGTTGATATGACCCGTGCGATGCACGGGTCGATGGTCTAGTAATGTTAACCTGTCTCACTATACTTAACTTAATTTTAACCTAATTTTTCCCTCCACACTTCTGCACTTAATGTTTTTGTAAAGTAAAATAAAATAAAGTTATGTTCCTAATTAGATGCTATTTTTTTTGGAAAGGAATAACGGTTAACTTGTCTCGCTATATCTCTTACTTATAAATGTTTACCCGTCTCGCTATACTTAACCTAATTTTAACCTAATTTTTCCCTCCACACTTTTGCATTTAATGTTTATCTAAAATGTAAAATAAAATTATGTTCCTAAATATATGTTATTTTCTTGAAAAGGAATAACGGTTAACCCGTCTCGCTATATCTCTTACTTATATAAATGTTAACCCGTCTTACTATACTTAACCTAATTTTAACCTAATTTTTCCCTCCACACTAATTTTAACCTAATTGTATAGCATGGAAATGTAAATAGGTTGTAAGTATATTTTGAAGAAGCACTTGAAGTAAAATTATTTCTTTTAATATTTATTTTTAGCTTTATATGCACAAAGAGTTGGTACTATATTACATTATTTCTCAGAGAAGGTTTGAGGGTAGTATCAGTTTCTTCAAGCGGACACTGTTGGTTCATCAAACATTGTTGATCCATCGATTGTTTATTCATCAAATCCTATGATAAGAACAGATGCATTAGTTACTATGGCCTTAGATCATTGAATAGGTATATATTGGGGAGGAATATTGAAGGGAATATAATGCGGCCTTCGAATTACTTTTGAATTTGTTGGCAATAATGCTATTGATGGCATCTCTAAATCATGAACATTTTAACACATTCACCCTCTGCCTCCTCTGGTGTTTGTTTCATTTGTATCTGCATAAAAAAATAACTTGTTTGATTTGAAGACATTTCCATGGTAATTGTATTCATGTGTGGTTAGCTTGAATAAATAGAATAGCATTGAACTGCGACGAAGTCAACTCGTGTCCTGATGCCGCGTCAACTTCAATCCCAGCTTCAAATATTTTAGTACCAGTATTGTGGCTTTTGGATTCTTTTCGTAATTGTAGAAATAGATTTTCTAAATTGCAACACCTTTCAATATCTATAGCAAAACATTAGAGATTATCATCATTGGATAGTAAATCATAAACATAAACATAGTAATCAAAATCAAAATGTTCACTTTTAATTGTAAATCATCATAATCACACGTTAAAGTAAAAAAAGATATACGAATGTTTATCTATCATTGCCTAGTAATTAAAATTTTATCACTTTATGTTTAATATAAAATTGAAGCTTCTATATTTTAGGAGCGAGTGGATTGGTCACTCTATGTTTAATAATAAATGCATCTAATAAATTGCATGTAGACTTATATTTAGGGACAAAAAGTCTTCTAAAGAGTCCTTATAATTAGGGACTAAGGGAGTAATTATTTAGAAAATGTAGTTTTGGAAAATATTGGGCATAGTGTGTACCTGGGATTACGGTCATATCAAAATCAAGAACATCATGGATGTCGTAGGGTGCTGATGCTGAAGTTAAGCCGAGTTTTTGACAATTCTGTACAAAATGATATTTTAAAGTCTGAAATGGAATTCCCTCTATTTGACAGAGGTTTGGCAGGTTGACAACTGCTACAAATTTCAAAATTGGAATTTTGACTTTCTATATTCCCTCACTTTTAAATATTTCATCTATCCCAACCGATTCTCTTATGATCAAAGCCTTTAGCTTAGGAAGCTCATTACAAATGGAGACAGGAAGCACACATTTCAGCTTGTTGCATTTTACTACGACAAGTGCTTCAAGCTTTGGGAAGCATGTCCTTGAGGACGAGGAATTTGATATTATTTTATTCTCTAAATCATCTTCAATGATATGCTTCAACTCATCACATTCTTCTATAATTAGATCAAGCAATTGTGGTAGACATCTTAACGTAGCAGCACAGAAAATTACTTGCAATTTTTCACATCGCACTATCCTTATCATCGTTACGTTTTGGAGGGAAAACGAGTTTTCGGGTCCCACAAAAAGATGCGTCATCATAGGCAGATCATGCAGAAGAATGCGTTGCAACCCTAAGTTCACCTGCTGTTCAATTACGTCGTTAAGACAAAAGATGCTTTCTACTGTGGCGTTATGCACCATGATTCTTTCCAAAGCGAGCCAATGTTCCATGTTCCCACACAATTCCTGCATTAAATGAATGGGAAATTAACACATTCAGATGTGGCCACCTTAGGATTGAGATTGAGTAACTTTATGGCGGGATATTCATGATGATTTTAATGTAATTTTATGTGTTTTTTGAAAGAGAAATATGTGTTTAATTGGCTAACAGTACCAAAAAAAATTATTACATAGTTTTAATACAATACCCTTGTCAATAAAATTAGGAGCTCAGCAATTTTAGTATATTTACCGGTTGAATTAAAACTTGTGGACGGTATCATAAGGTTTATATTTAGGAATAAAAGTAGTATTGTATAAGAAGCAGATAGCAAATCTTTAAAAATAAAAAATAAAAAGAAGCAGATTTTACCAGTTTAATTTTAATTGTTTTGTGTGTGATTAATTATGTTTATATGTGACTAATTGCATGCGTGTGTATTTTAATAGGTTTTCAATATTAGAAGGGTATTTTGGTTATTTTGTGAGTAAGGGTAACTTGGTAATTATGGTGAGGATTATTTTTAACGTTTCAAGTAAGAACCATTATTTATTAAGTTGCTAGCGGGTAGTGGTGATTTATTTTATAGGCTTAATTGCACTTTTGGCCCCTTATCTTTCCAAAAGTTGCGATTTTGGCCCCCTAACTAATTAAAATACAAAACAGCCCCCTATGTATTGGATCTTTGGCAGTTTTGGCCCCCAAGGCCACTTTTGACTTAGTCTTCGCTGACTTGGCACTCACATCCCTTAAGTGAGGTGCCACGTGTAATTAGTTAGGGGGTTCCACGTCAGCGAAGACTAAGTCAAAAGTGGCTTTGGGGGCCAAAACTGTCAAAGATCCAATACATAGGGGGCTGTTTTGTATTTTAATTAGTTAGGGGGCCAAAATCGCAACTTTCGAAAAGATAAGGGATCAAAAGTGCAATTAAGCCTATTTTATAACTGGTAAGTGATCGTTATTATTATTTTAACCGTTAGTAGAGAGAAGCTTTAGGGGTTGGTTTATAAATGTTGTGAGCCCATTAGGACACTAAGAGGGTTAAGCCCAAAAGGTAGAGGCTATATAAGCATTGGTCATTAAAGAAAATAGGGATAGATAATCATTTTACAAGTTTGAGAAGAGGAAGAAAGAGAAAGGGGGCAAGAGGAAGAAAGAAGGGTTAGAGAGAAATATTGAAGCTTGTGCTAGTGTTGTTGCTCATTGAGGTAAGGGGGTTAGTTTTCAATTATAATCAATTAGTTGTAACTTCTTCTCTAGTTATATGCTTAAGTGCTTAATTGAATAAGTGATTATCATGAACCTACTTGTTGAAATTCGTGCTCTAGTGTTAGTGAGATGTTTGGGTATGTTAATTTGTTGATAATTGAATGGTTGATGATAAATTTACATGTTCATGATATATGTATATGGATAATTGATGAATTATGCTTAATTGAAGAATCATGACATGATGTCGTTGAATTGTGATTGAATACATGATTATAAGTTGTGGTTGTTGTTGATAATCTCCTATCTTGGCTTGGGTATGAGTTATAGTTGGAGTTGTTGTAGTTGGATTGAGTTGTTGAGAAGAATTGAATTGGTTGTTGTTGAAAACTTGTGTTTTGAGAAAATAGCTTTTAAACAATTTCATAACTTATTCAAATGTCACGAAACGAGTGTATTCGATGTGTTAGAGCCCCGAGTCATGCCTTGGATCATTTTTGATGAATGGGGGACTTAACCCTTCGATTTCGGGCGAAAATGGCGAAGACCCGTGGCCGAAACACGCGAAAACGCGCGTTATCGGGGCGCTGCACCTGTGGTAGGGCGCTGGGCGCCCACTTCCAGAAGGTCGGCACCTGAGGCAGGGCGCTAGGCGCCCATTAGTCAGAGAGCTAGCGCTAGGCGCTGCACCCTAGCGCCAGGCGCCCTAGACAGGACAACACGGTTGTTGTTCCGTGTTCGGGTGCTTCAGGGCAGTTGTGTAGCGGTCCGATGCGACCGTCTTGAAGTGTTCTTTTGCTGTTTTCACTCACTTTTCTACTGGAACACATTTGGCTTTGTTGAAACTTGGATTTTCCAAATGGTTTGAAACTTGTAAATGTGTCATTTCGGTTTTTCGGGTTTTGTCGGAAAATGAACTTTTGTGAATTAAAAAGGGTTACAAGCTTGGTATACAGTTCATATAGACGTAGACAAAGCATGTAAGGATGGTTTAATGTTTTAATCATGTCAAACTTGATTTTCGGGTGTAATTATGGAAAATGTGAACTTGAGATTTTCTCATTCGAACTTAGGCTAATCTTTGAACTAATTCTTGATAGTTCGTAAGTGGCCTATGCTCATACTTATATGATTAATTAAGATCGAGTTGTAGGTTTTCAAACTTGAACAAGTTACCTTGCTTTGAAAAGTATCAATGTTGGCCGTTTTGCTACTTGATACGGACTTTGTCGAAAATGGTTCTTTAAAGCTGATTACCTTATAAATCTTTCGTGAATAGCTTTATATGATTAAATGAAGATATGTGGATGATTGTTAGGTGTTGAATATGATGTTTATCATAAGGTGTTGTATTTTCTCCTTTACTTGGATTGTGAGAAAGTGTATGGAGTTGTTGAGCTATATTATATAGTTGATGTTGATTAATGTATATATGACAATTATATGTTAATTGATTGTGATATGATCGGTGAATGCATATATGTTAAGAGATAGTGATTTTGTTGGTGATTGCATATATGCTAAATGAATGATGATGATGTGGTGATGACTCTTAATTGAATTATGACTTGATTGATCGTGTGGACGTGAATACTTGATAATGCAATTGTTGTTGAAGTTGATCAATGTAAATGGAGGTGTACTTTTACATTGTTGTTGGTGGATATATATTGGAGATTTTGCATTATTGGGTCTTTGCTTGTATGTCCATGCATCATAGTCATATTGAGTCATATGAGAAATGTAAAAGGAGGTGTACTTTTACATAGGTGAATTGTAAGAGGAG
>Ga0228711_1009832_pt1 | contig 12798 bp, 4 predicted proteins | sample MedpolnodulmetaG_2_FD_177996 | JGI IMG/M metagenome (GOLD analysis project Ga0228711, IMG submission 177996) | Root nodule microbial communities from Medicago polymorpha collected in Santa Monica, California, United States - brown nodules | ecosystem: Host-associated > Plants > Roots > Nodule...
AAAAAGCTAACACCATTCAACCCCCCCCCCCCCTCCCCCCTCTTGTGTTTTTCTCACCTTCATTCCCTTGTTATTTGCTTATAGTGATTTCAAAACATAGTTTGACAAGAAATTTTTGCTACTTAGCACAAAAGAAAGTCTTGCACCTTCGGTGGTTTTAAACTTAATTATGGGCAACAAAGCTCTTTTTCAAGGGTTGTTGCCTGTTAGTATTTCGACTTCCAATAAATTTTAAAAAAAACAATGACATTGAAACCTTGTTCCAATTCATAATCCATATTTCGGGTGTCTATTTCGCAACAACATCAATGGAACACCCTTTTTAATCTTTAAAATATGTGGCAATAAACTTCCAGTTACAATTGTGTTTAAGTATTCTTGTTGATATAAGATACGTGTGTCACCTTCAACCTCGTCAAATGACAAAAAATTATGTTCTTCTCCAGGGAACTGGTCAATAATTATGTCATTCAATATTTGCATGTCACAATTATTTGGAGTAATTATGGTTGTTTCTACCATATACGATGCATCCCATACATGGTTTTCTAATTGGGAAAATGTATCTTGTATAATATTATGTATATAACTTCTTTCCCACCATGGTATTTCTACTTCGTTGGGTATTTTAACCATATTGTTTGATTTGGTAGGTTTAGCGCCATCTCCAATCCACATAACAAATTATGTGAAGTCATGATCATACACTGAACACACATTTCCACAACATGAATTCACAAAGGGAAGCAAAGTGCAAATAATTTTTGCATGTATCGTTAGGTCTTATTTATGGACCAATACAAATGACTCACATTTCTGCCAAAATATGTGATGAATGCATGATCATGACTTCTCAAAATTTATTATGTGGATTGGATATGACACTGAACCTACCAAATCAAACAGTATGGTTAAGTACCCCATGAAATAGGAAATACCATGGGAGGAAGAATGTTCTATACATAATATTATACAACATACATTCATTCAATTAGAAGACCATGTATGAGATGCATCATATATGGTAGAAAGAGTCATACTTAGTCAAAAGAATGGTGACATGCAAATGTTGAATGACATGATTATTGATCAGTTCCCTAGAGAAAAATATAATTTTTTTGTCATTTGACGAGGTTGAAGGTGACACACTTAACTTATATCAACAAGAATACTGAAGCATAAATGCAACTGGAAGTTTATCGTCACGTATTTTAAAGATTAAAAAGGGCGCTCCATTGATGTTGCTGCGAAACATAGAACACAAATATGGATTGTGTAACATGACATGGCTTCTATGTAATGGTTTATTTCAAAATTTATTGGATGTTGTAATACTAATAGGCAACAATGTTGGAAAAAGAACTTTCTTCCCCAGGATTAAGCTTAAAATTAATCATTGTGCATGACTTCCTTTTGTGCTAAGTAGAAAATAAATTCCTGTCAAACTATGTTCTGAAATCACTATAAACAAATTGCAAGATCAAACGATTCCCAAAGTTGGAATCTATCTTCCACGACATGTTTTCATCCATGTTTAGTTGTATGTTGCTTTATCAAGAGGTGTCTCTCGATCTTCAACAAGAGTGCTAATTAAGGATGGAAGACTAGAAGGGGTGGACGAAGAATTCACAAAAAGTATGGTTTTCAATGATTTTTTTGTTATCCCATACACATGTATTTATCTTTTACATTTAGCATAACAAAATGTATTTAGCTTTTAGGTTAAGGAACTCACATAAACATTTACGTCATCACAAATGCAAATTTTGAAACTGATTACGCCTTATTCATTTTGACGATAAATATTATTGTCTTATTTTGTTTTCTTATACAGCAAAATTAGACACAATTATATCTACTAGATATGCAAGCAGTTGAAAAAAAAAAGGTTTTGATACAAAGGTATGCTACACTTAAATATTCAATCTCAATTTCTATTTTTAAGAATTATAACATCAATCAATATCATGTTTTAAAACTTTCAAAAAATAAAGGAGGGGGAGTTTTAGAAAGAATGGAACATATGAAAGAATGAGCAAACACTATCTTTTATGTGCAACATTGACGACAAGGTAATTAGTTAGGAACCCTAACATCCTATGACACCGTCGTCATCATTTCACTAATACTTGACTTTTTGTTAGTAACATATTCATCATCTGGAAGTTTACTCTTTTGTGTGAAGTTCAACAATAATAAGAGGTAAAACACAGTTGTGGAATATTGTGAAAATATAAATATTGGCTATAAAAAAATAGGTATATGTTGCATTCATTTAGAAAAATCTTTTCTACCAAATATAATATTTGTTACTTATTCATCTTTGAGATGATCAATAGTTACTCTCATTTGTAAAATAAAATATGTTAATGATATTATTTATTTTAGGAATTTGCACACCAATAACAACAGACAACTATCAAGCTACGACGTCTAAGTTAAAGCAAGATTTCTATATTGATCAAGTTCTTATTTTTTAAGTCATAATCTTTGTACGTTAATCTTCTACATTGTCTTGCAGATACTATATTTACATATGATATTATGTCATTGATCTGTAGTTTTTCGAAAGACAAGGAATCATTAATAGGGGGATGTATGAAGAATTAACTACAATATTTCAACGGTGATCAACCATCTTATTTTAAATGAAATTTTATAGCCTTTTTTTGTACAATTTAGTCTCTTTGGTTAACAACTATTAAATTTCATTTCAATCAAATAAAATGCAGGAAAATGAGAAATGCTTCTAGTTCTGATTACATGTTTGGCCTTCCCATCAATTAGCACAAATGATGACAAAAATACAATATTAATCTTAAACATTTTAAGTTGTTGAATATTATTTGAAATAGAGTTTTTCTCTAATCTGTCTTAATATTATCTATGTTTTAATTAGTAATTATTTCACTAACCTAATAACTGAAATTAAGTTATACAAAGAAGAAACTTAAAGTATGCACATGTTAGGCTGTATTTCTATCACCCTGAGCATGCTATTGAACTTTGGATTTCTGCTGCCAAAAGATTTCTTCAATATCAAGAGCTTGCTCAAGTTCAATTAATTTATGCAGTTTTTTCTTGATCTAAGGGTCGGCCAAACAAATTAAGAGGCTTAAAGGAAAAAAATCAATGTGGCCTTTAAAAATGTATTTTTTAACCGAATATTTATTAAAATAAATTTTGTGGAGACCAAAATTTGAATTCATGACCAAGAATAACATAGACCTTTTTGGTAATTAGTTAAGTTATGCAAAATTATGCAAAAATTTGTAATTTATCTATCATATAATATACTTATAATCAAATTAATTTTTTAGAGGCCTTTTTTTTCACCTAAAATTTTGAAGCCTAAGCCCTTGCTTGGGTTGGTTGACCCTTAGGCCGGCCCTGATAAGGCCCTGATAAAGAGATCATCTACTACACCAATATTGTCTAAGTGCTTTTGAATAGAATCAACTTTCTGAGTAGCATTCTTAACGTGAGCATTCACATCACCAAAACCGACATTATTTATCCCTCATAATCCAAACCGACAAAACACCGTCACCGCCATTTTCGGTCGAACCACCACCACCACCACCATTTTTCACCACCGTCACCACCAAACCACAATCCAACATAGATCATCATGCATTGCCGCAGCCATCAGCGTTGTTGCCGCTATCTCGTCGCCATCATTCTCCTCAATTTTTAAACCCAATCACAGCAACCAAAACCCACAAACGCCGCTGCTCTCCATCAAAATCGACCAACGCCGCACTCAGCCCCTGCCTCACGAATGGTCATCTCTCTCCCTCGTTTTTATTGTTACCATTCACTGCTGTTCTCAAATTTGTTTATTTTGCGAAACACAGCACCTACTCTTTCAATTTGCTACGGTTAGAGAGGTTATTAAAATCTCTTTTTTTTTTTTAGTTTTTTTTATTGTATTGGTTTGTGTTGTGCATTGTGGTGTTGCCTTGCTACGGGTCCAAGACCATTTTGATTTGTTTTCTCATTATTTCTTACTTGGTTTGAGGTATGGTCTAACTCTATTTAGGCTTAAGTTCCCCTCACAAACAAATGTTTAATCGTCAAAAATAATGAAAAAAAAATAAAAAAAAAATATCTTTAAGAGGATTAATTGAATGTACATCTCTTTAGTCCAGTTTTTTAGAACATAAGTTGTACAACTTGATCGTTTTAAAATCTCATTTTTAGAATTAATTTAATCAAAACAAATAAATCATCTTAAGAGGGTTAATTAGATGTACAACTCTAAAAATAAATCCTCGAGTTGACGGACACAAGTTGTACAACCTAATCGTTCTTAAGCTCAATTTTAAAAACAAATCAACAAACTCACCACAATCAACTTTTCACACTCATCATTTTTTTACTCACTAAATCAACAATGTCTTTTTTAAAAACATTTATCGCAACAAAAACATTTTCTTAAAATCAACCAACAAACAAACATTTTATATTCCAGAACTACGTAGTTTTGAATTCTCCATCACACTAGGAGATATGTAGGAGCAAAATCTCACTCTTGTCAAACACAATAATAACAAAACATTTTTTTTCTAATTAAACACATTACATTTTTAGTTGAATATTTAATTTTTATTTGCATTTAATAATAAGGAGAAATAAATTTGTTTAAAAGTTAACAATGAATTGCACAATTAATTAGAGGTAACCGTTTAATAACGGATGTCGTAGGGTGCTAATAACTTCCCTACGCATAATCAACTCCCGAACCTAAAATTTGGTTTCAAAGACCATTTTTTTCCCTTTAAAGGGTTCTTCCGATGTTTTCCCTATTTTAATAAACTTTAGTGGTGACTTCACGTTCTACAAGCAACCCTAAAATTTTTGGCCGCTATAGATACAATCAGGGTGAGATAACCAAACCTTCAAGAATTATTGAGAGACAAAGAGACAGTCATCATTTTTAAATTCTAGAAGGATAGGGAAATGGTCAGATCTAAGCTCTGTGAGAGTGGAATAGGTTACCAAGTTACAAGCAACATACCTTTCCTGGTTACAAATTGTTCTATCAAGCCTTCTTTGAAGGTGGAATCTACCTCTTCTCCCATTGGACCAAGTGTACCTGGCTCATCTAGTATGAATATGAATAATATTATTGGAATCAGTCCAATCTTGGAAATCTTTCATAGCAGCATCAAAGATTCTATATCTACTTCTCTGCTCATGAGCTCCTATAATGGTATTGAAATCACCTAAGCAGCACCTTAGTAGAGTTTTGAATTATCTTCAACTTATCACATAGCTCCCTTCTTTTCATTTGTTAGTTTGATGCATACACACCAATTAAACCAAAATTCTTACCATTCAAAACCAAATGGAGAGAAATATGCTGGTCATTGGTGTGTATAAGGACAGGGTTGATAGCTTTAGCACAATAGCACCAAAGATTTGGTAATAAACTTCCTCTATTATGTACACAAAAATCCTTCATTCCCAATCTGTCTAGCCATAAGGTGGAAAAATTGGAGAAAATCATCCAAGGTTCAACAATAAAGCAAAGATCTAGTTTATGCAAAATCAACAACTTTTTGTGAGCTAACTTAGTAGGGGAGTTATCCAATCCCCTCAAATTCCAGTAAAGACACTTCATTTCAAAGGTGTTGAGGAGCTAACCTTTGATCTGGTAGTGTAATTACTCTTAAGGGTAGCAGCTTTCTGAGCTTTCTTAGTCCCTTTTGAGATAACCTGTTGAAAACCTTCATCATTAACTTTTGGATTATCCAATATCTACATATGATTTGGAGAGTGAATTTGTTGAGCTACTTTCCCTTTATCTGGATTGATAACTTGCACATTAAGAAAACTGCCACGAATCTCAATATTATCTTCTTGTTCTTTTAGATTTGCCAAAGATTCCTTGAGAAAATCAATATCCTTGTGTTATATCTTGTTTAGAAGTAACACTATCCAAAATTTGCAATGAATTATCTTAATCATCCTGACTCATAGTGTTTTCCACGAATCCAGAATTTTCACTGCTTACCTTTTCAACATTGTGATCATGAGCCTTTGGAGTAGGAGTGTTTTATGCACTTTTCCTAGCAAATGCTGCATTATGTGTCTCAATAGCTTCATTAATTTTATTCTCAAGAGCTACGTCTTCTTTATTCCTTTTTGGAGTCTTAACTGGAGTTTTCTACAAATTAACAATCTCAGGTTGCTTAGAGACTTCAATGTGATGACTAGTAGCTTGGCAATGTTTCATATTCAATATCCACATAGAAGGCAAACTCTTTCCTTTCAACTAGAATTAATGTGTACCAAATCTTTGTTCAGGTCCATATAAACTAAGAAACGCACATAATGGCCAAATGATCTTTCCGTTCTAGGGTTGCTAGTGATAGAGTCAGTACATATAGGAGTACCAACTCCACTAGCAATAGTAAATAAAATTCTTTTCCTCCAATATTCCTGAGAGAGTCCATAAATCCAAATCTAAACCTGCACAGTGGTTTCATGTTGCATGCTAGGGTTGAAGTCTTATGACTATGCAAAAAGCTTCAAAAATCCAAAATTCAAAGACCAAGATCTAACCCTTATGAGATCTTCAATGGATGAAAAAGTGAATTCATAGAAACACTTCCCAATAGAAGTGATTCCCCATTTACCAAAAGATTTCCACAACACAAGCAACTTGGCACGCAAGCTATCAATAGACAAAGGTTATGACCCTTTTGACAATATTACCCTTCCATGCAGGTTATGTTTACATTCATCCATTCTAGCTAAATACCCTTCTTATGGAATCTCAATTGCTACTCTATCCCCCTTCATGCAAGGCTGTGGAAATTGGCTTAAAGGAACATCACAAACGTTACTTAATGCCTGAGCAAAGGTTTTTTTTTTTTTTTTTTAATTTTGGTTATGGGCACAAGGTTATGGTTGGTCTTATTGTTATAGGTTGTAGGAAAAGGAGGATCGGATGATGAAATGAAACATGGCCAAGGTATTAAGATGTTGTTGGAGGTGGATGTTGACATGATCAGTGGTGGTTGATGGTGGTAGGCTAAGTTTCTTCAAGGTTGTGTAATGTGATGAACAATAACTAAATCGCCCCAAAATCGCCATTCTATCATTCCCATTCTTTTTTATCCATCTTAGGAGTCCTTTATCTTATTTATTTGTAAGAGTTTAGTCCTTTTTTTTATCTCGAAATATTTGTAAGTTAGTTTTGTTTTTCATTTTCATTAAAAAAAACATTGATGATTGCCACATATGGTTATTAGGGTTTTTATCTAAGTTTTTAACGATAAAAATTAGGGTTAAATATGTTTTTGATCCCTATAAAATTGGGAGATTTTAAGTTTAGTCCTTACTAAAAAAATCGTTCAAAAATTTAAGAGTTTAATAATAATTAAACAAACTTTATTTTAGCAAGGACTAAAATTCTATGTATTTTTTTTTTGTAGGGACAACAAAAAACTATTGAAATTAAGTAAGAATTAAACTTATAAATTCCCAATTTTATAGGGACCATTAACATATTTAACTCTACAAACTATTACTAATAATCATTTGAGGCAAGCGACCTCAACACTTTTTTAAATAAAAAATAAATAAAGAAAGGACTAACATATACACGTTTTAACTCATAAATAAATAAGATAAAGGATTTGAACGAGACAAAAAAAGATAAATGACTTAACTGTTACAAATAAATAAGATAATGGACTCCTAAAGTAATTTTTCTTTTTTTATTTAATCCATGCCTGAATGTTTTCATTTATGTCGATAGAAATAAAATCTTGGCTTAATAGGTCATTTGGTCCCTTAATTAATTTCAAGTTTTCATTTTGGTCTCATAATTAATAAAACTCATGTTTTGGTCCCACATGTTTGCTTCCGTCTGTCAAATAAATCTCTGACTGTTAAGTTTAACGCCAAATATGTAAGATGGACCAACATTGTAGATGGTCAACCATAGACCTTATTAATTTTTCCAATTTCGACCCTTTGAACTTTTTTTAAGAGAACCGTTGGATCGTGAAAATCCATTGTATCTTACAGTGGACCAACAACATCTAATTTTTCTTCACTTTCTTCATCTTCTACCTTGCTCTTCTTCTTTATCCTCATCCAATCTTCATCGATTATACCCAGAAAAAAAAAATCAAATCATAAAAAATCCAATTAATCATCGCTCCACACACACTTGCAAACTTGAACACTGCCTTCAACCATGGCAGCCACCATCAATCCAATTAATTCATTCATGTTGTTTAAGCTTAATCATATCCATTGTAATGACCCTTTGTTCATTCTCTTCTCTTTTAGCCATATCCATTCAAGATTCTTCAACAAGCTTCTCCTACTTTTCACTTCTCTCTTTGTCCCTACGACAAGAGTTGTGCTTCCAATTCTCTCCTTTCCTTTCCCCTTTCCAGAACCATGAAAAGCGCTTATTTTCAAATTACTACTCATATCGCAAATTTCCTAGAAAAAAATGGACCCTTTATTCCTCTTCAATTCAAACACAATCTCCAACTACTGCTAAAAGGGGAGCAAAACGTTTCCTTTTGATTTAATAGGTCATTTGGTCCCTTAAATAATTTCAAGTTTTCATTTTGATCCCATAATTAATAAAACTCATGGTCCTTCATGTTTGCCTCCGTCTGTCAAATAAATCTCTGACGGTTAAGTTTAACCCCAAATATGTAAGATGGATCAACATTGTAGATGATCCACCATAGACGTTATTAATTTTTCCGATTTCAACCATTTGATTTTTTTTAGTGAGAGGATGGTTGGATCGTGAAGGTCCATTGTATCTTACACTGAACCAGCAACATCTATTTTTTCTTTCCTTTTTTCATCATCTTCCTTCCTCTTCTTCATCATCCTCATCAATTATTATCAGAAGAAAAAAAAAACCAAAACAATCAAAAATCCAATTATTCACGCATTCAGCATACTCTTTCCTCTACAAATCCTTCTCCAAGAACAAAGAAAAACTAGTAGGAACCTGCGGCACACACCGCGAAAACTATCTTCACTACTAACTTTGTTCCTCCTTCTTCTAAAAGTCCACAATTTATCAAAAACAACACCAACAAAGGAAAAAAAAAAACCAGCAAAGTTTTGGTTAATAGGCGGCGATGATGGAATCAGGTGAATCACGTCCAATTGAGTTCTAAGCTATCCACAATTGAACCTATGAATCTCTTAATTCACGTTCACCACATTCAACTTCAAATTCATCATTTGAATTTGAAATCCTATCATCAAATAAAATGTTAAATTACACCGGAGTTCTTTTATTTAATTATATTAAATTGGTTTTTTAAGTTTTTTTTTGTCACTTACGTCATTTAAGTTATTTATTTGTTACAAGTTAGTCCTTAAGTATTTTTTGTAACACTTAGGTTCTTTAAGTTATTTAATCGTAACTTCTAGGCCTTGAATAACTTACATTTTTAAAATCTCAAATACCAAAATTGTTACAGTTAAATAACTTAAAGGACCTAATTGATAATAATGAAAAAACTTAAAGGATCAACTTATTACAATTAATTAACTTAAAGGACGTAAATGGTACAAAACAAATTTAAAAGACCAATTTATTACAATTAAATGACTTAGAGGACTTCTAATGTAATTTAACATATATATATATATTAACTTTGATTTAAAATTTTGTCAATAGTAAAATAGTCATCCTATTCCTATGATATTTTTTATCTATAAATAAATGTGTTGTCACATCTTTGATCAGTTATTTATACAATCAATTCTTTTCATCATTTATTATTGTTGTTTCTCTTTCGACACTTGCCCTTATATATTACAAAAGGCTAACATATATATAAACAAATGATTTTTTTTTTAATGGCAAAATATTATATATATATATATATATATATAGACACACACATATACACACACATATAAGGAGATTAAATCATAAGTATTACATCAAAAAGAGAAAATAAAAACACCAAAAACGCCTAAAGAAAAACCATCAACACCCTAAAAAAGCCGAATCCTCTAACAACAGCTCCTCAGAGAACCAACACCACCAACAGTGATCAATTAGACACCCGAAGTGATTTTGCTTCAAACGTTCAGCTTCGACCCCACTCAAGTTCCGGTCTATTGAAGGAGACATCACAACAGAAAGAAATGAAGTTTAATAAACAATAATGCACTTTGATGATCATCAAGATTTTATGTGAAATCTTGACTAAGGTTAAGTGATCAATTGAGTAAAGAAAATAAAATATTGATTAGAGTCGTTTAACATTAATGTCAACTTTATAAATGACTTCTTGCAACTCCTAAATTTTAAAAACTATTACGGTGATATTAAATAAAATATCGATTAGAGTCGTTTAACATTAATGTCAACTTTATAAATGATTTCTTCCAACTCCTAAATTTTAAAAACTATTTCGGTGATATTAAATTGAGTAAAGAAAATAAAATATTGATTAGAGTCGTTTAACATTAATGTCAACTTTATAAATGACTTCTTGCAACTCCTAAATTTTAAAAACTATTTCGGTGATATTAAAAATCTTGAAATATTTCCTTATAAATTGTATTCATTACATTTAAAAGAGAGAAAAGATGGTTCAAATTCTCATATTCGTTTATGCTTTAAGCGTCTTTATTTTTCCATTTCTAGTTGTTACCATTAGAGGTATGTTATTTTTTACACTATTTATAATTTTTCTGATTCATCTTATACTCCCTCCGTCCCAAATCATAAGTCCTTTGAAAAAAATTGTCTTAAATTATAAGTCATTTTACAATACGAATGAAGCATGACTTTTCCTATTATACATTTAACTATTTATTACTATATCTTCTTTAATTTATATTTCTCATAGCATTTATTAAGGAAATTTTTTCCTATTATACATTTAACTATTTATTACTATATCTTCTTTAATTTATATTTCTCATAGCAGTTGTTAAGGAAATTTTTTAAAACAACTAATGATATCTCTTTCTCATACAAAATTAATTACATTTATTAATAAATGTAATACTAAAAACGTCATATACTTTAGGATGAAGGTAGTACATGATATCATATAACCTATTAATAACATTCTTTTTTTCTTTTTCTTATTAGAAAATCCACCACCTCCCATTCCCTGCAGATTTCATGCCGATTGTCCCATAATGTTGTCTATTGTTGTGGAGTGCATTAATCATGTTTGTGAATTCATTTATATTTAACAATTAAGTTTAAAAATAATTGTATTACCGCTACGATGATCATTTTATTTGTACTTCTTAATTAGATTTATGTGTCTTTCGTCTTTAAAGTTGTATGACAAGTTCAAAAGTGTATTATTATGAGTTTTTCTATCATGTGCACATTTACACATATTAATAAGTTTAAAATATAAATTTTGATTGAAACTTATACGTTTAATATTAAATATAAAACTTTTGAATATTATTACCTTTATATTTGTTCATAAAAGATTTTACAAACATCAAATTTAATGAATAACTATAATACTAATATAGTTTAATAAATAAATATAATACTACTCCGTCCATAAATATAAGACCCTTTTGAGGGGAAAAATTGTCTCTTTTTATTTATAAGACATCTTTGGTATTTCCTTGTATATTAATTAATTGTTTACTAACATACCCCTATTTATTTTATATCTTTTTCTTCAATCAACATTAAATACTATGTTGAAAACATACACTAATCCTCTATCTTCAAGGATAAAATTGTAAAAACAATATTAATTACAAACAAAATTATTATCATTTTCAATTTCCTTAATTTCCGCTATTTTTTCAAAAGAGTCCTATAATTAGGGACGGAGGTAGTACATGATTCTAGATTAATTATTGTGCTTCTACGTCACTATCTACTTAAAAAGGAATTGAAGAGAGATAAACTTAACCTTTTGGCATACAGTAATTGTTTGCAATTAGTTTTGTATACTCATTAAATAATAGATATTTGATACTAACTTCGTCTTTAATTATTTTGTATTTTTTCTTTGTCTCTTTTTTTAAGTCTTCTTTTAAATTTCAACGTAAATTAATTATTTCTTTACCTCTATATCCCTATTTATATTGCATATTTTTCTGCAATATATAATAAATATTCTGTGAAAACATTAACTAATTCTCTTTCCTAAAGGGTAAACATGTAAAACAATAATAATTGTCAACAAAATTAATTCAACAATCAACTTTTTTAATTCCCGTGTTTTTCTCAAAAGGACCCTATAATTAGGGACGAAGGTAGTATACGAGAAATGTTAACTTGTGCCCTTAGGACACATGTTAAAGAAATGAAAATTTTATCTTAGAAAATTGTGTCAATTTATTCTTTTGGAGATTGAAAATTAATGTTTCGTAATAAATATCTTCTATTTATGGAATCTTTAACATGTGTCTTAAGGACACAAGTTAGCATGACCTTATTTATAATACACAAACGTTAAGACAATATTGATAAGTTAGGATTATCTTCATTTATTAGCGTTTATTCCATTCGTCTCATAATAAGCGAGCCATTTACAAAAAATATTGTTCTAAAAAATTGACCCAATTCACTTTTCAATACAATATTATTTACTTTTTCTAATTATAACTCTAATTAATATTACTTTCACCACTCCCGATTCAATATATTCTACTTTGCATTTATGATACACTACAACATTTTGGTCCTACAAAAACGCCAAAAAACCGTGGCAGAAAGCTAAAAATCCGTTGCAGTAAGCTACGAAAACGTTTTTCCGCCCGTGGCAAACCGAGGCGTTGTCTTATCCTTTCAGA
>Ga0228711_1009835_pt1 | contig 12795 bp, 5 predicted proteins | sample MedpolnodulmetaG_2_FD_177996 | JGI IMG/M metagenome (GOLD analysis project Ga0228711, IMG submission 177996) | Root nodule microbial communities from Medicago polymorpha collected in Santa Monica, California, United States - brown nodules | ecosystem: Host-associated > Plants > Roots > Nodule...
TGGAGCTTTGATATTGGAACAAGTGAATTTAGACAAGGGTTGCGAAACATGAGAATAGTCTAGCAAACCTTGAGACATATAAAGTTTCGTTCTTCAAGGATTCTAATAGCAATCAACCATGAGAATATGCGTGATTGCTAGAGGAACACACTCACTGCACCTCGAGAGAAGCTTTGATACGCTAAAGAGAAACTTGTCTTTAGAAAGTAGGTCGAATATAAAGTTATGGTTTAGGGTTTGTTTGTGAAGGATTTGATATTATGATGAACCAATAATCCCAAGACACCTTTTTATTATTATTTTTATTTTATTTCAAAACAAAAATCCAAACTTTATAACTTCTAAAACTTTCATTTTAATCATTGTTAAAAGTTAATTAAATTCATAACTCCATGTCGAAACGATACTCTATTTTTACTACTTCGGCAAAACCGTGCACTTGCGGATTTGCTCATCACTAATCCCCGTTTGCACTCTAATTTCTTATTTTCTCTTAAAAAAACTCTATTTTCTTTCAAAAATATTATTTTCTCTCACTCTTTAATCGACTAACCAACCCATCTACACTCTCCTTACCTATTCTTCCAATAAATACGAATATTTAAATTAATACTACCTAACAACCAATACAAATAATAACATTAATACTAATATTATCTAATAATAATATTAATAAACTAATATTAAAAATTGGGGTGTTACATAGCCCACTCGCCGTGGCGAGATGGTGGCGAACAAACACTGCTCTCTGTCACGTTACAGCTCGTCGTGGCGAGCAAATTACTTGCCGTGGCGAGCAGATTACTTGCCGTGGCGAGTCGTGACAGACTTCTGTCGGGAAGAACAATTTTTCACCCCAAAAACCCAATTTTCATCTACCCCAATCCCAAATTTGACAGGGGACTCAACCTGTGATAATCCTACAACCTGAACATCAATTATACACGAATTCAATGGATTTTCTACTTTATTAACAACCAATTTCTACCCCAAAACCTAATTCCCAAATTCACAAAACAACAACAACAACTACATGCTAAATTCAATTTCAGAATTATATACCTAAGATTAGAGAATGATAGTCCCACCCTTACCTTAGATTAGGTGATTACAAGATTCTACAAGCTCTCCCTTCTCTGGTTCTCCTCTTCTCTTGGTTCTCCTCTTTTCTCCCAAAAGTTTTGTTAACCTAAACTTGTCTGACTCTTAGTTTTTATATTTCTCAACCTCAACATATTTCTAATTAACTCCACTTATTTCTAATTAATTCTAATTCAGTCCCCTTCAAGTCTAATTATTCTAATTTCCAACCTATCCTACTAAATAATAAAATAAAGTCACTTAATAAAATATTAATACACAACAACATGACACTTATCAACATAAATCATATAAAAGACTCTAAACTCAACCAAAATAATCAAATAAGTAAATAGGGCGTTACACACAACATATGCAATGTCGGGTCTCGTGCAATCAGTGGCATATCTGAGGCTGCCAATGATGCTCGCATATTCTGATTGTTTCACACTTTCACCAGTGTTCTCAAATAGTTTTACACTTGGATCATATGGTGTGCAAGCAGGTTTGCAGTCAAAGTAATTATATTTCCTAAAGATCTTCTCAACGTAGTGAGATTGATCCAAGGAAATTCCCTTTTCTGACCTAGTAATTTTGATACCTAGAATTACATTAGCTTCTCCGAGATCTTTCATATCAAAGTTGTTAGACAACAATGATTTCACAGCATTCACGGCATGAATATTTGAACCAAATATGAGTAGGTCGTCTACATAGAGACATATGATTGTACAAATGTTATTATTATATTTATAATGCCGCGCCATTTTTCGGAGATCAAGGCTATTTGATTAGCGTTTGACTCACTATTTTATTTCACGACTGAACATTTAATTTTAAGAGAAAAAGGGGAAAAAAAAGTTCGAAACACCCCTTTGAAAAGATTTAGGGTTCAGGGGTTAGTTACACAAAGGGAAGGTGTTAGCACCCTTTATGTCCGTAGTACTCTACGGGAACCTCTTGGTCTTATTTAACGTTTTGTGCTATAGAACTTGCTTTTTTGAAAAAAGAGTTAAAGTGGTGATGGAAGAAAGAGACCTACTTATCTACATTTTTTATTGATTTGGAAGGACTAGGTCCTTTGCCTACATACCCGTGAGGGATCAAAACCTCGTAGTTCGGGGTAAAAATTGACGTTTGATTCGTTTTGTGTTTTTTATTAGTTTTGAAAAAGGTTTTAAAATGAAAGAAAAGCCAAGGCGGCAAATGAGTATTTGTTTGTGTTTTTTATGTTAAAAGTAAATAACTTAAAATATGATTAAGATTGATTGCAATTTGATTTACGAAAGAATAAAAATAAAGGGATCACTTGATTTGGGATCAAGGTTTATTGTAAAAAGTGTTTTTGTGATTTTTTGTGGTTATTTGCATGTTTTTTGTTTTTGAACAATAAGAACTAAATTAAACTATCGGAACAAGAAAAATAAAAGCGTAGGTACTTTGTGGTGACGTTGGATCACCACAAAGACCATTAACCTAAGCTAGAAAGCGCGAAAATAGAGGATACACCCACACACGCACACATGCACCTAAGTCTATTACATAAAAACCTATTATACATTCTACGGTCTGCGATGAAATAAATGACGGAAATATTTACAATCGAACCTAATTTACATTCTAAGTTCTGAGCCAAAAAGGAAAACGAAAATAAATAAAACGAATTACATTAAAGCCTAAATACACATTCTAAAATCCATGCTACAAATTAAATGACGAATGAAAGATAAATATGCAACCCAAGCCAATAGATATCAAAGAAGAAACGATAAAAAATGCAAGAGAATTTAAAATGCATGAAATAAAGTAAATGATGCGAAAGGGGAGTGCAGGCAGTAAGCAGGGGGTGTGCAGAATAAAAGTGAAGCAATTTGGGCCTCAAGGGGGAAGAGGCACGTTGGGCTTGAACAAGCCTACTGGGTCGGTTCAGATGGGTTTGGGTCATGGGTTTGCTATATAAGGGCTGTAGGCAAGAAATCTCTCATTTTCTCTTTTCTTTCTCTCTCTATCTTTTCTCTAGAGAGAGAAGCTCTCTTCTCTCTCCTCTCACATTCATCTTCTCCGATGGAGACTGGGGGTGGTCGGAGGTGGCGGCGACGCCGCTGCAAACCCCTTCTTTTCCCATTTTTTTTACGGTTTTCAAATGTTCTTCCTACCCTCTTCTCATTTTTAGTACCCAAAATCCCAAATCCTAAACCTAAACCTCTAGATCTAGAAAAAGAGAAAGAGAACTACCTTTTGTTAAGCCTCGGATTCGATTTGGTGTCCGATTCGATGAGTTCTTGCGGTTGATGTCTTGTTGCGCCGTGAATGATGCACCGTTGGTTTTCTGTTTGTGTTGGTTTATGGTTTACCTCTGCTGTGGCGTTTGTGTTGTTACTGTTGGGACCGATTTAGATTTGTGTCATGTGAAGCGATTGTTTTTTGCAGGTTCTGTTCTTATTTTCGGTCCCCTTTCTCTCTGTTTTTGTAGGTATTTATAATACCAGGATTTGGCCTTAGGGTTTGTTGAGAACGCAGAGAAACTGGCTTTGGATTGGAATGAAATGGGATAGAGCGTGTTTCTGTTCCTGGGATAGAGCTTACGGCTGGGTTTGGATTAACACCATTTTTGGATTGGGACAAACTTGGATATGGACAAAGGAATATAAAAACACGATCACATTAAAACAAATAAGAAATGAGTAAAAAGAAAACAAAACTTAAGTGAATTAAAGTTAATCAAAAAACTTAAATAAACTAAAGTTAATTAAATAAAAGATGGAAATTAAACTTTTAAATTTTGAAATAAAAATAAAGAGAGAAGAGGGCCCGACTCGGAATCAAATATGAGGTATTTTAAAATACCTCTCTGCCGAATTTCCCGTTGAAAATCAGAGATCGATCAGATTAAACTGCGTACGAACGTAGGGCCCAACGACACGTGTCAGTGACATCTTAGGTCAAAAATTGGGGTATGACAATTTTCACACCTTTCCCCGTTATTATTTTACTGGCCTTAAAAATATATGTCATAAAATAAACTGATCATAAGAATTGAATATTATTTAGATAACCTTTCACCAACACGTTGAATTTTTGTTGTTTTCAATGTACTCCAATTATAATTTGATTGAATATCTTTTTTGTTTAAGAAGAGAGTAAGATAACGATTAATTTTCAACTTAACTATAATAGTTATTGTTATAGGTGGTGGGGATGGAAAAATGGTTTCATATACTTAGATTGCAAGCTGTTGTGATACCTCAAAATTTACAAGATATGGAGATACTCTAAATAAAACTATTTGATGCCTTATTTCATTTCATTGCAACCATTTTAGAGTACAACATCATAATTTCAAAGTCCATGAAATTACATAGGAAAAAAGATGAAGAAGAAAAATACAATTATTCGGTATATGCATACGAACTAAATGACATCTCATGAAACATTCTAACATAATAAGCATATTATAAAATTTCTACACATTGGCCTTTACGACACCTGATATTATGTCGTGGCCTTTTTGGACAATCCTTATCCGTTGTACAAGGTTGATAAACAATGCCATGAATATAACCATATACTGTTATGGAAAGAAATATGGAAATAAATAGAATAAGAACATAAACATATTTTAAAGTGTTGGCCATATTTTTCACTTTGCATTTAAAATATATGATATAATTTTATCTATTTATAGTGTATAAAGTTCACGCTCCTATAAGAATAATTAAATAAATTAAGCATTTATGAAATTCTAAAAACCCTTCATAAAATTATAATCTTTACTAAATGCTGCTTGAGCATATAAGTATGTTATGTTTGTGCCTTCAACACACTTAGAAAGGTGGTAATATAATAAACTTGATAATTATAAGAGTTGAATATTATTTCACTAACTTTTCACTACATTTTCTTCAATAAAGTCATTCTATTATTAACCTTAATTGTAATAAAGGGTAATTTTTATTTTTTATACCATGGTGTTCAGAAAAATCACAAAATCCTTCTCATGTTGATTTTTTAATGATAAGAATTATTTGAGCATAAAGATCGAAATGATTATGATATGATATGATATGTGTTGTTTTACCATTTAGGTTTGCATGAGGGTGTTGGCTTGGGATCTTGAAGTGTGTTTCTATCAAAGTCTGAGAGTACGACTCTCCCCGGTGTGGAATTCAGTGGGCTAGTTTCGTTCTTCAGAAAGAAAAAAAAACTATCTTAGTGTTCTTTTAGAACATAATATTACAAATGCACGATACCAAGATTTTAAAAGAAACATGATTATGAAAATCAAAATGTGTTATGAAGGACATCGAATTGATAAGGAAGACTTCAAAATGAAATCAAAATCATCTCATTAAAACTTCAGAATAAAGACAAGATTGAAAAAGAATAGATGAGATCAAATGAAAATCTCATGACAGTAAAGGAATGATGAAAATTATTCATCCTCATAAACTAAGATGACTTAAAAATATCAAAGAAGTTCAGATCATTGCAAATAAATTAGATCACAATGGAAAGTTAAGAAGCACTTTAGAATCAAGTCAAAAGAACTCATAAATTCAAAGTTCATCACTAGTCTCATCTATGAAGTTCATCACTAGAATTAAATTAAAAGGTTACTAAAGATTGAAGATAAGTGTTGGCTTTTTATATTGTGATGGCTGCATTTTGTTAAAACAAGAAGTTCTAGTAAGATATGTAAGTACGACATCTTGTCTCAAGGTTACCAAATATCTTGTGTTCTTCCTTCCCTGCACTTTATTTTATTATTGTTTATTGATGACAGATCATCTTATGTTATTCAGACCATGTTTTTCAATCAATTTCAGTAGGTTTTACCAGCAGAATAGAGGAGTATTAAAACAATTGCCTATGATTTTGATACATTTGTATTGTTTTTTATATTTTAGTTTGTAATTCTATTATTCCCTAAACATAGCAATTTTAGGATGTTTTGTTGTAAATTCACGAAGAAATCATGAATATCGGCAAAGCAAGAGATCCAAGGATTTGTGAAGACCTGGGGAAGATGAAGAATGAAGATTCAAGAGGCCTCATAAGACTTTACAAAGGGATGTATTATGTTCCCAAGTTCCAAGACATCTTACATAGAAGCAAACACCTAAAAATTCGAAGAAACAAGGGTTTTCAACATCAGACAACACTCACATGCGCCCAACACACAGATGGTGGTGCTAGACGCCAATAACCTTGCAACTGGGGCACATGGCGCATGACATTAGGCGTCTGAAGCCTGTGCCTTGCGGCCCAAGGTGCTATTTTATGACTTTTTTGTGAATAAAGCTCGCGTTTTTTTGCCCAAAATCAGGTGGAAACTTTCCATATAAATATCATCTTCCTCATTCACAATTCATAATGAAGCGGTTCAAGAGGAAGACAAGCACTAGGAGCTTTCAGGGAGGAGTTTCTCTCTCCTCACTCCAAGTTTTTCTAGGGTATGTTTTATTTCTTTTGTAATTTGTTTTTAGTTAGCATGGGTAGCTAAATCTTTTTAAGTTAGGGTACTTATAAGATGAACCTCTATTTTATTTATTGGATAATCATTTAATTTAAAGTTGTTAATTTAGGTAGCGACAGAGCCTAATATTTATATTTATATCTGTCTAACCAGAAAGTAATTAGGTAGTAACTAGCGAAACAAACCGAAAACGAGTGTATCCTGATAGTAAAGTACTTAGGAGGTGACATGATTAATATTGATGCAAATATGTTGAAATCAGATAGTAACTAGTTAGTACTTAAGGAAACAAGTGACTTCACAACTTAAATCAACCCATTAACTCCATTTTCCTCACACCTTGGTAAGGTAGACACTAATACGACTGCCTATTTGTAGAGCTACCAAGAGGGAAAGTGCACTATGTACTTCTAAGATTCATAGATGGGAAAACCTTTAGGAACACTGGCCACCATACCTTTAGAAATTTAGAAACACCAATTTAAGTCTATGTTTCAATTACCCATAAGGCAGTAAGACCCCACACGTAAGGATCACCATGTGACTAGCAGGTGCAACTTGACAAACCGAATAGGTTATCACGTCATGACGAACTCATCACTTAGATAGTCTACTTAGAATAATTGAATGTGACTTGACTATTAATTAATTCCAACAAATGAATAGAGGGCATTCAAAGAATCCTAATCGCCGCTAACATTCTTCAACCAAACAAGTAAACTTTCTCTGTTGCAAACAGATTAAATTGCAAACTATAAACCCTTTTTTTTTAGGGAAAAAAACTATAAACCCTTATCTTTTATTTATTTTATTGTTCTCAAATAAGTAACGCGAATTGTTTAGACGAAACGACAATCCATGTGGATACGGTACTCTACTTATCACTTTATTACTTGGTAAACGATTTCGTACACTTGCTTAATCCGACAATCAAGTTTTTGGCGCTGTTGCCGTGATTGTTGATATTTTCGACTTAGCAATTTAAGTTACTTATTTGTATATGTTTTTAATTTTCTTCATTTTATTTTTCTTTCATTTATTTTTCCACAATTTGTTTTTTGTTTTAAAAAAAATCTAAAAATACAAAAAAAGAAGAAGTTATATTCCAATTGAGTCTGTCCTACTAAGAACTTTGTGTAGTTTCTTTCATGTGTGATACCAAAACATGTTTTCTGCAATTTGATCTAGACATAGACAAAACTGAACGAGCACTTTAAAAAACAACCCAAATTGCATGAGAAAGGACAGAACAACAGGAAACCATCCCAATTGAAGACTATTCATTCGACGAGTCAAAAATGGGAGATCATCCTTGAATAACTCTAAGAGACTATGGGAGGTTGGATAACTTGGAAAAGTATCACTATGGTTCCAAACAGTGAACTCTATGGTGTTCCACATCAAGAATAGTGTTATGCTGAATTTGAAATCTAACCAATTTCAAGGTTAGGAATCAGAATATTACAACACAAGAATAGAACTTTGCAAAATGGAGTGTTTCAGGTAAGAGAAGTGGAGGAGTTGAACGCAAGAATAGAACTTTGCAAGAGTCAACAAGGGTAATGTTACATGCCTAAAAGCTTCCTTATTATTTTTGGGATGAAGCCATGAACACTGCCTGCTACATCCATAATCGTGTTACCCTAAGGTCTGGTACCTCTTCTACACTCTATGAACTATGGAAAGGAAGGAAACCAATTGTCAAATATTTTCATGTTTTTGGGAGAAAGGGCTACATCTTGGCTGATCGTGAACAAAAAAGGAAGATGGATCCGAAAAGTGATAAAGGAATATTTCTCGGTTACTCCACTAAAAGTAGAGCCTACATGGTGCTTAATTACAGAACCAATACTATGATGGAGTCCAAAAATGTTGTTGTTGATGATTCAACAGTTGGAAAAGGAATTGATGTTAAAGAAGATGTTGGAACATCATCTCAGTAAGCTGATGCTCCAGACAATGTCCTAGAGCATAGAAGTCTCTTGCAGTTTTTCTTGAGCAAATAGAAGTCTCTTGCGGTTGTGCTTAAGTATAGAAAAATCTCTTGGAAGTGTCCTTGAGCACTTGTAATCTGTTGAGATTATAGTGAAATCCTCTGGAAGTGCAACGGGATTGAACTACTCCTGGATTGTAGGACGAACCAATATAAAATTGTGATGTGTATGCTTTCTCTATCCCTATCTCTTTATCTTTGTGTTTTGTACTTATCCGCTGCACTTAGATTCTGCATCAGAATTTGTGTATCTCATATTCTGATCAGGCTATTTTTAACCAAAGAAAAAGAAAGCCACAAAAAGCGTACACAATTCAACCCTCTTTCTTGCGTGTTTTTCTCCCCTTCATGTCAAACCATTGTGACAACTTTTATGACAATTTTATCACTCATACTCACATTATGTTTTTACTTTCTCTCTCTATTGTTTTGGTTTTTATGTCAATATCTACTTTTCTTTATAAATTTATGGTTGTCACATACATTGTTATGCAAATGATTGTTCAAATAACACCTCTTTTCAAGAAAAAGTAGAAAAAGAAAAGAATTAAAAAAAATTAACTTTTACCTCAAAAAATGACTAAATGATATGTCCTGACTAAAAACATGTATGTACTATTGCCTATGTTTGACCAAAAGACTCTTCCATTTATTGTTGTTGAAAGGAGCAAGAAATTTACTTGTTTACGCTACATTTTATTGTTTGGAAAAAATATATAAGGGTTAATTAAGTTTTTCGTGCTTATAAAAATTATCAAATTTCTTTTTCCTTCCTTATAAAAAAAAATGACGTATTTCTATAAAGTTGTTTAGTATATCATTTTGGTCATCGGTCAATTCAAATTTGTTTTTAAATAATTAAATTTCTAAACATTTTAAAAAGTTTATTTTTCATCCCTAAAAAAAGTTTATTTAAAAAAAAATAAAAATTAAAGTTTTAAAACATGGAATGAATAAATAAGAAATTTTTATAACGCAAAAAGTTCAAGATGAAATGAATAAAAATATGACCTGGACCAAGAATTTTCCTTGTTTTAACTACTTTCCTTTTTTGCTAATATTGTTTTGACTACTTTTGTTTGAAGAAAATAAAATATAATGGAGCTAAGAAGTGTCTTTGTTTTTATTGTGTCATTACCGTTCAACCTTTCTACCCTACAATTCTCCAAAGATTTGCAACAAAAGTCCCATCATGAGTCTCCTATCTCCATCACGGCGTCCTACCATCACGTCACCAAAGTTCATTCCTAACGAGCACATCCCCGATTTGCTCTCCTTACTTCCTGTCAAATCTCTCCTTCGATTTAGGTGCTTGAGTAAGTCACATGACTCTCTCATCTCCGATCCCAACTTCATCAAATTGCACCTTACTCGATCTGCACAAAAGGAGGACTTCACACTTGTATCTACCTCTGATCGCGATGTTGTATCCTTCACTGTTTTTCGTTTACTTGAGAATCCTCCAATCATTATCAATCTTCCAGAAGATCCTTACCATAAACTTACAGAGGACAGCCTCTATGTCGTTGGTTCCTACAATGGATTACTCTGCTTGTTCGGTCAGTTTTTCACCCCTAATTATAATAATGTGACATGGCTTCGTTTTTGGAACCCTGCCACGAGGACAATATCTGCAAAATTAGGGTACTCTATTCACAACGGCCTATATTTCTATCCTAATTTGACGCTTGGTTATGATAAATCAGCCGAGACTTATAAGGTGGTGTATTTAGTTCCGAATACAAAAAATGTAAGTGTTTTCAGTTTGCAGCATAATAGATGGAGAAATATTCAAAATTCTCCTATGACTCATGATTACTCCATGAATGTTGTGCATCTGAGTGGCTGTATTAGTTGGTTGGCAATTCGCAATTACTCTGCTCCTTATGATTGCGATAATATTACTGTTCAGCAGTTTGTGATTATATCTATTGACTTGGGCACTGAGACACATTCTCAGATTCCGCCACCTCAAGGTTTCACTGAAGCGCCGATTGTTGTACCAATTCTAAGTGTGTTAAAGGATTGTCTCTGTTTTTCCCATGATTACAAAAAAACTCATTTTGTAATATGGAAAATGAAGGAATTAGGAGTTGAAGATTCTTGGACTCAACTCTTTCAAATCAGTTACAATAATCTTCAAATATATGATCACTTTAATGATTTGGAGTTTCAGGTTTTGCCATTGTGCCTTTTGGAGAAGAGTGATACACTTTTATTGACAAACAGTCTTGAAAACCGAGCAATTCTATACAACTGGAGATATAATAGAGTCGAAAGAATCAACAAACCTTTGTTCAATGGCAAAAATTATGTTGAAAGTTTGGTCTGGTTTCGTTGAAAGTAAGTTTCTCAATAACGATTCACTAGTTTGTTCATCATGACTTTGATTTGATTGTATTATTGAATGATTATTTATTGGCTATTGTTAGAGGATTGACAATCTGGAATTTATTGAATCTGTTTCGCTCTTTTATCCGTTATAAGTTAGAGAATGAATTTTGTTTAGGTAATTCCCTCAAAAAGAAATCCATCATATCTATAATACTCTTTATTGGGATTGTTTTTTACATCGTTTTAAAACAAAATTTAAGCATGATAGTATGCATCAGTATTAATTTCATTTACTTCAAAATTTTATTGCTAATAGTATGCATATGCACGAGTTATCCTATTTCCACAGTTATATCTTGGTTATCTATCAATAATTGAAGTATAAAGATATTTTTGAAAATTATTATATGTTGAATATTCTTGCGAAGCAAGAATTATTACTCATTATTTATTTATATACCAGACAATGATATTGCTACAGAATTTCATCTTTAATAACATAGTTGTCGTATGTTACCTTTGGTGTAGGGTTGTATTGAGGGCAGCATGGTTGCAGGTTGTTGCAGCCTATTTCAAAGTTGATTAGCTTCTCGGTGGTGTCTGGTTTGAGCTTCCAGTGGTGTCTTCTTTGGTGTCTGGTGTGAGCTTCCGTGACTTTGGTTCACGTTGGTGTATGGTAGCTTGTTTTGTGGTTTTTTCCCTTTGGTGCAGTTTTGTCTCAAGCTGGTGGTGGAGTTTTTGTTTTGTGTCTTTTGATATTGCTACTCTTTCTCTCTTTTAGATGTTCCCTGTTGATGGTTTGCTATTAGGCTTCTGTTACTGTATGATTTTATATGTTTTGTGAGTGGATTTGTTTCTTGGTAGTTTACTTTTGGTTTCTGTTTTTCGCTGTTCTGTTGTTATTGTGTATCTTTCGACACTTTTTTTGGGTATATCTTGTATTTCGAGTGAGCTGTTCTATTACATCTTGTATTTGGTTTCAATCCATTTATTTGATTATATGCTGCATAGAGCACTGATTGTAAAGGGGTTGCACCTTGAACTTTAATGCTAAACTTCTAGCCACAAGCTCATCAAGGTCTTGTGTAAATATCTTAGGATAATCTTCTCCTACCTAATTAATGCACCACAAATATGTGTCTCATTTGAAGATGCAAAAGGATATAAATAGTGTATCAGTAGAAAATGAAAACTACCCTTGGGTTTAAAAATAGTTTGAACTAGTGGAATTGAGTTTTTACAAAAAAGTAAGTGGGAGTAACTTGCTAACGTACTCCTTCGTGTTTTTGGGTGGAAGTAAGTTAGCAACCCCCATACATATGAGATTTGTTAGAACACACCCACTAGTTTGAGAAATGATGTTTGTACAACCACTTTGTGACAACTTTTTGACAACTTTCTCTCTCATACTCACATTATTCTCTTATTCTCTCTCTTCTTTTTTCTCTCTATTGTTTTTGACCAATGAAAAGAGATAAAAAAGAAGTTGTCACAAAAGTTGTATCAAATGGTTGTTCAAATATCACTACTCCACTAGTTTTTATGTGGGAGTGTTTTAGCAAGTTATAGCTAAAAAGTTAATAAATACACCTTAAGGTGTATGTTGCTATAACACACATTCTAAAAAACAAGTGGGTGTGTTCTAGCAAATCCTATAGGCATTTGCTAGAATACACCCACTTATTTTTTAGAAGGAGTATTTAGCAAGTGAATAGCTAAAAGTCGTTAAATACACCCTAAGGTATAGCTTTGCTAAAACAAGTACTCGCACATAAAAATTAGTGGGCAAACCTCCATATATATATATATATATATATATATATATATATATATATATATATATATATATATATATATATTTATTTTTTTTTTTTATCTTTTATATATTTTTTTTTTTTTTAGTGTTTTTTTT
>Ga0228711_1009836_pt1 | contig 12793 bp, 2 predicted proteins | sample MedpolnodulmetaG_2_FD_177996 | JGI IMG/M metagenome (GOLD analysis project Ga0228711, IMG submission 177996) | Root nodule microbial communities from Medicago polymorpha collected in Santa Monica, California, United States - brown nodules | ecosystem: Host-associated > Plants > Roots > Nodule...
CGGTGAATTAACAATAAAAAAAAAAGAATCAACAAGCAATAATAAGTTGAATTAAAATAAGATAATAATAATAATAATAATAAGGTCGTTGACATCAACAACAGAGTAGTAGAAGTGGTTTTAGATGTAACAAATAAGAGTTATAGATAATATAATAATAAAAGTTGTGACAAAAAAAATATAACAAAATAATAATAATAATTGTTATAAGAATAAGATAACCTAATAATAATAATAAATAATAATAAAAGTTGTTACAAGGTTAATATTGAGATTTAAAATTAATTTAAGGATAATTATGGCAATGCAATCAAATTTTAAAAAGATTTACTCCCCTCCCCTTCCCTTCTAAAAATTGAACCAAACACTTCAAATTAAAAATCTTCCCTCCCCTCCCCGCCCCTGCTCTCCAAAACTCTCGAACCAAACGGACTCTAAGGATTGGGGTGGGAAGTTGAATTACTGATGAGTTGAAAAAGGAAATGTGTAGATAGCTTCAAACTTGTTGATATTGACGATGGTTTAAAGGTACCGGCGGGTAGGACTGGGAAGCAGGGTTGAGATTGAAATCAACCGACAATGATAGACTTTGGATGAGTAAGAAAATAAAGGCATGTCACAGCACCTCGACTTAATGGCAATGAAGGCCAAATCAAAGCAATGACAATTGAAGATGCCATAAATAAGAAGAAAAAAAGAAAGTATGTGTCGTTTTGTCATGTATGCAGTTAATGGAAATCTTCAACATGAGCATACTAGTCAAGAGAAAAGGCTACCAAGTCAAGTTATGCAATTATGATAGAGTTGAAAATAGCGAAACGATAGAGTTGACTAGCAAGTCAAGTCAAGTTATACTATCCTTTCTCTAATAATTTATTAAATATTTTACTTTTCAAAGGTATGATATTCTTTATTTAAACTGCCAATTAATCCCGTTATCTTAAAAAACGTAAAGAAGAAAATGAGGAGCTTAGTAGGTGTGTTTATTTTGGGTTTGCTTTTCCTTAAAGTAATGTGTTGTGAAGGGTGTTGGAAGCAAGAAAGAGAAGCTCTTATTGCTCTGAATTCCCAAATGGGCAACTATTTGTCTTGGGGAAACATCAATGATTGTTGTCAATGGTATGGAGTCGAATGCAACAACACCACAGGAAGAGTGTCCAAACTCGAACTCGAACTTGATGGACGAACTTGGCAAGTTATTAACTACTCGGATTTGATAATCTTCAAAGATTTGAAAACTCTCAGCCTGTCTCTTACTCAAATATCCAGTTGTACAATAACTGCTCAAGGTTATTTCTCAATTACTAAAGTAAAAAGTGAATCTATTTTGTCATAGTAACTAGCATTTTTATTTACATATTATTATTGCAGGGTTGAAAAATCTGGAAGTGTTACACTCTCATGATAGTTTTATGATGGATAATGCTATTTGTTTGGATGGACTTTCATCTCTTAAGTCTCTATTGTTAGCCGGATACTCGGCCGACAACACTTCATTACACAGTGAGGCCAAATATAGTTTTTTTTTCTTAAAAAAAACAAATAATCAAAGGCAATCAATAATTTTTATTTCCTTCAGCAAATTCATTAACCAGCACTAATACAAATTTGTACCTTAGTTTTTCAGACAGTTTTGGAGACAATTTCATCTAAGTTACTGCATCTGGAGGTTCTTATCTTAAGTGCAGAAAATTTGACTAATGAAATCCTGCCTTCACTAAGGGGATTTACATCTTTGAAGGAACTAGTTTTGGATGGCATTGGATTGGACTCGGATCTTCATTTCCAAGGTAATTAACACTTTCCATTTTCTTTTTCTCGGAGGAATTAATGTTGATTGATTGTTGCATACCAGTAAGTCAGTAACACAATATATTAATTTAACATGTAGGATTGTGTGCTATATTGAAGAATCTTGAGATCCTTGACCTTTCAAACAACAACTTCAAAGACACTGATATTGCATCTCCTCTTAGTAGACTTTCTTCCCTCAAGAGTTTAAGTTTACAAGGGAGTGAACTTACTATGCAATCAATTCAAAGTATGTGTTTCTTTGCATAATCTTACTTCTTTCTCCATTTTTGTTTGAAAAACATATAGACCACCAATCATGTATGTTTATATATTGCTAGATATATCAAAACTGAGCTCTCTGGAGATCCTTAAATTGTTTGGGAACAATTTGAACTTATGGCCCCTAGGTTTGTTGATTTTCATTTGATAATTTCTGGTCTCTGATATTCCTAGTACTGAATACATATAATGACATGTACTCAATTTTTTTATATCAGAAAATCATGGATTTGGATTTGCATGGCCATCCAGTTTACAAGTTCTTTCCTTGAGCGGAAACAGTTTGAGTAACAACAATCTTTCATACCTAAGTGGTCTTCCACATCTCAAATCTCTTGACTTAAGTGCCAACAACTTGAAAGGATCACTTGATATTAGTGGTGAGTGTTATTTCTATTTAGATTATATTTAAAACTCATCTTTTGTTTCATATTTGACAATGTCTTTCTTTTTTTTTAAAAATGACGATGTCTTTTGAAAATCATTTTAGCGTTGTTTGTGTGTCACGCATCAATCGTAGATAGGTTAAACTGCACTTTTCGCCCTTAAGTTTCAAAATGTTGCGATTTTTGTTCCCAATTAAAAAAAAAAGGCTAAAGTGCACTTTTCCCCCCTAACTTTCAAAAACTTGCAATTTTGGCCCCCTAAGTACAAAAACTACAATTTTGGCCCCCTAAGATTTAGCCCCTTTGTATCTTTGGTCCTTTTGGCCAATTTTGATCGGTCAACGTCTAAGTGGCATGCCATGTGTGTAATTATTTAATTAAAAAAAGTTAAAAAAGCTCATAATCATATTTTAAATTAAATTAAAATATAAATAAAAGAATCAGAAAAAAATAAAAAATAAAACCCAAATATAAACAAAGTAAATGAAATCAAAATGGAATCGCATCTTCTTCCTTCCTTTCTCTAAACAATCTGGAATTACATCTTCTTTATTCCTTCCTCGTCATCTAAACAACATGGAAATCTTATGCTTCTAACAACATCATCCTCAACAACAATAACAACTTGCAACAAACACACTCTGTCTCACTTCAAAACCATCACCGTTGACAATTGCGACAAAAGTTTGTTGTGTGAGAGACTTTGAGATGGCTTCAACAGCAGAAGACGCCTGGGAAGAGTAATCAATGGAGAGCACATCCGAGCTGATAATATTCAGACGATCGATGGATTGTGCAGGGAGTGCAGTGAAACGGCCAATGGAACCCAGCAGTGAAGACGCCCCGTATGTAACACTTAGGGGTGGGCATGGTTCGGTTAACTATATTAACCGAACTGAACCGAACCAAAGTGTTGAAATGGTTCGGAATAACTGAACCGAACCGTTTAAGGTTTGGAACTAACCGAACTGAACCAAAGTTATGGTTCGGTTAACCGTTTGCTTACCTATTAATTGAACCGAACTGAACCAAAATGTATTTTTTAATCCTTTTGCAAATTTAATTGTGTTTTTTTTTGTCCTTTTTAAATTTAATTGCAGGATATTCGAAACATTATGATTATATTAAATGTAATCCATTAATAAATGTTTGTTTGTTCGTTTGTTTGTAAAATGTTTGATTACAAATACATTTTTATAGATGATTGTAATAATCATTAGTGTCTGTCTGCAAAGAAAACTTTGATTTTAAAAGATGAGAATCTAATTTCAGCAGCAGCAGGGGACAATCGAAATTGAATTTCCTTCCAAAGTAATACATTAAAACAATTTTTGCAATGACAAGTTTTTTCAACAGAAGAAATTCGACAAAAAATCATCTACTGTCGTTCAATTTAATCTGCACTTGCTCCCCTCCCCTGTACACAACTTATATCTAATTGCAAATATTTTATATTGAAAATAGAGATGGGTCCTGAAGGACAAAGTAAAGGGTAGAACAAATTAAAGAAGTAACCAATTTGCATTAAAAACACACTGCCATTTCAACGGAATCAACAACCACAAGCATATCAGAATTTTTTTTTCCAACAATCTAATCAACAGTAGTTCATAAACATACTCGCCTATTTCCTTTTTATCAACTCATTAATGTTGCACTAAATAAAACACTAAGAATTACAAACGGAAATCAATCCAGCACAACTAGTTTATGATACTCGGGGCCAGCGATGGCAGCTTCCATGGCTTCTACAGGGCTTATATCACCTTCGTAGGATTTGGTTCAATTTTTGTGTGAAAAAGAATTAATTGAGTTGTAATGGTTCGGTTCGGTTCATAACAATTAACCGCGGTTAACAACGGTTTGGTTCAGTTAGTGAACTGTCTTTAAAATAATGGTTCGGTCAGATAACCAATCTAATGGTTCAGTTAATTTTAGTATGGTTCGGTTCGGTTAACCGGTTCGGATTGGTTTTTGGTTATTTTTGCCCAGCCCTAGTAACACCATCACCAGCACCGTATTTCTGATTTCACCAGCACCGTCGGCGTCTGTTCTAGCTCCAAATCTGATTGCACCGCAAATCTGTAACACCTTCACCGACAATCTGATTACCAGCACCGTATTTCTGTACCATCGCCGCAAATCTGTTTACGCCACCGTCGGAGACCGCCGTGAAAGACATGTAACCTGAATTCTAACTCCAGATCGTTGAAGAAGCGTTTGAGCAAGTTTTGGAAATTCTCGAATCTGTATAGGACTAGATCGGAGAAATTGGAATTGTGAAATATTATGATTGTTCCAATTTATGATGAATTTGTGCTCCTACCCTTCTCAGCATCACATGTTGTTCATTTATATTTTTTTGGTTGAATTGGGATTGAGAGGAAGAAATAAAGATGAAGAAGAAATAAAAGATTGAGATTTAAATTTTATTTTTTAATTTTTTTTCTGATTTTTTAATTTATTTTTTAATTTAATTTTTCATTTATTTAATTTAAAAATGATTTTATGATTTTTTTAATTAAATAATTACACACGTGGCGTGTCACGTAGGCATTGACTGGTCAAAATTGGTCAAAAGGACCAAAGATGCAGGGGCTAAATCTTAGGGGGCCAAAATTGTAGTTTCTGTACTTAGAGGGCCAAAATTGCAAGTTTTTAAAAGTTAGGTGGTGGAAAAGTGCACTTTAGCCTAAAAAAAGGACAAAAGTAGCTGCACGTTTAGGGAAATATGTTCTTTTGACCCCTAACATAAGGGAAATATGATCTTTTGACCCCTTATCTTCTCAAAAAGTTGCGATTATGGCCCCTGTTTTGGGACATGTGGCGTCTTCTCAACAATTTTGGGACGAACGGGGCCAAAATTGCCATTTTTTTAATAGGGGACCAAAATCACAACAGTTTCAAACTTAGGGACGAAAAGTGCAGTTTAGCCTTATAGATATTAATTAGACACTAAAGATAACTTGTGATTGATTAATAATTACTGCTAATTTATCAATTGGAAAAATTATTAATCAGTCTTCTATTTATCTCTTGCAGGATTGTTGAATTTAACCAGTTTGAAGATTCTTGATTTTAGTTATAATCATATAATCAATTTCATTGTTCATAAAGGTATTTAAGCATTTGATTTGAAATATTTAGAACTTCAGTACACTTAATTTATTATGTATACATGGATTCAAGAACAGATACTTTTTATTTTGAATATATACTATAAATAAAGAAAATAAGTTTAAAATATACATGAGTTTTAGCTGACTTTTATATTTTAGTGCTTTGTTAAAAAAAAAAAAAATCTATGTTACAACTATGTAAGTGTACTTGAAATAAGTACAATATTAGAAACTAGGATTTAGTATACTTTGGTCATGTATTCTGATCATATTTAATTGTTGATGGGTGAGTTCCGAATTCATCAGTTTTCTCTTTTTTGGGCGATGTCTTCGTAACATGTTTAATCGAGGTGCTCCTCTTTGGGGAATTTTCACATGTTTAGGAATTTCAACCTTGTTGATTCTTCCGTCCTGGGAAGACTTGCATATTTAGGAATTTCAACTTTGTTGATTCTTCTGTCGTGGGAAATCTTGCATATTTAGGAATTTCACCTTATTATTTAGGAATTTCAACCTTGTTGATTCTTCCCTCATGAGAAGTCTTGCATATTTAGGAATTTCGACCTTATTATTTAGGAATTTCAACCTTGTTGATTCTTCCGTCGTGGGAAGTCTTGCATATTTAGGAATTTCAACCTCGTTGATTCCTCCGTTGTGGGAAGTCTTGCATATTTAGGAATTTCAACCTTATTATTTTGGAGTTTCAACTGTTGATCGCCTATACGAGGTCTTTACATAGTCGCCATTTTTATCTGTTCATCAGCAAATTGTAATAGAGATTTTTAAGTCAGTAAAAAACTGTCCTTGCAGGAAAAAGAGCCCTACCCTACCCCTTTTATTGAAATAATAATAATAATAATAATGATGATGATGATGATGATGATGATGATGATGATGATGAAATGACAATCGAAATAATGATAATAATGTACTGACTGGGCTGCCTCCCTTCTTAGAGGTGAGGTTTTACGCATTATTTTGCTTTTCTTCTTGTCTTTGGGAAACCTGCAAAACAAAACTAAAAAATCGAGAGAGGTTAGGACAACTCTGTGTTTCATCTTCATGTTGTTAATGGCGGGACTGTTGCTTCCTTATGCGCTCTTTTTCCATGGTTTATTTCTGGCGTGCTGTTTGGCGAGTTCTCTTTTAGCTTCACCCTTAGCGAGCTTGTATGCACCCTGATAGCGGGGAGTGTTACTTCTGATGTCAGTCATGCTTCTTTGAAATTCATGGCGAAGAGTGGAGTTGAATCCGAATTTTGTAGCTACATATGACAGCACCAATTCAAATAGAAGTTACAATGCCAAGAGCAACTCAAAAAACGCCTAAACATACAACGTCATAATAGCTTGGCCTCTAGCCTAATTAAAATGCCAAACTAGAGTGGAGTTCATAGTTAAGCCACAAGGACAACATATTATCTTTTTAAATTACAAGTATACTAAACAATAGAATATAATTCTATTTTCCTATTTACTATTTGATCCTAAAGGTTCAACTTTGGACATGAAAGGCGCAAAGAGTTATAGGCAATATTACTAGTTAACTCTCCATCGACATCAACCACCCAATTAAGCCTATCTGAACAGTCCTCCACATGGAGAGTAATAGAAATAATATGTTGAGCTAAGCATGTGTGTTTTTGAATCAAATAGTCCGGCATGTTGCAATGACCATCCAAAATGTAATCAGACATCGTCATATTGAGATTAGAGTGCAGGTGTATATGGATGTTCAGAGATTCAACAATAGGTTTGGTCATCATTTTCCCATCCAAAAATTGACAGATTTATCGTTCCCTATGGTCCAAGAGGAGTGCTCGTATACTAAACTGAGGTGAGATTTCAAACCTGACGAAATAGAGGAAGCAATGCTGTAGTTAATAGGCTTACCATGCTTTAAAAATCTGGCTCTACTCATATGAGCCCACTTCTCTTTAGAAGTCACTAAAGACCAACAAAGCTATAGAAGAGACGTTGTGTTGACCAATCTGGGGTCCCTCCCTGTCGGGCTTTCATTTTTTAGAGATTAGCGCATAACAAGCTGCCCACGGATCACAATCTTAGAAAACGAGGTTGCAATATTGTCTCAATTTGCTGTTTTTGTAACCACCATGCTAAAACTTCCTCTCATATCTTCTTTAGCTGTTTGGAAACTTAGAAAGTGTAGAATTGGCTGGGTATTGGGATTGACCAGAATCTAGATTGCTCTGATTGGTTGCCTCTTATCAACAGCTGCGTCGGGAATTGGAGTAAAATGGTTCAGCAAGTCTTGATCGCTGCCGTTTTGCATATCGTTTGGAAAATTTGGATAGAACACAATGAAAGGTATTTAAACAATAAGGTCACCTTGATTGAGAAGCTGATTCGAATTGTAATTGTGGAAATCGGATGCAGCTTTAAATCCATCCAGGATACTACTTCTTCGATGCTTGATTTGAACATCTCTCATCTCTTTCACCTCCCTCTGAAGCAGAAACCCATGAATGATTGCATTACTGTCTGCTGGCATCCCCCCTCCCTCCGGAATGGACTAAGATCAACATAGATGGCTCTAATTATGGTTCCCCTTCTTATGGTTCTATAGGGGGTGTCTTCAGAAATTCGCAGTGTGATTTCCTTGGCGGTTTTGTTCAGAATCTTGGACATGCTACTACTCTTATTGCTGACCTTGCAGCATCAATGTTTGCCATTGAAAAGGCGGAGTCACTTCATCTTCTGAATGTTTGGATAGAAAGCGACTCCTTTTTGCTAGTTAGAGCTTTCAACGGGACGGCTAATGTGCCTTGGCAAATCAGAAATCGCTGGAACAATTGCATGCCCATGGGAATAGAATTGAACGTTGTCTGCACCCATATTCCTAGGGAGGGAAACAAGGTGGCGGGCGCTTTGGCTAAAAATGGGCAGGGACTACCAAGCTTTACATCTCAATGGTGGAATGACCCCCTATTGTTTTTACGAGTGTTACTTGCTAGAGATAATAGTGGTGTACCATACTCTATCTAGGTTCTCTTTTTAGTAGTCCTTTTTGGAACCCTTTTGTATTCGGTTCAGGCATCTCCTGACTTTTAATTTTCAGTGCTTTGATAAAAAAAATAAAAAATTAATTCCCAAAGGTTTCTGAAGACTATTAAAGACAAGTTAGGTACTGAGACAAAAAAATATTTTATAATTATAGTTTACATAGAACTAGAGATATCAACCAACCAATGGATTCAGAACAATCCTCATGCTGGGCTGAATGTATTTCCCCAAAACTCGAAGAATTCAAGACAACTTCTGGCTGGTTGTACTTAAAGGATCCAGAACCGCATCAATATGAATGCTAGAATTTTCATTATTTAGAATAATGGCACTCCAAGAATGTTTTTCTATCTCATTCAGAATTTTGGTGTGATATTCGACCTAATTAACACATAAATAGAGACAACAACCGCAAAGTTTGAAGCACAAAAATCGTTTGGAATTAAATACCAATTTTACAGTGATTACCTTTGAAGCTTAATTCTCCCATACATGCTATGGGGGATATAACTACAATAATGGACGCATTTTTACCGATGGCGATCTAATTATAATCTTCAGACCTCACAATTATAACCGATTCGGTTTCAAGCAAGAGTAGCTTCGCCTCATCTTTCTTGGTCTTGATCTTCCTGTTGCTTACATGAATATTATCTCAAAGTAGAATGCTTATCGATTAATCTAAATAATATTATACTGATTCCGAGATTGATAGCCACACATACTTGATAATTGAAACACTAGAATTAGGTTAAAATATATTTCATTTTATCATGATGAAGCTGCGAATCGTAACAAACAGGTAGTCGATAATACATCCTTGTAACAAACAGGTTTGATTGACAACTTGTTTTTTACTTTGAACATACAATTATCTTATTAATTTGTACCCATAATTTGGTTTATAGGAAATCGATTAGGCTTGTATCTTCTTCCAACGATAAAATAAATAAATTATGATGGCTAGAAAGATATTCCACATGCATCCATTAAAATCCACACAGAATATATGTGCGTATATGAAAGTGGTGTGTGTGTGAATATAACATCATGTAATTTGTTCTCCTTGAATAATCATAATGAACATGCATCATGAACGGCAACTCGAAGCAATTTGGTTTGCTCCTTCGAAACAGATCTCTCTTGATCATTTGAATAGAGCATGATTTTAGAAAGATAGAACCTGATTTAGTTATCAATCGTTGCTTTTGAGGAGCTGTTCGTGGATCTTGAGGTCGAGCGAGTAACAACCTTTGGTTCGGTCTTCGCCGGTCATCGTTTCTTCTAGATCGCCAGAGGTTTTTAAATTAAAGAGTGTGGTCCAGGTTAGTTTTACCGAGGTTCCCACAGACGGTGCCAGTTGTACAATACAATATTAGAAACTAGGTTTAGTACGTTTTTTTCATGTCTTGAGAATGCTCTCAATAGGTGTATTTATAGCCCTCCGTGGGCTTGTTTTCTCGTGACTTAACCCCAAGCAACCTTGGCATTAAGTCATTTTACAGTTCTCTATAAGCTTCTAGAAGCCTGTTGAGGCGGCACCCCTAAGGGAACACACCCAGGCTTTAGGAGCCCTTATGGAGGGTGCCTAAGTATTTCTAGAGGGAATTCGTGCCCTTAGGAATAGATTGACGGGTCTACAGCCCCCAAGCATGAGCTTTGGGACAAGGCGAAGTGATGAATTTGTGAAGATGATGGTCCAGTAAGTAATGGATATGATATTTGGCAATCATATCACAATGTGTTCTAATTTATAACGATATCTTTTTATCTCATTGTGTGACTTAAGTTGAGACACATTTTCTTAAGTTTTGTATGATTTAAAAGAAGTTTAGTCTAACAAACTTGCATTTTTAAGGGTCAAAAAATTTAAGCAGATTGGATATTCTTGCGCTAGATTCGAATATGATAAATGGAAGCAATCTACAAGATTCGTTACAGGCTTTTCCATCTATAAAGAGTCTTACTTTGAGAGAAAATGAATTTAAAGGAACCATTCTTGCCGGAGGTAATAACACGTAAACTATAAATTCCTCCTGACAATGTAAACTATCTTTTCACATTCATTCAATTGAATAATGCTACACTGCTACTTTTGTAGTTCTATTTCCTTTTGGTCAATATAGACTTATCTCTTTTTGTGTGTAGGATTTCGTGGTTTAAGTAACTTGGAATACTTGGCATTGGACTACAGTTCTAACCTGGAAAATGAGTTTTTCAAAAGTATTGGGGACTTGCCTTCGTTAAAAGTTTTGTCAGCGCCAAGTTGTGAAATAAATGGTACCCTTCCAATTGGAGGTAATTGTTTTCATCACTTCAATTATTAGAACAACTTTTACGATATGCATAACAACCCAAAGTTTTTTTTCTTCTTTTCTTTTTTCTTTTTTGATTTGTCAAAACGTATTTTCATCAATATGCCTCATTTAAAGTGGGTTTAATTTTCAAAATTTCATTTTTCAGATTGGTCTAAGCTTAAGAATTTGGAAGACTTAGATCTATCCAACAATGAATTTGTTGGGAAACTCCCTTCATCGTTTGTTAACATGATTTCGCTTCGGTCTTTGACACTTGCTAATAATCACTTTACTGGTAATATTGGTCCTAACCTTGCAAGTCTTGCTTCCCTTGAATATCTTAATTTTGAAGGAAACCAATTTGAATTCCCGATTTCATTCAAACAATTTTCCAATCATTCAAACCTTAAGTTCATCTATGGTAATGGGAACAAAGTCATCCTTGACTTACACTCAACTTTGGAAACATGGGTTCCCAAATTTCAATTGCAAGTGCTTCAATTGTCTTCAACAACTAAGGCAAATTCCATTCCACTTCCAAACTTTCTTTTTTACCAATACAGTTTGACTGATGTGGATTTCACTGGTTGTAAACTAAGAGGAGAATTTCCAAATTGGTTATTAGAAAATAACACAAAAATGGAAGATCTTACTCTCGAGAGTTGTTCATTTATAGGAGATTTCGAGCTTCCTTCTCGTCCCAATCTCAACATGGTAAGAATCGATATATCCAACAATGCAATAACAGGTCAAATGTTGAGCAATAACATTAGTTCAATTTTTCCAAATTTGATTCATCTAAACATGTCTAGAAATGCAATTCATGGTACAATTCCCCATGAGCTAGGTCACTTGTGCTTTTTAAATGCATTGGACATGTCTGATAATCAATTATATGGAGAAATACCATATAACTTAACTAGAGATGGGAATGATCTCACATATTTAAGATTTTCAAACAACAATCTTCATGGACTCATACCTCCTATGTTGTCAATGTTCCCTCTTCAGTCATTATTGTTGGACGGTAATAGTCTTTCTGGAAAAATCCCAAGTAACTTTTTTAACTCAGATTTCATTCAACATGTGGACTTAAGTAATAATAATTTAATTGGGAAAATTCCAAGCCAAATGTCAAATTGTACATATTTGATTGAGCTCTCAATGTACAACAATCATTTTGAAGGATCTATTCCATCAGAGCTGGCAGGACTTGAAAGTATTAGTTATCTGGATCTTTCCCAAAATAATTTGTCGGGTTGTGTTCCATCTTTTGTAAGTAATTTTACCAGCTCAATCCATTTGAGCAACAACAAATTAAGTTGTTTGTCCAAAAACATGTTCAAAGAAAAGTCTTCCTTAGTGACATTAGACCTTAGCAACAATGAAATAACAAATGGATTACATGACTTAATTCATGACATTCATTATACAGGATTGAAAATCCTCCTTTTGAAGAGCAATCACTTTAAAGGGAATGTGCCAAAACAATTATGCCACCTAACAGATTTAAATATACTAGACCTTTCTTATAATAATTTTGTTGGGGAAATACCTAGTTGTTTGGGTAAAATGCCTTTTGAGAATAAAGATCCAGAGATATCAAGGGAGCAATTCAATGGTATGAATCAAGGTAGACAAAATGGCAGTGAACGATTAGAGAAAGAGAAAGCAACCTTTACTTCAAAGAAAAGGTCAGAAACTTATACAACAAATGTGCTTATTTATATGTCTGGAATTGACTTGTCTCACAATAAACTAAATGGAAGCATTCCATCTGAGCTTGGAAACTTGACAAGAATTCGAGCATTGAACTTGTCCAACAATTATTTCACTGGAGAAATTCCAGCAACATTCTCTGATTTGGTACAAGTGGAGAGTTTAGACCTTTCTTT
>Ga0228711_1009837_pt1 | contig 12792 bp, 9 predicted proteins | sample MedpolnodulmetaG_2_FD_177996 | JGI IMG/M metagenome (GOLD analysis project Ga0228711, IMG submission 177996) | Root nodule microbial communities from Medicago polymorpha collected in Santa Monica, California, United States - brown nodules | ecosystem: Host-associated > Plants > Roots > Nodule...
CATTTTTCATAACTTTTACTATGTAGTATTCTCATAGTGGGTCAATCCAATATAAATATTACTCCTAATATTTATATCTATGTGTAGACTTGATAACTCTTTATCCATGATCTGTGAAATGTGATCATCAGTCTATCCATATAATAGTCTATATGCTTTAATGATATCCCACTTCTCAATAAAGCTTGACTACAGATACTTTAAGAATAGTTTCCTTATGTTTAACAAGGTCTCACAATTAAGTTATACTTAATGTTCCATTAAACAGACTAGCTATTCTAGGGTCTTTATTATTTTGAAACAAAACAAAATCAATAAAGAAATGTCTTATTATTTATATATTCACAATATATATTTATATCAATACCATGATACAAAGCCAAACCCAATCAATATAGATTGGCTATTAGGGCTTACTCCAACAATTCCAAAGTGTAGCGACTTTATCCTAACTATCTAGGGGTGTTTTTATGAAAGAAATAACTTTGCATAAAGGGTCTAATGAGTTCTTGGGTTGCTTGACATTGAATGAAGTAATTATGAAACAAACTTAGGTGAAGTTTAGGATTTATCGGTACTGTCCTATGAGACATATATGTGTATGCTACTACACTCATATGTGAATTGTGTATATACTTGGTTGAGGCGTTTGAACTTGTTTACTTTAATTTTGGTGGAAAAATCAGAAAATACTAGTTTTCATAAACTTAGACGAAGTTTGTCAAATTAATACTTTATGGTCGAATACTTTGGGAGAGACTTTGAATTCATGTTAATATGTTAGAATATGAATGAGTTGATGATGGTTGAGTGTTTATTTCGATGAATGTTTTGATGTGGTCAATTGGCCGTATTTCGTGAAGATTGTGATTTTGAAACTATATGATTGTTGTTGGTTAATTATGATAATGATTATGTTGATGTTTCATGATGATTATGTTGGTGATTTTGATAATGGTGAATTATTGGCGACAAATTCTTACATGCAATTGGTGACGACTTTGATGGTGTATGCATCTATTGAAAAATGTTGATGTTGATTGTTGACGACTTGTTGTTGAACATATGTATTGATTGAGTCATATGTTCATGCATTCATGATGTTGGTGTCACATATATATCCATATTGGCGACGCCCGGATATTTATATCCATAATTGACACGACTGAATGCTTTGCATTCATATTGGCGACGATTATGATACAAATATATCTTGAGGCGAGGATCTCGGTGTTGACATGGTACCACATGCATCTAGAAGAGTTTAGAACTTTGCATGCATTTGAATATTTGGTTAGTTGTATCATAATTGAATATGTGACGTGGTGAATTTGTGTATTTGTGAAATTTAGTGAATGTTGTGATTATGTGGATTGGTGTATATGTGCATTGGTGGATTTTGTTGATGATTGTGAATAATTGAACCAGACTCTAATTGTATGTCTTACTTGCTTGTGCTTATTATACACTTGGTGAATCTAGTTGATGATAATTATTTTGGTAATAGTGTTGAGGTGATGATTTCTTTGAACCAGACTCTAATTGTATTATTTTGGTGATTCCTTGAGAATGATGATTTCTTTGTCTATGATTTGAAATGATGAATTGTATTTGTTGAGTTGATTAGGCAAAAGTTTATGTGATTTATATGATTGATGTTGTTAAGTGATGAGTTTATGTTGATGACTTAATTAGCGATTGAATATGCTTGCTATGCTATGTTAGGAATGTGATAACATAATGTGTATGGAATGGGGGATAATATTCATGTGGAGTTAGTTGATGAGCAAAACCACAAGTGCACGGTTTTACCGAAGTAGTAAAAAGAGAGTATCGTTCCGACATGGAGTTGTTTAATTCAATTAACTTTTAAGAGGTAATTAGAAGAAAGTATAATAGTAGAAATTGGGTTTTAAAGTTTAAAACAATAATAAAAAAAAGCTCCTTGGGATCATTGGTTCATCGCAATGACAAATCCGTCACAAGCAAACCCTAAACCATAACTTTATATTGGACATACTTTCTAAAGACAAGTTTCTCTTTAGCGTATCAAAGCCTCTTTCGAGGTGCAGTGAGTGTGTTCCTTTAGCAACCACGCCTATGCTCATGGTTGATTGCTATTGGAATCCTTGAAGAACGAAACTTTATATGTCTCAAGGTTTGCTAGACTATTCTCATGTTTCGCAACCCTTGTCTAAATTCACTTGTTCCAATATCAAAGCTCCGCTGTCGCATTATGAATTGATATTTGAGATGATGAATTAACAAATACTAACCCTCCGTTTTCGCATTATGAGCTTGGCATTTGTTAATTCATTATAAAAACGGTGAATCAGATTAGAAAGTAGATTTATATAAAATTAGGGTTTACGACTTAATTTGATTAGGATTACGTCATTAGACTTATCCAACAATCCCAAGACAAGAAGGGTCTACTCACTCATGATCATTGTAGACATAGAAGAGGAGAAGAAGAACATAAAATAAAATAACAAGAAAGTAAAAGAAGAAATTTTATTAAGAAAGACAATTGTCACTATTGTATTCCAAAAACAAAAGATGAATTGTTGTGATAGCTAGCTACTCTATTTATAATTTACAATGACTTAAGCCCTAAGAAATATAACAATAGAATGTTCCACAAGAAACCACGGGCTTTTAGGTCAAATGTAAACTAATAGGTAGCTTGTCCAGGAAGCAGAAGCAACAAAAGTGGACTCTGAAGGTTGGCACGGTCGTGCTGCTGGTGGCACGGGCCGTGCCAAGTCTCTGACTTTGGGGAGTGACATATTTTTGTCCCATATTTCGTATTTTCATCCCGAATCAGCTCCTAATCCTCTTTCGTTTGCTCCAAGACTAAATCTTTAGATATTTGTTCCTGAAATATAATAACTTGCAATTGAAGTAAAATAATTCTAAAAGGAAATAATATTTAAACAAAACTAAATCAAATCTAAATAAAATAGACTTAAATAATATATTAAAAGCACTAACTTATTGACTCATCATTAGTATTCTAGGAATTTTGGCTATATATATTTGTTATGCATGAATCCTTGAATGCTTATGTTTGATTATGATTTTATCGTGAATTGTGGACTAACCCCCAGTAGTCGTTTGGTTGATCGTTTTTCTTATCCGTATGGATGGGTAGACGATGTGCATGAATAGTTTCCTTTGCTTTGGTGAGTTGCTTGAGGATAGCTTAGAGCTACCTCATTTACTATTTTTGGTGTCTTAGACTTTAGGGCTCTGATTAGGGGTCGGTCTTGATGGTTATCTTTATTTTGTCTGTTGGAGATTTTTGAGACGATGTATTGTTGATGACATGTGTAGTATGGTGACATGACTATTGATGACTTATTTTATTTTGGCTGACTATTGAAACAATGATGTATTATTCCGCTACAAAGTTTTGAGAAAATTGTTATTTATACATGATTGGTGATTTATTGGCGAAGTAACATCTAGATTCTTGATATGCTCGTATCATTAGCGTAATTTATCGCTTTTAGAGTTTAAGGTGTTACACTAATTGATTATGCTAATTATAGGTATGATGAACTTTGTGAAATTAAGTTGTTTGTGTGCTTAAACTCATGTTTGATGTTATAGAATACATGGTTTTTGAGATTTTAGCTCAATTGGATGAAAATCATGTTGTTGTTGTTGTCAAATGTTGTTGAATTCATGATATATGTTCTTGTCATATTATTAGGTATGAGATTAAGTTATGTTGTTTGAAATTAATGTGATAAGTTCATGGTAAAGTTGTGATTATGTGTTATTCATGGATTTTTGGAGAAGTGAGTATAAATCATGATTTTGGATGTGTACTTGTTGATTTAAACTTAAAGTGGTGAAAGTGTTTATTACAAGTGTTATGATCATGGACAATGTTTTGAATTGATTATATGGTAAAAAAATGCAATTTTGACAATGATTTTGAGGCTGTCTGTTATTCCAAAAATGCCAAAATCGTACATTTCGCCATTTTCTGTTTTGAACGGGGTTTCAGTGTAAACACAAAAGTTGTAGGTACTGATGTTAGATTTCTAATGGCTTTGATTTGACTTCATTATGATTTCTAGAATTTGAGTTATTATGAAAACACTACAGGTAGGTCATAATGCATTTTTATGAAAATTCTGCATAACTATGTTTAAGTGAACCCAAAATTTATGGTTGGGTCTCAAACTCCGAAGGAGTTTAATTAGGATGTGTAGGATTAAATACCTATAGTATGATAGAGCTAGGCTTGACCTATGTGTAATGTGTAAAACTAGACGAACTTAAGTATTTTGTGAAATGATGAATTATGACATGATAACTTGCAAATGACTTTATGTTCATGATAATATAATGAATAGTGACTGAATTAGTTATTGCTATGCATATGTTGAATTGATTAACTAGGTGAAAATTCTTAATCGTCTTTAAATGCAAATTGTGCTAAATGATTGATTGTTGTTTCTTTATGTGATAAATGCATGAAGATGATTATGACGGTGTGTATATGTATATGTATATCTATATGTATATGTATGAAATGATGATGAAAGGTGATGATGTTGAATAGTGACGATGACCATATATATATGAGTATAAACTATTGATGAGTGTTGATGACTTGTGTTATAGAGTGTGAATATATGCGATGTTGAGTCATATGTTCATGCATACATGGTCAAAATCAAGTGTTGATGAGTGTTGATGGGATCAATCAGTAAAATAACTCCGACATCCAAAACGGTACCACATGCATGTAGAGTCCTATCTAAAGCATTACATGCATATGAATCAATGTGAATGAAGTGAATTATGTGAATTATATGCATTAGATGAGCTATATGCATTATGTGGAACATGTGCTTTATGTGAATATAAGCGGAGATGAGTATATGGTTATATTTTCTAAATGATGATGTTGGTGTTATTTTATGATTAAGATAAATGGAGACCTTGCTGTTTTAGTTTGATGTATTTTGAGATTAGATTATGATGTTGAGACCTTGAGATGATTTGATTTTGGAGATCGTAGTTTATACCGTTGCGAAATATTGATGAAAAATATAATATGCATGTTTTTGAGTTTTAATAACGTAGCACCTTGATCACAATATGAATTAATTGTTGGATTTGTATTAAATATTACGTGTGGGATTCAAGTGTGTTACAAGTTGGTATCAGAGCCATGTCGGTCTAATCCGAGAGTGTGTAGAAAGTGTTGTGAAAAGTGAAACATACCTTGAGGGTGAATAAAAATCACCCTTTTATATGCAGCGGTTAGAGGACACGTGTAAGGTGATCCTCGTGTGGACGTGTGCTTTGGTGCGAAGTGGTGCACTAAAGTTGGCGTGTTTCCTCAGATGCGGTGTAACACCCCGTTTTCCCAACAATGTAAATAATACAAATAATCAGAGTATTCAACGTAAAACGGGATATCACACTACATTTAAATTCATAAATAGAGTAAAGTTTCTATTTATCAAAACAACCCTGTCAAAAATGCATTTAACATCGCAGCGGAAAATTATTTCAAAATCAACAACTGGTTCAACAATCTTTGGCACTACGACCTCAACATAAACAACTTAAAGAAAATCTTATTCCAAAAGAGTTCGGCAACATAGTTCTTAAAGCAATACGTAACAAAGGAAAACAAAAGCAAAATCCCCATTCCGTTACGTATCAGAGCGACCCTAAGACGACGTGCAAGAGACTCAACTCACATCAGCAGCTAATCCTGGTTATCTGCACGTTAACAACATAGGGGCAACATTCAAACAGAAGGGGTGAAATTTCACATTCAATAATAATAAGTATATAATTCATCAACGGAATTTAACAACCTAAACAACAATAATAGTTGACATATACTTATCATCAATAATGTTTCGCATATGCTTCATTTATTTCCACTTAGCATTTAAATCAACAACAACAACTCAACAACGACGACGACATCTCAACATTAACGACAATGCAACGATACAACAACAACTTGACTATGCAGTATGCATGTGGTACCAATCAACGTGTTAGAGGAATAAGCTCTTCAAGCAACGCTGGAGTAAAAACTCCTAAAATCAACGCTGGAGCCTAGCTCCTAAAATCAACACTGGAGCATAGCTCTTAACTTTATATGAGTATGCATGGACTCAACAACTTAATCAACAACAACGTACAACATCAACGACTTGACAACAACATCAACAACGTGCAACATCATCAACAACGTACAACTTCAATATTATGATCTCATAGATATTCATCATTTAATTGCCACATCATATAATCATCATGTTAATTCAACATATGCATTCATATCATAATTCATCAACAAGTTATTCATATAATAATCATCAACACACATACATACCTTCATGTAATAATTCATTAACAAAATTATTCATATAATAATCATCAATATATATACATACCTTCATGTAATAATTCATTAACAAAGTTATTCATATAATAATCATCAACATATATACATACCATCATGTAATAATTCATGAACAAAGTTATTCATATAATAATCATCAACATAAGCATGCATATAATAGTTCATCAAATCCGATTTTAAACCCTAATTCTCAATCTCACATGAACAACAACAAAACTACATGTTAAATTCAATTTCAGAATTATACAACCTAAGATTAGAGAATATTAGTCCCACCCTTACAAAACAACAACAACAACTACATGTTAAATCCAATTTCAGAATCATACAACCTAAGATTAGAGAATATTAGTCCCACCCTTACCTTAGATTAGATTATTGCAAGGTTCTACGGATTCTTCTCTTCTCTTGGTTATCCTCTTCTCTAGGTTCTCCTCTTTTTTCCAAAAGCTCCTAAACCTAATTTATGGCTGTTCTCTTCCTTTTATATCTCACACCCTCAACATATTTTTCAACTAAATCTACGTATTTTCTAACTAAGTCCACATATTTTCTAAATATATCCAAACCAGCCCCTCAAATATATTTATTCTAAATATCCAACATATTCTGTTAAATAATAATATAAAGCCACTTAATAAAATATTAAAACACCACAACACGTCATAAATGAACATAAATCACATAAGTCATATAAAAGACTCTAAACTCAACCAAAAATAATTAAATAATAAATAGGGCGTTACATGCGGAGCCTTAAGGCGGTGTAAGCTTAGGCCACGTGTCAACGTAGGATTGGTCTTTTGACTGGTCCAGAACAGTTTCCCCCCAAGTCGTGGATACCTTTATGGCGCAATGGCTTGTAGTTGTAAAGAGGGGCGTTCATTCGGGTGCCTACAGATGTTGGTGCCTTGAAGTTTTTGCTTGCAAGAAGATTGATTTGTTGTTCCGTTCTAAGGAAGGTGGTGCCCTGAAACGTTCCTAATGCGATGGCTGTTCAGTTTTACTTTCCACGTGTCCGCTTCTTGGTTAGCACGTGCACCGGGTTTTGTGCTTTACACGTGCACCACTTGAGTACCCTTTGAGGTTTGAGGCCATTACCCATCCGTTCAATCGAAAACTTTATGTTTCTCTTTCTCTAAGTCAACGATCTGGATGCTTTGGAGTTTTATAAAAGGAGGGAAACTCTTCATTTCCAACTTTTACCCTCTCTGTCCCCATTATTTCCAATCGTTGGGGGTTGTTAGACATATCAAACCTGAAAGAGAAGGAAGGGGAAAAATGAATCTAACATTCAGATCTAGTCTTCCTTCACCTGTCAGATCGATCGTGGCAAGGAAGAGATCGAGCGCCTTTATGGACGAAACGGGTCGGAGGGAAATAAGAAAAGTTGACAACTTTCTATAGAAGATGCAAATATACGGTGGAAACCTCCCTTTCTGCGGCGGCACAATACCTTTCTAGTGGCGATAGGGTAAACTTATTGACAAGTCACAACCTATCGCCAACAGTCTCCCAAAAACTATAAACATAGACTATAAGTCCTAAAAACTACTCACGTGTGGTGGGAACCGCCACCACTAAAGGCGGAAACCACCGTAACCAGAGCAACCCAAACTATCACATGCAGTTTACAGTTTTCAACTAAACAAAAACGATCAAAACATAAGGAATATACGAGAATCCTGAGAAAAATAAATCGGTTAGAAGTGGAAGATGAAATAGTAATTTTTACCCCGAACTACGAGGTTTTTATCCCTCACGGGTACGTAGGCAAAGGACTATGTCCTTCCAAATCAATAAAAAATGTGAACAAAAACCTTCTTTTTAACTTTTATTTAATCGCCACTCTAATTTCTTTTCTAAAGCAAGCAAGTTTAAGCACAAAAAGTTAAATAAAATCAAGAGGTTCTCGTAGAGTACTACGAACATAAAGGGTACTAGTACCTTCCCTTTATGTAACTAACCCCCGAACCCTAATCTTTAAAACATGGTATTTGAACTTTTTCCCATTTTCTTTAAAAAATAAAATTTCAAGTCGTGAAATAAATAGTGAGTCAATGCTATCTAAATAGCTTGACCTCCGAAAAATGACACGACAATTGTTGTTGAGGTTGTGTGGGTAGCAGATTTGGATTTGGATCTTCGAAGGACCAGGTGTTATCTTCGATCAACTTCTGGACTTTGGTCTTCTATGAATAACACTGCTCAGTGTCATGACTTGGTGCCCCTTAATGGAAGGCACAAAAGCGGTCAAATCGACACCAAATCGGTAGCTTGTTAGGTACTCGAGGAGGTGCCCTAGTCTGGACAAGGTTCTTCTCAAGCAAATCGGGAAGCAACTCTGCATACTTCATAGGAATCAGGTCAAACCGCAGTGCTTTTTGAACCTGATTCTGATGGATAAATTGTTGAGGAACCTATTGTCGAGGTCGTTGTACGCACAGTGGCTGACGTTGCTGCTGGAGCCTTTTCTGGACTTGTGGCCAGAGCTGTCAATTTATGGGGCCTTGACAATTTGGGCCCCAACTCATATGTAAGGGGGGCTTAAAATTTTAATAGATAATGAGCCTCATTTTTTATAAGCCCCAAAATTGCAAGCCCCATATATAAAGAGGGCCTAAAGTTGGCCCTTTTTTGATTTTTTTTCTATTTTTCTGCGCGTCCAGAGCCAAGCCAATGACTATATCCAATGAACCTTTAAACTATTCACCCCCAATTGCAAGTCAAACTCCATCTAATAAACCTTCATTATGTATTAAAAATCACTTTTTAAATGCTTCTCTGTGTGTGTATTTATTATTTATTTCCGAAGTCTCATAATTTAATTATCACGTGAGGTCATTTGTTATCATCCTGGACACTAAAAAGGGATAAAGTGATTCAGTACTTTAGGAATAAGATTTATTGTTAGCTTGACTTATACTTGGACCTCTTAATATTGTTCTTGCTGCGTCTGACAATATACAAGTGTCGAAGTCATTGGGTTTTTAATAAAGAGATGAAAGAAAGAATGAAGACTTCAAATCAAATATGGTTAAGGTTGTGAATTTGTGATGATAATCTGCTGATGCTAAAAACTTAAGCACTAATCCCTAGTGTTGGGATACAAGACTCCTACTCCTAATTGAGTAAGGAACTAATCAAGATCATAACCAAGTGATAAAATAAGTTGTTTTGAATAAGTTGTTTTTTAAAATAAGTTGGTTTGCATAAAATAGGTTGTTTTAAAATAAGTTGTTTTGAATAAACTGTTTCTTAAAATAAGTTGTTTTGCATAAAATAAGTTGTTTTGAATAAGCTGTTTTGCATAAAATAAGCTATTTTTTATTTTAATTATTTTTTAAATTTATTAATTATTAATTATATTATTCTAATAAATAAAAAATTAAAAAATATATGTTTTACAAAATTTTAGTTGGGCCAAGAGTTGGCCCTCAATAGGGGCCATCAATAAAACATAAAAAATGGGGCTAGGGCCTATTGTAAATTTATTTAAGAGAGGGCCAAAAAATTGGGGCTTTGAATGGGGCCAAAAAATTAGGGCTTTACACTTTAGGGCTTTGTTGACAGGTCTACTTGTGGATGATTCTGTGTAACCGTCAGTGAAGATACCAGGTTAATTAAGTTCTCTACCTCGGCCCGAAGCGTTGTTACCTCTTCACGAAGCTCGTGGACCTCTTGCTTAAGCTTATCCATTTTTTCTGTTTGCACGAGTAATTGCATGTGCGAGCTGAAGTTGAATGAAAACATCGGACCACTATACTGATGGATTGACCTTTTGTAGAAAGAAACAAAGTATAAGACTCGATTTTTTGAAACTATGAATGCAATATAATGCATGATATGCTAAATGAAAAAATATACGATTTTCATGTTATCGAAGGACTTATAAAAGCCGTTTTGTAAACATCATAATTTGAACATTTCATTGGATAATTAAAACATTACAAGATAATTCCCTTTTTAACAAACAAAGCCAAGGGATAGACTCAAAACGTTCATAAACATAAGCTAGTAAATAACATAAAAAGAGTACCAATTCGGAAGACTCTCAAGCTCTTGAAGCAGGTGGATCATCAGAATCTAAATGTGCGCCGGAAAAGAAATCCAAATTCTTCTTCTTCTTAGCATACCATCCAAGCAGCACATCCTTCTGTTGGAGTAGATCATTCTTTTCAAAAATTTGTCGGCTTTGCTCGAGGAGCTGATTATCTTTCTGTGCCATCTATCCACTCATTGTCTCAATCTGAAGCTCAGCTTCCTGGTACTTCCTTTTCCAAGTATCTTTTTCACGGTTTAACTCAGCCAATCGCTTTTGGTACTCCTCTTTTGTATTGAAGGTTAAAGGTAGGGGTGGTGCTGGGGTAATTGAGGATAAGAACCTCGGTAGGTGGTAAGGCATCCCACATTTGATAGCTCTATCAATGACCCATTGAGTGTAGGATTCATGGATGACATATGAATTCCTTCCCAATTGGTTGTTGTCCTTCTTATGAATGGTATGCCATGCTTGTACAAATTGTGCTCTCTTGCCCAAGCTATCATCTGGGTTTAGGTAGAATTCATTGTATAGTGAATGGTTGCTAGGTTTTCCCTTCATGGGGTATCCGAACTGGCGTCTGGCAAGAATAGGGTTGTAGCTAATTCCCCCGTGTGTACCGAGGAGGGGCACGTTATATAATTCTCCACAATTGTCAACTATTACTCCAGTGTCGTAGGCCGAGTTGTATCAAACTATGTCGGCTGGGGTGGGGACATGATTCTTTCGGAGCATGGGGCTTTTTCTAGATTTGCTTTGGAGAGGTAGGATTGAGGTAGGTGTGAATTATAAAACTTATATAGCAAAGGTGCACAACAAGTGATAACTCCATTCTCTTTGTTGGTTCTATGGTGGATGGAATGGTATGTGTCAACAAGGAGGGTATGGACCGGGTTTTTGGTGAGGAAGATTTGGATGGTGTTAATATCAACAAAACCGTCCATGTTGGGGAAAAGTACAAGGTCGTAGATAAGCAAGACGAGAAGGGACTCAAAAGCATAGGTACTGTTTGCTGCAACACAAGTGAAGGCTTTACCGAGTAAGAATTTGGAAGTCAGACCCTGGAAGCCTCCTTTGATAGTGAGGATAGATGCTATGTCAGATGTCTTGAGATGAAGGGCTCCTGCAATAGCTGATGACTTAGGGACCTCTTCGAGACCGCTGAAAGGTACTTTGTCGGACACTGGTAAACCAACCCAATAGGAATACTCTTCAAGGGTGGGGACAAGATGGTAATCAGAGAAAGTGAAGCAATGGTAGAATGGATCATAGAATTGGACCAAAGTCTTAAGCAATCTTCCATGACGAGCTTAAAAGCCTTCCGGACTAGTTACAATAGATCCTAGCTTCCTTAAATTCACCAAATCCGGGCTCTTGAAGCTATACCTCTTAATACTCCTCTTATCCATATCTACAATGTTTACAAAAAAACTTGTCTAAGTCCTTCGATATTGGATGGAAAAATTATTTATGAATGAGTGCATGTATGCATGATTATACTAAAGAACATAGAAAACATGGTGTGAGGTTAATTCGAAAATGTTGGAGTCAAGGGTAAACACGCCGCATGGTAGGGACTATGGTTTCATTTCTATCTGTATCACGGGTTCTACCAAGTTCCCAAAGTCCTCAACCCCTTTTGGACATTATCGGCTTACAAGAATGCTCCTGATCTAATAACATTCGCAAGAAAGTCTCATTTGAGAGTAGCATCGCGTGTCAACTAATTCAAGAATGCTCTTGTTAGTCACCGTACTACGCCCTAAAAAGGCCAAGATGGGTTAAAGGTAACTCTAAAGGTCCTCGGCTTCACGAGACACTCACATTGAAAGTAATAACGTCGACATGAATGCTCGTGACAACAAGAGCACTACCATCCGTGAGGCCTCCACCGAGCGGGGTTATATCACATGTACAGAATGCGCAAGAATGCTCTTGGTATGGCACTATGATTATACCCCATCCTACCTTATTGTTTCCCTCGAGTCTGGGTATAGGACTTATATCTCACCACTCATGTGAAAAGGTAAACATATATGCATGTATTTACAAATTACAAGTAAAAATAAAGCACAAAGATAAACAAGAGCAAGTTAGGCTCAACCCTCTTAGGGGATGGTCCCCAGTGAAGTCGCCATTTCTGTCACGGTGATTTTGGATATCAAGCTATTGGTTAGCGTTGACTCGCAATTTTAAGTCCACCGATATTTTATTTTTTCCAACGGAAAGGGGAAAAGTTCGAAATAACCCTATTTTAAGAGATCAAAGGTCCGGGGGTTGGTTACGTTAAAGGAAGGTATTAACACCCTAAACGTCTATGGTATTCCATAGGAACCTC
>Ga0228711_1009838_pt1 | contig 12792 bp, 7 predicted proteins | sample MedpolnodulmetaG_2_FD_177996 | JGI IMG/M metagenome (GOLD analysis project Ga0228711, IMG submission 177996) | Root nodule microbial communities from Medicago polymorpha collected in Santa Monica, California, United States - brown nodules | ecosystem: Host-associated > Plants > Roots > Nodule...
AGGTTAAATAGGAAATACCTTTTTTATTTACGTTTTTAAACAAGTATTAGTTATTCATATGTCAAAATAGTTAGAAATGTATAATATATCTTATGTACATGGATGTGATTGTGATGTTGTTACATACTAACTTATCTTATTGGACATGAATAGATATGAATACGAGTTTATTGGAGAGATAGTCAAATACATCTCCAACAAGATCAGTCGTCAACCGTTACATGTTGCCAATTACCCTGTTGGATTGCAGTCTCGAGTACAACAAGTGAAATCGCTTCTTGATGAAAGATCTGATGATGGAGTCCGCATGGTAGGACTTTATGGTACTGGAGGATTGGGTAAATCAACAATTGCAAAAGCAATTTATAATTTTATTGCTGATCAATTTGAATGCTCATGTTTTCTTGAAAATGTTAGAGAGAATTCAGCTTCAAATAAATTGAAACATCTCCAGGAGGAGCTCCTTTTAAAAACACTTCAACTTGAAATTAAGTTTGGAAGTGTTAGTGAGGGAATTCCTTATATAAAGGAAAGGCTACATATAAAGAAGGTTCTTTTGATTCTTGATGATGTTGACAATATGAAGCAACTACATGCTTTGGCTGGAGGACCTGATTGGTTCGGCCGTGGAAGCAAAGTCATCATTACCACTCGAGACAAACACTTACCAACTTGTCATGGGATAAAAAGTATGCATGAAGTAGAAGGGCTGTATGGGACAGAAGCTCTTGAATTGTTGAGGTGGATGGCTTTTAAGAATAACAAAGTACCTTCAATTTATGAAGACGTTTTAAATCGTGCAGTTTCATATGCTTCGGGCCTTCCCTTAGTTTTAGAAACAGTGGGTTCTAACTTATTTGGAAAGACGATAGAAGAATGGAAGTGTACATTAGATGGGTATGACAGGATTCCCAATAAAGAGATCCAAAAGATACTTAAAGTGAGCTATGATGCTTTGGAAGAAGAGGAGCAAAGTGTCTTTCTGGACATTGCTTGTTGCTTCAGAGGATTTAAATGGGGAGATGCCAAATATATACTTCATACTCATTATGGCCATTGCATAACACATCATCTACGAGTGCTGGCTGAAAAGTCTCTCATAGAAACAAATTATTTTTATGTGACGTTACATGACTTGATAGAGGACATGGGTAAAGAAGTTGTCTGACAAGAATCAATTAAAGAGCCTGGAGAAAGAAGTAGGTTATGGTGCCAGGATGATATAGTTCGTGTTTTAAGAGAAAACACTGTGAGTAAGATTGATATCTATGATCAGTTTGTTATTTAGTTTTAATACGACTTTGCTCTTTTTGGACTAAATATGATCATCTGATACTAGCATTTTTTTTTCACTCAATTACATGTTAATATTTCTAAATCTTATTTTTATTGTGGTTGATTCATGTTTTTTTCTTTGTTAAAAGGGAACGAGTAAAATTGAAATGATATATATGAATCTCCACTCCATGGAATCCGTGATAGACAAGAAAGGAAAGGCCTTCAAGAAGATGAGAAAACTCAAAACAGTTATCATTGAAAATGGCCATTTTTCTGGAGGTCTCAAGCATCTACCAAGAAGTTTGAGTGTATTGAAATGGAAAGGATGTTCTTCGGAGTCTTTATCATCTAGTATTTTAAACAAGGCAAGTGAAATAACTTCACAATGATTTTGTTTCCGTCAACAAAAGAAATCACTATGAAAGTATTATAGTCTTTGATTTTTAGTTTATTTATTGTTTCTTTCTTGTGTTTATGCAGAAGTTCCAGGATATGAGAGTCTTGATATTGGACCATTTTGAATATTTAACACATATACCGGATGTCTCAGGCCTTTCAAATTTAGAAAAGTTATCGTTTGAATATTGTGATAATTTAATTACAATTCACAATTCGATTGGACACCTAAATAAACTTGAAAGGTTAAGTGCACTTTATTGCAGGGAGCTCAAACATTTTCCACCTTTAGGTTTGGCATCTCTTAAGGAATTGAATCTCAGTGGTTGTAAGAGTCTCGATAGTTTTCCAGAATTATTATGCAAGATGACAAATATAGACAATATTTTGTTGCATAATACTTCCATAGGAAAACTGCCATTTTCATTTCAAAATCTCAGTGAACTTGATGAGTTATCAGTGCTATATGGAATGCTGAGGTTCCCAAAACAGAATGATAAGATGTATTCAATAGTGTTTTCAATTATGACAAAGCTTTCTCTCTCCCATTGCAAGCTCTCAGATGAATGTCTCCCAATATTTCTCAAGTGGTGTGTTAATATGACATCTCTAGGCTTATCAAAGAACAATTTCAAAATTCTTCCTGAGTGCCTTAGTGAATGTCACCATCTTAAGGATCTTAATTTGTATGGATGCGCATCTCTTGAGGAAATTAGAGGGATTCCACCAAATCTTGAAGAGCTTTTTGCTGATGAATGCAAATCATTGAGTTCATCAAGTAGAAGAATGTTAATGAGTGAGGTTAGTTGTTGTTTTATATAGCACAGTATTTTATATATAATATTTAATTTGTAATTCATAGTGTAATTATTATTATTATTATTTTGTATAAACAAACAGAAACTACATGAGGCTGGACGCACCACGATTTGTTTCCCAAACGGAACAGAGCCGGGGATACCAGATTGGTTTGAGCACCAAAGCAGGGGACCCACAATTTCTTTCTGGTTTCGTAAAGAATTCCCTTCTATTACTTGTATTATTATTCTTTCGGAAGGCGGTTGGACCGCTGACTCAAGAGTCCATTTTTTTGTGAATGGACATGAAATTGAGATCGACTATTGTTCCCCCTTTAAGTATGTGATCTGGAACCATACAACTTTGTTTCATACCTTGAAATTGAATGAACTCAGTAAAACACAATGCGGGTATAATATGGAGAAAGGACTTTTGAAAAATGAATGGATCCATGTGGAGTTGAATTTGGATGATTGGGGTTTGAATCGACTTAGTGAGGAAGAGAAGAATAAAATGTTAAGCAGTGTTCAAATGGGGATCCACGTGTTAATGGAGAAAAGCAACACGAAAGAGGAAAATGTGGTATTCACAGATCCTTATCTTAAAAAGATAAAATTAGTTGACTCTCTCAATTATAGCAATAATACTTCATTATCACAATTTGTGCCTCCTCTAAAAAAGCAAAGATTGGTGGAAGTGGGAGTTTCAGAGATAGATGAGGAGGAGGGTTTTAGTAGAAAATTAGATGAAGATATCAATGCTTCATTGCAACAACAGGATTTGACGAAAAAGGAACAAACAAAGACGTGGGGTACATTCCTTAGTCTAGGTGCATCAAAAAGCAACACGGATGGGGATGAGATTGAAATATTAAACAGTGCACAAGATGAAAGAAAGATGTTGGGTACATTCCTTGTTCTAGGTCCATCATAAAGTTATTCTCTCAATCTCAACATTGCAGGTTTGTTGTTTATACTTTATATAAATGATAATTAATTTCTGTATATAGTTAGTTACAAATTCAATGTTTCTAGCTAGAGAAGTTTTTTAAACCATGATGTAAGATTTTGCGTCCAACACGTGTTTGATTCCGACACGACATCAATAATGTGATTACGTTAAAATTTATTATTTTCTCAAATTACTATCAATGTTGACGAATCAGTGTCGGTGTTGAGTTCGGTGTCCTCCTACTTCGCAGAAAGGATGTTTTTGCCCACTTACCAACTAATTTTTTCTCTCCATTTGAATGGTAAAAATGTCGAAATGAAAGTTCTTAGAGTTTGCGACTTCTTAAAGATCAACAAGTAGATCATCTTACCGTAAATTTAAGCCACTTTAAGCTTATAAAGTTGACATTGGGTGTTGAAGTCTTCATGAGTTATTACAAAGATTCAGACTTTTTGAATATTGCTCTACATAGAGAGGATACTTTTGCCCGTTTACCAACTCTTTTCTGGTGCAGCATTTCTGTATATTCACATCTATTTGAATGCTTTTGGCTTGCAGAGAGGACAGACCATATTTATCACATAAGGATGCTTCAAAAACGTCAGAAGCACTGAGTTCTGAAATTGGTTATTATCCTAAAGTGAAATATTTCAAAAGATGCATAACTTGTCATTTCAAAGGGAGTATGAAGAAGACCGTTAATGTCAATGTGTAGCTTTTGTCCAACAGGTGAAGTTAGAAACATGGCATAGGTGGTGGAAATATTTATAACTACGAATGAACTTTATGTATAATAAAACCTTTTTGACATTAAATTTTGTTTTCGATCTAACAAATGGAAGTGGCACACCTTCAAAGGCAGTGTTACTGATCAACAAGAGAATTTTGTTTTATAAGTCACAATTTTAGTTTTGTACTTCCAAGCATTACATTGATGTTGTAATGAGTGCATGAGGAGATTAAAAATATTCATTGTACATCAAGAAGAAAAGTGAAATGCTATAACCTAATAGAAAGAAAATCCTTTTTTCTGAAATATTGATTTAATTTTATCTGCTACTCCTAGTGTTTTTTCTTCCATTTCTTTTGAAATTCTGACAAATTGGTTCACCATTTCTCTTTAATATTTCCTTTGTTTTCTCATTTTGACTGCATATTCCTTGTTTTCTGTAATACGTTTTCTTTTCAGAATTTCTTGTCGGTATTCATTCTCCTTTGACTGTACTTTGTCAGGAAACCATCTGTAGTCGTCTGGCTTTTTGTGTTGTCATACACAATGTGTTGAGATGGCTCACACCACAGAATCTGTGGCCTGTCCGAAAGGTCAATGTGTAATGATATGCTTTACAGCTCAGTTGTACTGTTTTGTTGCGAATTGGGTATGAATTGAACATTAGGCATGATGCTTTTGCAGCGCGACGTGTCCTGATTCGTGTAACCCATGCCTTCCCCTGGTGAGTACTTGTGTTTCAGATTACTTCTCTAGTGCTAAAAACCGTCCTATCTCCCCAAAATTTTTGGACTAAACAACATAGATATTTGGTGGAACTAGAAAGGACTATAGTGATATCTCTCCATGGTTTCTAAGCTATAAGGGAAAAACAAATATGTTTTTTTTGCTAAATGGGATGAGTTGTTATACACGAAATTTTTTATAATGAAATTTGTCTACTTTTTTGGCGCTATATTGCAAGTTATTATTACTAGTTGATTTATTTATGTATGTGCGTTTACCAGGTTGAAACGACTATGGTTGAACGGGTTTCTCATACTAAACTGTTTTTACCGGAAAAGAACTTTCTGATCGATAAAAAGTATTGTGGGATAAAGAACTGAACCTGAGAACCAACACTTATCAGGTCCATTTGCAGGCGTCGTGACTTTTGTTCTCTGGAATACAAGTGTAATGCTTGTTATTGGTATTGATCAATGCACTGCTCTTGTCTTGATATGGCGAGACCTGATGTATATTCTTACAGCGGATGTTTGTGCTGTAGATATTGTTTGAATTTGATGTTTTAATTACTGTACGTTTACAAACATGTATTAGCTTGTAGAATGAATACCATGGTAGAAGTACATGTAGTTTCTGTAGACCTGAATGCTTGTAAATATGTACTGAAAAAGCAAATATCAGGAACTTTGATGTTGCTAAATTTTGTTGTTCAATGACGGTTGATTTTCTGAATATATAAATTGTCATACCCTAAATTTTGACCAGTTAGAACTTTTTGTTCGCATTTTAAGCCGATAAAACCTTTTTATTCATATTTTAAACAGTTAGAACTTTTTGTTCGTATTTTAAGTAATTAAAACCCTTTTTATTCGTATTTTAAACGTTTTATTTGTATTTTAAAAAGCCGAGTGAGTAACTTCGTCGTCTCAAACAAAAATTCGGCAGAAAGGTATTTTAAAATACCTCATTTGGTTCCAAAGGGACAATTTTAATATTTTTATCTATTCATTTTATCTCTTATGTTTATTTAGTTATTTAAATGTTTTTAGTATTTTATTTTTATTTATTTATTTTTATTTTAACCTTTCTCTATTTTTAAAAGTCTTCACGTTTTTAAGTTTTTTCTTTTTAGTTTAAGTCTTTATAGTCCAAATATTTTGTCCAAGATTTGTCCATTGTCCATTGTATCCCTTGTTCATTGGTCCTTTTTTCAAAAAAAATTCTCCAAGTCTTAGAGGCCTTGCTGTCAATTGCATAGGATACCCTTTGGACGTATTTTTGTCAAAGTCCTTTATCAGTCTCAACCCTAGTTTGTCACTATTTATACCTGTCCAATCATTGGAGAGAGGAGGCTGCACTGAAACTCACAGAAACACTAAACAATTTCGGCAGTCACAAAATGTAGATCAAAACTCTCTTCTTTTTATTTTTCTTCAAGAACAAACTTCAAACAAATTTCTAGAATCATGATTCTTTCATAAACCTATAAATCAATTTTCAAACAAATTTTCAAATGCAGTAAAACTCATAACACAGTAAAATCACAACCATCAAAACCCCAATCAATTTTCGTTTTTTTACCATCATCATAAACCTGATATCATTGAATCAACTAACACGCACAAACACAAACACCATTTTTTTTTAATCCATTTCATACCAACTGATGGGGATAAATCAAGGCAAAAGGAAAACCTCCTAAGAATTGAAGAGAAGGGAAAATAGACTTAATTTCATTGATAATTCTAAAAGAGTGAGTACATGATCTTATATTGACAACATTATTCTAGATCATTCCTAACAACTAGTGAGTCACCAATCTTCTAGATCCTTCCTAATAAACTAGTGAGTCATCACTTAATAACAACATAGTCATTCCACTTCTTAAGTGTAGTATGATCCATTTGGGTCTCCTTAATACATTGCACTCAATCTCTAATCCCACTTCAATGGAGCCCATATCCTTGCTCGTATCAATACCGACCCTATCAAGACCAACCTTGTCCTCAAGGTTGTAAATGTTGCAGCAGTGAATGAATTAATTTACCCGGATCCCATTGCTTGAAGTGAGAGGACCTAGCTCGCGTCGACACATCCAAATGACCACCGAGATCCCATTGCTCAAAGTAGGCACAAAGAATTGGAAATTTATCACAAAAGGATGTCTGACCAACCTCTGTTAACACGTTTGAACTTGTGCCATTAACATCAAGTTCACTAACTTGTTGGACAGTAAACACAATTGGAGTGAATAGTAACCAAAAGTTGAATAGGCAAGGAGACACAATCCATGTATCACTACCTAGAGAATAGTCATTGTACTGAATGAGGAAAGTTTGAGAATTCAAAGTCTCAACTTCAAGTGGCTCCACAATTTGAACATGGGAAAATTCAAGTGTATCACTATGAGAACTAACATTTATGTCTTGAACACTTAAAAGAAATTGGAGCACATAAATCAATTGTAAATATGTTTGTACCAATGGTGAAGGAAGCATCTTCTTGTGCCTAATTCTTTCCATCATTCCAACTTCAACAATTTTGATGTCTTCTATAATTACCTCAATATGAAACATCCATGCTAATAAAACTTGGACCCAAACAACATGAATAGTATCACTATGCACCCCATGAAGACCATTTAAATGGGAATTTCCCTTAAACCCATCAACCATAAGCATGCTAGTGTTCTTCCCCATGCCAACAAGAGGCATCACCAACATATCACAATCTCTAAAATATGGATGCCTTAAAAATTCTGTAACAGTAGAGGTTAATATCAACCACACTTTGCCAATTCTTAATGCCTTATACCACTTCAATTTATTTTCCAAACTCTGTTCAGCATGATAAAAATCTTTGCTGCCACCAACTACATTTTTAAGGTAAGAAAGACCAAAGATCGGCACTAATGGGAATTGATGGCTGTAATGCTTTATCATATCATTTAAACCATCAAGAATGTGATTCATGAATGGACTTAGCTTGAGATTTGCAATGAAACTTCTGTCAAAACCCACAACAAAAGAATTCCACACTAATAGCTTCCCCAAGAAAGACAACAATTCTTCCAATAGTGATAAGGCTGCAGAGAGAAACATTTTGCCTTGAAACTCAATAAAACCTTTAGACATTCTCCCATAAGTAATCAAAGCAATACAAGTTCTCTTGGGAAGACCAAATCGAACTGCTATCACCCAACAAGTAAAATCAACGGAAAATGTGGCTTCAATGTCAACCAGTCCCCTTTGAAATCTCAGAACCCAACAATCAAAAACATATAAAAATGTGGTGGCAATTAGGTTAAAAACCAAGGATAATAGCATACCTAGATTCAGGAAGTGGTGAGTCACAGTGTGAAGGATTGCATGGTCGAATAGGTCAATAATTAGATAGATGCAGTACTCATAATCCTCATGAATAATGGTCAAAATCTTCACACTAGCACACTCAAACTTAAGCTTGCATTTAAAAGTTGAAAAAGCCTCGTGATAACTGTCACAACAAACTATAGTTTTTGTCTCTAAACCCTTGTAAATCTTCCAACAAATAGAATAATAATTCTCCTTTGCAAACAATTTTCCACATACATATCCCAACCAATACCTCACACTTTTTCTAATTTTGAGAACATGGAGTCCACAACCAGTAGCATTCATATGAGGGAAGTGCACACAATAACAAGTGTAATGTAACAGTGGAAGAAAATAAGAACTATGACCATAAGATTTACGGCAAAACCTGAATTGAACCCAATCTACAAGCAAAGCATCAAATTCAACACGACCGCAGTGATGTGGCAGTATTGCTGGTGGTTGGCGTGGCTCAGGTATTTCAGCAAACACTTGGTGGGTAGAGTTGAGATAAACGAATTGTGCATAAGCTTTGATTGGACCAAATGATGAATGGAATGGCTATGCCATGGGAGGTGTTCAAAAATGAAAGCACCAAATGATGGGGATAAATTCACTTTGATTTACCAGGCAAAAAGAAAATGTAATATCCTGCTAAATTTTTAAATAGACTGAACATGTCGAAATGATTTCTGAAGGCTTAATTATTTATTGAGAAATACGACAATATTTAGTAAATATCTCGCATATTATTCCAACGGATTTGAGAAATTAAATGGTTACGCATTAACGGAGGATAATTATGTCTTTTCTCTTAACGGGCATTTTGGTCATTTGGGACTTGAGATTTTTTTTTTAAAAAAAAAGTTGGAACCTTATCCACTCATTCTTCCACCTTCTTTTCCCAAAAATTCTAGATTTCTCTCCCCTCTTCTCCTCTCATTTTCGGCCTCATCCTTCTCCACCTTGACAACCAAAAATTTCATCCAATCCTCCATGGGATCATCTAACAATGCTTCATATGAGTTTCTAGTGGTGGATTAAGCAAGAACAAAGTTTGAATTTCATCCTCCCTCCAACTCACTCCCAAAACCGCCCTCTCCCTCTCTTGGTTCAATTCATCACTTTCACTCCAATTCATAGAAAATTCATTACGTAAGCTTGCTTTGGAGCACTCAAGAGTGGATTAAAACTAGGAGCTATTGAAAGAGAGAGGATGAAGGCTAGTGGCTCTAGTTTTGGATTTTGGCTCAAGGATCACAAGATGAAATTTCTAAATGAGGTGAGTTCTTTACTAATTCTTTACTAAACTGGAAGTTGAATTGATGTCTGAAATTGTTAAAGGTTGTAGTAATTGTATGTGTATGTTATTAGAGTTCATGATAACTAGAGAAGTTGGTAAATTGGGATTAAAGAAATTGATATGGAATTGGGATTAAAGAAATTGGGATTAATTGTATGTGTTTGAATTTTATGCTGAAAAATTGCCTACGGATTTGGCTTGGATTTGTCCGAAATAAGCTAAAACGTGAATTTAAATTGGGGGAATGGTTCCGGAACTTAATATATATGTTCAAATGGTTGAATAAGTGTTTGTTTTGAAGTTGAAATACATAAAGATAGAAGCTGACGGAAAAAGCCGAAATAAACTGTTTTTGCAGAAAAGCGATTATGAAGCTGACAAGAGTTTATTTGAGACTTAAATGGTGTAGATAATTCAGGAAAATGTCAAGGTGAGTTCCTTAGTTAGTTAACTCTCCCTTTGGGTAGTTTGAATCATGTCATTAAAATTGTGTTATTTACCTTTCTCAATACAAACGATGTTTTAATGGTTATGCAAAATCATGATAATGCGAATGTAAATTTATATGATATCAAAGTTATGAAAGTGTTGATGATATGAATTGGTTCTAGCAATAAAATACTAAGCAAGGCAATTAATGTATATACTTATAGAAATGATTTGAAAGAAAAATTGAAATGAGTAACATGCTCAAAGAAAGAAAAAAAGAAGAAAAAGAAAAACTCCGTTTGCTACAACGAAGAGATAATGTAGCCTATGAGGTACGGCTCATAGTAACAGAATGAAATAGTTATCGTTCACCACAACGAAGAGATAAGTATGCACACAATGAAATGTATAATTAATGACATTAACTTTTAAGTCAAGAATTATGATTATGAGTATGTGTATGAATAAGAATATGACATTATGATAGAATCATGATAATATTCTAGGTAGCGATCCTAGTTATCCTTGATCGCTCAGTTATGTATGATAAAGACTGTATAAACCCGAAATGGGTTGAGATTAGAACATATGGCGATCCTAGGTTCCCTGTGATTGCCTACAGCCTAGGATAGGTGGAACTCACTGAGACATCTTGTCTCACCCCAATCCCTTTTATTTATTTCAGATATTCAGGTTACTGGACGATAGAATGGTTCGTGATGAAGAAGCAGAAGTTGCTGGACCATATGAAGTTCATGTCAGTGGTATTATTCCAGAGGTATAAGACAAGAATTTCCATATCTCATCCAGAGGAAATTTTTATTATTGTAATTTTAGTGTATCCAATGCCAAGTTTAACGCACATGCTAGATATCCTAGGTAATTTCTAGTAGGGGTGTTACATCTAACAAATTGCACCGGATCCAAGATGAATGGTGTTACAGGTAAGATCCTTATACTTTAAAAGCATAAATGCTTTTAATCATAATCTTTATGAAAGATCATTTAAAAATGACTGTCAATGTAAATGCGTAGCTTTTGTCCCACAGGTAGGGCGATACAAACTTTATATTATATTATAAAATAAAATGAGGAAGTGATGTTTTTAACATCTTCCTTCAATCTCCCTATTCCCTTTTTTAAATAACATTTTCTCTCATAAAGTTGAATATGGAGAATCCAGTCCCGATGATTGCAGCCTGTTGTCGATACTTTACACATCTTTTCTCTAACCAGAACTAAGCATTACTTGTTCTTTGACTGTACATTCTCAGGAAACCATCTGTAGTTATCTGGCTATTTTCACTGTCAAGCGAGATGTCCAGAGGTTGCTCGTACCACAGAATCCGTTGGTTGTTCGAATGGACGGTGAGTATTGATATGCTTTGCAGCTCAGTTGGAGAGTTTTGAAAATTTCAATCTTAGTACACAAATTGGAATCGACATGTTCATGGATAAAGGAAGCACGAAGGAGCAAACCAGATGAAAATCAGAACTTGGAAGTTTCTGAGACAGAACTTGTGTAGCAGCAACAACACTGTATGGCTTTTGTGATTAATAAGTTATTCTTGTGTTAAAACACTTTTCTGCCAAATTAGTTTTCTGACACAGAACTTGTGTAGCAGCAGAAACACAAATTACACATCTTTTCTTTTAATAGTACTAGAGTTTGTACATATTTTGACACGGACAGATGGTTCATCACAATCTCTGTCCAAACTCTAAATGCCAATTTCCACATCAAACAAAAGAAGAAGAAAAAACTCCAGATGTATGTTTGTTTGTTGCAATATAACTTTTCAGTTTCTTTAGGGAAATTTACTTTTAAAAGAGTGAATATAGTAAGAGCATGTTAGTCAAAATTCTTATGTCTTGCAAAAGGGATTTCCTTATGGATTGGATTGTCAATCACTACATTTTAGCCTCTTTAAAGTCCTAGTGCTGATCATGTTGTCACATGGTTTACTTTCTGAGAGTAGAGTTTGATGAGTTTCTTATGGCTTCCAATCTTTCCTATATGTTATTTCATCTGATCTTCAGTCAGTAATAGACCCCAGGGTTTTTTATGTCTTAATTTGTCGAAGCAATTCGTATTTACTTAAGTGGCTTACTGTAATTACCCCTGATCTGATTCTATGGGTTAGACACTAAATTTGGTTTATTCACAATTGGAGTAAGGTCTGTATTATATGTTCTTAGATATATGGTAAGTAGATTGACTAAGGTTATATTGAACCCAGCCCAGTTCGGCTTATTACCCTCATAACCAGGTTTTTCCTAATTTTCAAAATAAGCCAAAATCCGGCGGAACAAATGACATTGCATCGTCATTGAACTTCAAAATTGCCCAATCTCCGTCACACAACGACGACAATGACAGCGATGGAATTCGACCTCCGGATAAGTCCTTACCTCCTTCCTACATGATTCTAGATTCTTTGGGATCTGATGGAGACGGAACGGAGAAGAGAAGTATGAAGAAGCAGAAGCGTGATCGGTATCATGAGAGAAGTGGATTAAACCGAACAAACACGGCGCCACTGTCCTCCGACGAACCAAAACCTTCACTACTCCCCGTCATCTCTCACAAATTCTTCTTTGGTTCCTCAATAGCTCAGTAACTCCCGCATGTTCGATCTGCACTCACTGAATATAAATGGTCCTGTGGAGCCTTACCAACTGATGGAGGAAGCAGGGCTAGTAATACTTCGAATGCATCAATATCTCAGAAATCAAAAACTCAAATGAGTGAAGCCTTTGGCGCAGCCGACAGTAATGTAAAAACTGAGGAAAATAATGTTCCCACAAAAAAAAAAAAACCCTGGAGG
>Ga0228711_1009840_pt1 | contig 12791 bp, 6 predicted proteins | sample MedpolnodulmetaG_2_FD_177996 | JGI IMG/M metagenome (GOLD analysis project Ga0228711, IMG submission 177996) | Root nodule microbial communities from Medicago polymorpha collected in Santa Monica, California, United States - brown nodules | ecosystem: Host-associated > Plants > Roots > Nodule...
AATCAAGTGATTCCCTTTTTATTTTACTTTCTTAATCAAATTTCAATTCATTTAATCATACTTTGAGTCATCTTTCTTTTAATATAAAAAACACAAACCAATTCATATTTGCCACTTGGCTTTTCATTTTAAAACCTTTTTCAAAAGTAATAAAAGACACACAACCAATCAAACGTCAATTTCTACCCCGAACTACGAGGTTTTGATCCCTCACGGATAAAAATGTAGATAAATTAGGTCTCTTTTTTCTTTTATCATTTCAAATTCCATTTTTAAACAAGCAAGTTTATGGCACAACTAATTAAATAAAATCAAGAGGTTCTCATAAAATATTATGGATATTTAGGGTGCTAACACCTTCCCTAAATAACCCTAAATCTTTCAATATCGGGTGGTTTGAACATTTTTTTTCCCCTTTTTTAAAAAAAATTAAAAGTTCAGTCGTGAAATAAAATAGTGAGTCTATGCTAATAAAATAGCCTGACCTCCGAAAAATGACGCGACATCCATTAAGCAACAAACAAGTCTTGGTCAGGCGACCTTAACAATTTGCACCGCCAACCATCCAAAAACAGTACTATTATCTTTTCATTCACAATTGAGTCTTTGCTCCTTAATTGCAATTACTACTAATATCCTTCAATCATCATAGCTCTTAACTTTCTTTTACACTTTCTTCCTTGCTGCTTTACTTTACCAATCAAATATGGCTGCAACTTTAGTGGCAGGTGCATTTCTCTCTGCTACTATTCAAACCATAGCAGATAAGCTCAGCTCATCGGAGTTTCGCGGTTTCATCAGAAGCACCAAGTTCAATTACTCACTGCTGAAAGAGTTGAAAACGACACTGTTTTCTCTTCAAGCTGTGCTGGTTGATGCAGAACAGAAACAATTCAACGATCTACCTGTCAAACAATGGCTTGATGACTTGAAAGACGCTATCTTTGACACGGAAGATCTGCTCGATTTAATCAACTACGATGCCTTGCGGTGCAAGGTGGAGAACACACCAGTTGATCAGCTGCAGAATTTACCTTCATCTATAAAGATCAATTCCAAGATGGAGAAGATGTGTAAAAGGTTGCAAACTTTTGTCCAGCAGAAAGACATCCTTGGCTTGCAAAGAACGGTAAGTGGTAGAGTTTCTCGTAGAACCCCTTCAAGTTCAGTGGTAAATGAATCTGTGATGGTGGGTAGGAATGATGATAAAAATAGACTTGTCAGTATGCTGGTATCAGACATAGGCACCAGCATAAATAACAATTTAGGTGTTGTTGCAATTTTGGGGATGGGAGGTGTCGGTAAAACAACCCTTGCACAACTTGTTTACAATGATGAAAAGGTTGAACATCATTTTGATCTCAAAGCCTGGGTTTGTGTATCAGAAGATTTTGATGTTGTGCGAGTAACCAAGTCTCTCCTTGAATCTGTTGTTAGAAATACAACATTTGCTGCTTCAAAGGTCTGGGAAAGCGACAATCTTGATATCCTCCGAGTTGAATTAATGAAACAATTGATGGATAGAAGATTTTTGTTTGTGTTGGACGACTTATGGAATGACAATTACATTGATTGGAGTGAGCTAGTAACTCCCTTGTTTAAGGGAAAAGTTGCGGAGGTTGCACGCACATTTCCAATTCATAAATTAGAACCTATATCCGATGAAGATTGTTGGTCTTTGCTCTCAAAGCATGCATTTGGTGGTGAAGACCTTGGTCACGGTAAATACTCAAATTTAGAAGCAATTGGCAAGAAGATTTCTAGAAAGTGTGATGGCTTGCCAATAGCTGCCAAAGCACTCGGTGGACTAATGCGCTCGAAAGTAGATGAAAATGAGTGGACTGCAATTCTGAATAGCGATATATGGCAATTACAAAATGATAAAATTCTCCCGGCTTTGCATTTGAGTTATCAATATCTTCCGTCTCATTTGAAAATATGTTTTGCATATTGTTCAATTTTCTCAAAGGATTACTCACTTGATAGGAAGAAATTGGTTTTGTTGTGGATGGCAGAAGGATTCCTCGACTATTCTCAAGGGGGAAAAGCAGCAGAGGAAGTGGGTGACGACTGTTTTTCTGAATTGTTATCCAGATCCTTAATTCAACAAACAAATGATGATTCTCATGAAAAAAAGTTTTTCATGCACGGCCTTGTCTACGACTTAGCTACAGTCGTATCTGGGAAAAGTTGTTGCAGGTTTGAATGTGGTGACATCTCTGAAAATATCCGTCATTTGTCATACAATCAAGAAGAGTATGATATCTTCATGAAGTTTAAGAATTTATACAATTTCAGACGCCTGCGAAGCTTCCTACCTATTTACTTCTCGACGGCAGGAAATTACTTATCCATCAAGGTGGTTGATGATTTTCTACCCAAGCTCAAAAGGTTGCGTGTGTTATCACTATCAAATTATAAAAACATCACCAAGCTACCAGATTCAGTTGGCAATTTGGTGCAGTTACGTTATCTAGATCTCTCCTTCACTAAAATCAAAAGCTTGCCCAATACAACAAGTAACCTTTACAATTTGCAAACCATGATTTTAGCATAATGTCGGGTTCTCACCGAATTGCCAGTACATATTGGAAATTTAATCAATTTACGTCACCTTGATATAAGTGGGACGGCAATAAAGGAGTTGTCTGTGGAAATTGCTAGACTAGAAAACCTTCAAACTTTGACTGTTTTTGTAGTGGGGAAACGACAAGAAGGATCAAGTATCAAAGAACTTAGAAAATTCCCACATCTACAAGGAACACTTACCATCAAGAACCTGCATGATGTCATTGATGCCACAGAGGCAGGCGATGCCAACTTGAAAAGGAAAGAGAAAATGGAGAAGTTGGAGCTACAATGGAGCGAACAAACTGAAGACTCACGGATAGAAAAAGATGTGCTTGATATGTTGCAACCATCAGTTAACCTGAAGAAACTAAGCATCGACTTTTATGGTGGGACAAGTTTTCCAAGTTGGCTAGGAGATTCTTCGTTTTCTAACATTGTGTTCTTGGGCATCAGTAACGGTGAACATTGCATGACACTTCCACCGCTTGGGCAGCTACCTTCTCTGAAGGACCTACTAATTTGTGGTATGGAGACATTGGAGAGAATCGGTCCAGAGTTCTATCATGTCCAGGCAGGAGAAGGTTCCAATTCTTCCTTTCAACCATTTCCGTCCCTTGAGTGTTTAATGTTTCGCAACATGCCAAATTGGAAGGAATGGCTTCCCTTTGTAGGCAACAATTTTGCTTTTCCCCGTCTTGAAGTTCTGATTTTATCTAATTGTCCTAAACTTCGGGGGCATTTTCCTAGCCACCTTTCTTCAATAGAAGTAATTAAAATAGAAGGTTGTGCTCTTTTATTAGAAACAGCACCTACTTTCCATTGGATATCATCAATTAAAAAAATACATATTAAAGGATGTGATGGAAGAGCCCAATGGTCGTTGGTTGGGAGTGATTCTCCTTGTCAGCTGCAATATGTAACGATTGAAAGGTGTGAGAAGCTATTGTCTCTGCCTAAGATGATTATGAGGAGCACTTGTCTTCAACACTTGACACTCAATGATATTCCGTCTCTCACTGCATTTCCGACGGATATTCAACTCATTTCATTGCAGTCACTTCATATTAGTATGTGTAAGAATTTATCCTTCCTGCCTCCTGAAACGTGGAACAATTACACATCACTTGCGAGTCTTGAGTTATGGAGTAGCTGTGATGCACTTACCTCTTTCTCATTGGATGGTTTTCCTGCGCTCGAAAGACTTCACATTTATAGTTGTAAGAATCTGGATACAATTTTTATTTCAGAAAGTCCTTCACATCAGCTGTCAGTCCTCCGGTCACTTAAAATCAAATCTCATTACTCGATTGGATCTCTTAAAGTCAAGCTTCGAATGGACACACTCACTGTTCTTGAAGAATTGTCTCTGGGATGTCGAGAGTTGTCATTTTATGAAGGAGTTTTCCTACCTCCCATGTTACAATCAATTGATATTCAGTCCCGAAGAACAACAGCGCCGCCTGTAACAGAATGGGGTCTCCAAGGCCTAACTTCTCTTTCATCATTGAGTATCGGAAAGGATGATGATATAGTTAACACCTTGATGAAGGAGTCATTGTTCCCCATATCCCTCGTGTCTCTGACTATCTGTCATCTCTATAAAATGAACTCCTTTGATGGAAATGGGCTTCGGCACCTTTCCTCTCTTGAAAGTCTTGACTTTCTTAACTGTCAACAACTTGAGTCATTGCCAGAAAACTGCCTCCCTTCCTCACTGAAATCACTTGAATTTTGTTATTGTAAAAGACTCGAGTCATTACCAGAAGACAGCCTCCCTTCCTCTCTTAAGCGACTGGTCATTTGGCGATGCCCTATATTAGAAGAAAGGTATAAAAGGCAGGAACATTGGTCCAAAATTGCTCACATCCCTGTCATAGAAATTGAGGACCAAGTCGCAATATGAGCCATGGTAGAGTAAGAGAAGGAAGAGTTGCATTGCCATTCCTGTTTCAGGTACTCTTTTCTTTTACATATCTGATATAAAATAATTTCTCATTTGTACTTGTTCGTTTGTATGCACAATCCGAAACTGATCTCTAACTATAACATGGTCAAAATATAAGTGGATTGATTTGATCTGTTTGTGCATATGTATATTAACAATTATAGATCCTTTGCTTTCTTAGATTGTGCATCAATAGATATGAAACAAAATATAAGTGGATTGATTAATAAGAATCCACATTATTGATTGTTGGTTCTAAATATTACCATGTTGTTTGAGTAACATAACATCCTTCCTAAGATACTCTACTAATGTATGACAATTGATGATATCTGGAAATTCAATTTTTTGTATACTTTTCAACTAGTTTTTGGTGAAACTATTATTCAAAGAATCACTTGCTGTAATTTGGGTTAGTTTGAGACTTTTCTATAGAACCTTCCATTCATGTTAAAAAACTAAGTAAGGATAGCACGAAATCAAATTTTATGCACATATGTTGAATCAAGTTAAACTGCTACATTTATTAGAGGAAATTTTAGAAAAATCAGTCTTTTACTGTCACACTTAGGATAACATAATCGGGAATTTCGAGTTAGTTACTTACTTTTTTTTTTATAGAAATGGTTAATCTTTATTGAGATATGATTATTCAGCTGGAGTAACTCTTTACATTTTGATATGAAATGTGCTTGATTATGAATCAAACTAGTCACTTGTTGATATTGTGTAACTACTTTTCTAAATCACCATCTTCATTACTCCTGGATCATTTTGTGAGAAATTTAGTCAAATTTCCATTTTATATATTGTACCATGACCATCACTCACGTATATTTCCATTTTATTTTTTTTATTTTCTTTTCAGCAGAAGCCTGATTGCCACAAGATTTGATTTACTTAGCTAATATTCAGACATACAGTAAGCTTTGTAATATTCTTGATTTGTAGCTGTAAGTGAATGCTCATATGATTCAGAAAGTAATATACCAGTTGGGTTTGAAATCTTATGTTCCACTGTTTTATTAGTTTGTGCAACAAGAAGCATATATAAATGGGACATGCAGAAATAAATCAATAAGAAGCCATATTGTTGGTTCTATATATTGACAAGTTATTTGAGTAAATAATAAAAACTGATGATGTTCTTGATGCATATTGCATAAACATACTATGCTTTTTACAAGTCTTTGCTGCAACTTGTTAGTTTGAGACTTTTGGTGAGTGTGTTAATTAAGAAGCTTAACAACCCTTTGCTTCATTAGCTTAATTTACAGTATTATATTATTATAAACATTTTGACCAATAGCTCAGAATTTGTATGAAAGAGCAGAATCATGCTTAAATTATAAGGAGTTTAGATATATTTTCATAAGATCAAAGGACTGTGTTCAAAGTCAGACAGAGGAAAACATTATATATCCTCATCGAATCAAACCCCGGGAAAATTGTATGTAAATAATTCATGCTCTTTACGCTAGTTATCTATAATAGTTTAGCTTTATTTCACCCTTTGTTATATAAATAACTTATGTGAGCTTATAATAAACAAACACTTATCATGATAAAAACACTTGTGGTATAGACTGTTTATCCAAAACAGACCCTAGATATATTGTCTCATTTTATTTTATTAACAACTAAAAATTGGTTTTATTTTTCTAAAGACCAAAATAATATTCGAGTTCAGTTGCTTAGCCTATTCGAATCGGGGTGTTATTCGTTGGTTGCACCAACCCAAACCAATCCAAAAAGATGCCATGCACTTGTTTGATTTCTTTATATATTGCTTTTATATGTTATTTGAATTTTTACACATAGATTTTTTCAAGTTTTATATAAATGAAAAATATTATCAGGAGAGTTGAATCATAGCTTCGTATCTCTCCAACTCTTAAATTTCTCTTCCAAATCACAAGCTCCTTATCATTCAATGTACTTCCTCTTGAAAAAAACATACAAGTAAAAGTTGATCCATATTACCAACAGGGGAAGAGTTTTGTTAGCAATAAAAATAGTTAAGACATCACTAAGAATAAAATAGATAATATGTTGGAACACTAAGTATGTTTGTGTGTAAATTGAAAATGTCCTATAAGCCCTACACAAGAGAGTTTACACTCAACATTATGATGGAGGTAGGACTTCTAAAGACGTGTCCTTAGGGGTACACAACTTTATAATGAGAGATGACACAATCAACATGATCACCATAAATTTGACGTTGTTGTCGTTCAGTCGAGCCTAGGTATGAGCTATGTAGTGTATTATTTTTTAATGACCTAAAACCTTAGATTAATTTTTATTTTTGGATTTGGTATACATCATCGTCAAGTAAGCATTTTTCACAAGTCAACATGTGTATGGCACATGCCAATGTGTGTCCAAGACACGCCCTCCCACTAGTCAACTCTTGTTTGTGTTGCTCATTAAAGAGGCGAGACCACACCATTGATTTTGTAATGGTCAAATGATTTGATCCATCGATTTTGTAATCAATCTTAAATCTTTATCTATATAAAGAGCCCTTCTCCTTTATTTCTTTAAAATATAAGAAACAAAGAATATTAACTCAGTCTATTTAGAGTGTGAAATGATAAGGCTAACAAGAATCAAATACATTATTTTTTCTTGATTCACATGCTTTTTTAAAAAGAATTAAAATAATATTAAAAATAGGGAAAAAATGGACACGTTAACTAATCCTCCTAGAACACATGTTAAAGAAAAAAAAAAGTAAATTTTATATTGAAAAGAAGAATTTTTTTTATATTTTTAAGAGTTTGATTATCCCCTAAAAACATTGATTACACATTTTTCAAAATATTTATAATACATTTGATTTTTTAACAAGTGCGCCTAACTTTTATCAAAAAATAAAAAACAAGTGCACCTAACCATATTTAGCATTTTTTTGAAGGAAAAAGAAATTTGACTAATGTCTATTAGCTTCAGTTATTAATGAGAAATGAAATTTGTACAATCGGTTTAAAACAATTTTAAGATAGTTCTATTGTTTTCATATTGTTTTCCTTCTATTTATTTTTGTTCAAAAAAGAGAAAATAAAGTAAAGTCTCAAAAAAGATAGAGTAATAAATATTATTTTTTTGTCAAATAACTAGTGGTTAGAGCTCACACATTTCATTTTAAATGTGAAGAAGTGGAATGTTCAGGGTTCGTATCCACCCCTTATATATAATATGCAATATAAATGTTGATGGAAGGTAATCTCAATAGAGATAGAGTAGCAACTAGGGGTGTTCGCTGTGCGGTTTGATTCAGTTTTGAAGCTAAAAGTCATCTGAACCGCAAGATATAAAAGCGTGCGGTTTGGTTTGGTTTGGTTCGGTTGACTTTTAAAATACAATCCAAACCAAACCAAATGCGGTTTGGGTTGGATCGGTTGGTGCGGTTTTTACGAGACAATACAATTTTTTGTTTCCAACATTAAAATTAAGTTAAAAAGGTAAAACACAACATATTTCCAGCAATGTTTCCGACAATGTTTTTAATTTCATTCCACATTACATTTTCATTTTCATCAAACAACATAAACCAAATTAAAATCGTGGATGAAAATTAAAATACTAAGATTTTATCATTTTCTAAAAGTTCAAGTAACACATAAATACATTTTTGAAATAAAAAACAAAAAAGAAACTTAACAAGAGAAAAAATATGTCATTTCATAAAAGTTTTCATTGAGTTTCTATGAGTATTGGTCTAAGTGAGATAGATTTAATTAGTGTTTTTACTATGTTGCAGTTTGGTTTGGTTTGATTCGGTTGGTAAAATGAAAACCGCAAACTAAACCAAACCATTCAGTTGAGTAAAAAAGCGATTCAAATACATCTAACCAAATACGGTTTTTTACAGTTTCGGTTTGGGTTGATTCGATTTTCAATTTTTCTATTGGATTGGTTCGGTTTTGAACATCCCCGATATCAACTGTTATTTTTCCTTATTATTGTTTTTTTGTTTAGAGGAAACATCATTTGTCGTTATTAGTTGATGTCAGTTTACAGGTGTTTGGTTGATGAGGGCGCACGGCGTCCGTTCATCTGAACAAAATTCAACTCATTCAATAACTCAATACTATAATAATAACACACCTAACTAAGCAAATAATTTGTCACTGTTAGAAAAGAAGGAGAGAAAAGAGAATCCAATTATCTCACTATGGAGTTTCATTCTCTTCCTAATCTCTTCCTTCTTCTCTCCTTCTCCATCCTCTTCCTTTCATCTCAAGCTAAAGTTACTTTCAAATATTGCGGTAACTAACTCCATCACTTTCTTTCCTTTTTTTCAATTGCATCATTCTGTGGATTAATTTGAAACTTACCCAATTCAGTATTATCAAAAAACATTTGATTTTTATTAGATTTTCATTTAATTTTGTTGCAAATTTCAATCATTTATTGTAGATGATATGATTAAGATTTGTTTTTATCTGTGTATTTAGATAAGAAGGCAGACTATCCTGTGAAGGTGACTGGAATTGAAATATTACCAAACCCTGTTGTCAGTGGTGCCCCTGCCACCTTTAAGATCTCAGCTACTTCTGGTAATAATTATATTTTTATCTCTCTCTTTTTACTTTTTTACTCTTTTCAAACTTGTATTAATTATATTTTCACATCAATTTGGATAGTTAATGTTGTTTAAGTATGTGGTTGTTAATTATGTTTAGTTCATGATTAATGAATATAACGGGGGACTTGACGGAACAACTTTTTTTACCCTGTTTGATTTAGAAACTGGTCATGAGATTGGACAAATCAGGTAGTAAGAGACCGGACAAAAACAAGAATTTTTGTCCTTAACTAAACCACGAGACAACTTTTTGTCCGGCGTACAAACCATCAAAAATACCAAAATACCCTTTTTTATTTGCTGATGTGGGAAATTGCAGCCTTATTTAAATCATGTTGTGGTATGTGAAGACATCAAAAACCTTAGATTGTAGTCACAAATCTTTTTTCAAAATCCTGATTTTTATGTGTTGATTGCATGACGCAATTGCATTACCTTCAATCTGAAGTTGATCTTAGATATTTACTTTCCATGCTTACATTTGAAATGTTTTAAGTGTAAAAATAGTATTTCATCTAAACTTCTGTTGTTTGCAAAAGCTATGGAGGACTTGTACAACATATCATTCATTTCCTCAGTCACTCTATATGTTCCATATGCTTATGGGAGCTGCCTCATCAGACTAACATGCCACTTATCTATTTGACTGAATTGTAAATGGAATTTCTGTCTATACTTCATGTAGGTAAAGCTCTTTCTGGCGGAGATGTGGTAATTGGAGTTTCCTATGTTGGGGTGCCTGTCCATTCTGAAACCATTGATCTGTGTAAGGAAGTATCTTGTCCAGTTGCAAATGGCAATTTTGTGATTTCTCACAGCCAGACACTGCCTGCAATTACTCCACCGGTTAGTTCCACTTTATCACATTAACACTCGTAGCAATGCCGAAGGCATTCTACAAATATCATCCTATCTTGAAATAAAGCTTCCTTTGATATCTTTTTTGGGACTTCCTGAGTTGAGACACTTAAACTCATTTTGGCATTAAGAACTTTATATAACTTCGATTTTGGTGCTAAATTTGAAGTTATTTCCATTTGTGAAGTTCCCCTGGCGCACTGCTCCATTTCCCTTTTGGGTTTATAACTTCAATTTTTATTTTATTTGGCAAGGTTAATGTTACTTCAATCAAGAGTGATTATTCTAATCCTTTTAGAATGGCAAACGTCATGTGATGTGCCTTTCAGTATGTGTTGTGAAAGTGACTCAAAATTGGAGTTTGGAGTGTAAAATTGATGTTTGCTGGAAGTGCAAAATCGGGGCCCGATTTTGGCTATCTTTGGGAGCAGTTTGGTTCGTGAAAAATCAGCGCCCGAATGGAGGAATTCGGGGCCCGATTTTGCGTAACAATATTTTTCAGAAACGTATTTTTAGGCCAAATTTGTTACAATTTTATGAGGGTTACTTTTACTATAAATATAGACTTTGTATCAGAGTAAACCTTGAGATAGAAAAGGCTGAAAAATGGTTTAGAAAGGCAACAACAAAACTAGGGTTTGTATAGAGTTTGTCTCTTGGCAACAAACACTAGGGTTTGAGGGTTGATTCACCTTGGGAAACACTATTAGGATTGAGTCTCTTGGTCACGGGAAGAGATTGTGACTTTGGATAGAATTAAGCGGGAGACTTATTCTTGTAACCCATTGATATCTCTTTTGTAAAGTTACTCATCATTATAGTGAAACGGAGGGCTGTTCTCTCCCCCAGACTAGGTCAATTTGGACTGAACTGGGTAAACAAATTCTTTTGTGTTATCTCTTTCTTTTCTTTCTTACGTTGCTTTTTACTTTTGGCTTGTGTTTATAATTGTTCCATACACTTTGTTTTAATTGCTTGATTATTCCTTGCTCCACACATCAAGTTTGTTATTGGTGTAATTTTCATCGAATTCACAACAATTGGCGCCCATCGTGGGGCAAGGGTCAAAGGATAATCAAGTACCATGGGTTCGAAGTGGGATATTGAGAAGTTTACCGGAGATAACGATTTTGGGTTATGGAAGGTAAAGATGGAAGCGGTGTTAATACAGCAGAAGTGTGAGAAAGCTTTGAAGGGTGAAAGTTCGTTCCATGTCACCATGTCACGAGCGAAGAAGACCGAGATGGTGGACAAGGCCAGGAGTGCCATTGTCTTGTGCCTCGGGGATAAAGTTTTGAGAGAAGTAGCGAAGGAAACAACCGCGACATCGATGTGGTCAAAGTTCGAATATTTGTATATGACAAAGTCTTTGGCTCATCAGCAATTCCTAAAGCAACAACTTTACTCATTTAAGATGGTAGAGTCAAAGGCCATCATGGAGCAACTTACGGAGTTCAACAAAATCCTTGATGATTTGAAGAACATAGAGATTCTTCTTGTGGATGCGGGTGGTCTGATGGTGTGGTGTTGTTTGGAGGATGAAGAAGGTGATGTGTCTCACCTTGGTAGTGATGCCTAGTGGAGCGGTGGTCGTCTGGAGAGACGTTAAACACTCAACATCAGCCTGGAGAGGCGGTGGTAAGAATACTCATGATCAGTCTGGAGAGGCGGAGACAACAATACTCATGATCTACCTATTGAGGTGGAGTTTCAAGGTTAAAGACATAGTGGGATGTACGCATTTGCGAGTTGAGAGGTTGGAAGCTCAACTTGAGGTGGAGTTGAACACACCAGGAATGATACGACTTTGGAGGACCTTGGGTGCTATGCTCTAGTGGTGAGCAAGGGACTTCTCATGAAGACGGAAGGCATTCCGGAGGTTGAAGAATGTATAACACGGCTTGCGGGATTACCCTAAAAAAAGGCTAAGGGTGATTGGATGGAAGGTGATCTTCAAGGAAGCGGGAGATGTCCTGTGTTGAAGATGATATGGTGAATGCTTGTGGAACTACCTAAAATTCCTAGCGTAGTTGGACTGCAAGTACCTTCGAGAAGGCGGAAGACATTCCGAGGGCTGAAGGGGTTAAGGTGTGTACTTGTGGATGAATTACTCTAAAAGCCAAGGGTGATTGGGCACAAGTAGATCTTCAAGGAAGCGGGAGATGTTCCGTATTGAAGAGGTTATGGTAAAGTCTTGTAGAACTACCTGAAATTCCTAGCGTAGTTTAGATACAAGGATCTTCGAGAAGGCGGAAGACATTCCGATGGCTGAAGAGGTTAAGGTGTGTACTTGTGGAACTAACTAAAATTCCTTGAATAGTTTGGACACAAGGATCTTCAAAAGAGCGGAAGGCATTCCGATGGTTGAAGAGGTTAGGGTGTAAACTTGTGGAGCTACATGGTGTAGTGGCACGGAAGGGAAAGAGCAGCAAAAGGTAGTTGCTGTTAAATTGGCATCATCACTAATTTAAAGTCAAGGTGGAGATTGTTGTGAAAGTGACTCAAAATTGGAGTTTGAAGTGCAAAATTGATGTTTGCTGGAAGTGCTAAATCGGGGCCGATTTTGGCTGTCTTAGGGAGCAGTTTGGTTCATGAAAAATCGGCTCTCGAATGGAGGAATTTGGGGCCCGATTTTGCGTAACAATATTTTTCAGAAACGTATTTTTGGGTCATATTTGTTACAATTTTATGAGGGTTACTTTTACTATAAATATAGACTTTGTATCAGAGTAAACCTTGAGATAGAGGGGGCTGAAACAAGGGTTTAGAAAGGCAACAACAAAACTAGGGTTTGTATAGAGTTTGTCTCTTGGCAACAAACAC
>Ga0228711_1009841_pt1 | contig 12790 bp, 12 predicted proteins | sample MedpolnodulmetaG_2_FD_177996 | JGI IMG/M metagenome (GOLD analysis project Ga0228711, IMG submission 177996) | Root nodule microbial communities from Medicago polymorpha collected in Santa Monica, California, United States - brown nodules | ecosystem: Host-associated > Plants > Roots > Nodule...
CAAAAAACAACGGTTACAATGCTTTCGTTGATGAAAAATTAAGAAAGAATGTATGAAGAAGATTTTTGTGAATATCCCCATATCAGATCTTGATCTGCAGAAGCGAAAATGTTCCTGATGATGAAATGTTACTTAGTTTCAATTTATCTGACCCTTTTAGATATGTGTTTTCACTCTTTTACATTTGGGTTGAATATGCACACTCTTAAATCTATTTTAAGATTTCCTTTAACACCTATATCAGATTCAAATTAAACGGTTACAATTCCTATAAATCAAAACTCATTCCATTAAAACTAGTTCAGATTTAAAAACAAACAGTTAGGATGCATAAATGAAGGATTAAAATTAACCCATTCCAAAAAAACAACGGTTACCATGCTTTCGTAACGGTTACAATGCTTTCGTTGATGAAAAATTAAGAAAGGATGTATGAAGAAGATTTTTGTGAATATCCCCATATCAGATCTTGATCTGCAGAAGCGAAAATGTTCCTGTTGATGAATTGTTACTTAGTTTCAATTTATCTGACCCTTTTACATATGTGTTTTCACTCTTTTACATTTGGGTTGAATATGCACACACTTTAATCTATTTTAATGTTTCCTTTAACAACTATATCAGATTCGAATTAAACGGTTACAATTCCTATAAATCAAAACCCATTCCATTAAAATCAGTTCAGATTTAAAAACAAACAGTTAGGATGCATAAATGATGGATTAAAATTAACCCATTTCAAAAAACAACGGTTACAATGCTTTCGTTGATGAAAAATTAAGAAAGGATATATGAAGAAGATTTTTGTGAATATTCCCATCTCAGATCTCGATCTGCAGAAGCGAAAATGTTCCTGATGAAGAAATGTTACTTAGTTTCAATTTATCTGACCCTTTTACATATGTGTTTTCACTCTTTTACATTTGGGTTGAATATGCACACACTTTAATCTATTTTAAGATTTCCTTTAACACCTATATCAGATTCAAGTTAAACGGTTACAATTGCTATAAATCAAAACCCAATCCATTAAAACCAGTTTAGATTTAAAAACAAACCGTTAGGATGCATAAATGAAGGATTACAATTAACTTATTCCAAAAAACAACGGTTACAATGCTTTCGTTGATGAAAAATTAAGAAAGGATGTATGAAGAAGATTTTTTTGAATATCCCCATCTCAGGTCTCGATCTGCAGAAGCGGAAATGTTCCTGATGAAGAAATGTTACTTAGTTTCAGTTTATCTGACCCTTTTACATATGTGTTTTCACTCTTTTACATTTGGGTTTAATATGCACACACTTTAATCTATTTTAAGATTTCCTTTAACACCTATATCAGATTCATATTAAACGGTTACAATTCCTATAAATCAAAACCCATTCCATTAAAACCAGTTCAGATTTAAAAACAAACAGTTAGGATGCATAAATGAAGGATTACAATTAACCCATTCCAAAAAACAACGGTTACAAGGCTTTCGTTGATGAAAAATTAAGAAAGGATGTATGAAGAAGATTTTTGTGAATATCCCCATCTCAGATCTCGATCTGCAGAAGCGAAAATGTTCCTGATGAAAAAATGTTACTTAGTTTCAATTTATCCGACGCTTTTACCTATGTGTTTCACTCTTTTACATTTGGGTTAAATATGCACACACTTTAATCTATTTTAAGATAATAAATATATATTAATTTTGAACCATCATTTAAGTAATATATACTATTTAAGTAACCATACGTTATTTTCTTTAGTAATTTTTCTCATATTTTAATATTTTGCTATTAATTTTATAATTTATACTATAAAATTAAATTTTAAGTAACCGTACTTTATTGTCTTTAGTAATTTTTCACATATTTTAATTTTATTTTGGGTTGTTTCATAATTTATAAGAGGGTTTAAAACTATATGTTAATTAAATTGTCAATAAAAAGTAACGAAAAAATATATATTCAAATTTTGATTATATTAAAATAGACCGCAATACTATGTGTGTTCGATTGTTATTTATTTTCTAGGTTATTAGAAATAAAAAAAAATTATTGATCGAGTAAAGTGTAGATTTTGACATAAGAGGGGAGAGGGGTGGAGTGAAATATTTTCTAATATGTTTTGAATAAGGGAGGAGGGGAGCAGTGGCGGAGCCAGGAATTATATAGAGCCTAGGCAAAAAATTTATTGCAAAATATGGCATTTTTTTTTAAAGGAAAATATGGCATGTTAAGAACGTTAAAATATGACTTTACCCAAAAAATTATAAATTTCGACAAACGACAAATTAATTATGAATTTTTAAAATGTCAAAAACTCAAAACAAAACAACGGAAATCTCGACCTATATGTCAAATTTTGAGCTCATTATTTGTAGAGACATCTATAAAAATACATAAAAAGGATCTGTAAAGTTTCATAGCATTTCGAAGTTGTTTCAATTTATTTTGATTTTTCAACTAAAACGTGCAAAATAGAAATTTTGTTCCGAGTAAGCGTATACTCACAGGTCAAGTTTAGTTCCCTAATTTTGTAGGCATGACTAGAACATGATAAGAACCTTCACAATGTAATTTTGTAGTTTTTAAACGAGATACAAATTAATTATAAATTGTTTAAGAAATTCATAATCATGGAGAATAAAATTTCATAATTAATTTGTCTCTGGTCGAAAAAAATTAATTTTTGTGTAAAGCTATATTTTAGCTTGCTAAACATGCATGGAAAAATTATGAAAAAATTCAACCTCTATGTCACATTTTTATACTACGAGTATATTGTAGGGTCAAAAATAAGAAGAAACTCGAATTACAATGTTAGAATATATGTTTTTTATTTTATAGGGTTATTTTTTAGACATAGTGTATATTACATGGTCAATTTGAACAATTAACCTTTCAAAATAAGAGAGATGAACCTGCCAATACTGTGCTAAATAAAATTAGAAGGTAAATACCCTTTCCGAGACCTCTTTGCGTGTGAGAATTTTCAGATTTTGTCCAAAAAAAATTTTTAACTGGGTTAATGGGCTATTGGGTTGTACCATATAGAAAGAAAGTTCGATTGAGCCCTTGCAAGTGTCCGGGGTCGCCGGGCGATGAAACCGCCTATAGAAAGGAGTGTATATTTTAACATAAGAGGGGAGGAGAGGGGAGGGGAGTATAATTTACTCTAGAATTTATTTAACCATGTTTATTGATTGGTTAGAAAATAAATTTATATTTTGGTACAAAAATATAATCACTCTTTTAAGGAACAACATAACCATTTAAGGAAAACAGACGAAGGTAGAACCCCAACTCTTCTACTTCGTCTTCGCCTTTAATCGTTTTCGCTTTTTATACTTTGCGTGATAATCCTCCCAACTGCTACATCATCATGCGACATGTAAGGTAGAACCCCAACTCGCGATGGTGTGATTCACACCTCGGGGCATTGAACTAAAATGATGTTAATGTTCGTCCACCGTATACCGTTCGAATTACATCTTCGAACACACGTTAGGAATATACTACTCTTGGACGTGAGTGCTTCTAATGGATACCCTGCATAATGATTAGAATGAGCATGCTTGGATCCCCTTGTAAAATATCACACAAGAGTTCGCTCTCAAACGAACGAGGCAAATGCTTGGGGTAGGAAGAGCAACATATTTAATTTAAACAACGATTTAAAGAAGCAAGTCGTATGCTCCATTTACCAGTTTTAAACCCTCGGAATGATCTAAGTCATCACTTCATAACGAAGCAACGACTACGACGGGGTGGGCACTATCATCGGCCTATCAAATCTATTTTTGATTCAAAACGCTCGGTTAGACAAACTAACCCTACAAGCATACGTTGTGTCAAAAAGGAGAACTCCTATGTATCATTGCGAGCAAACAAACCTAATCAAACTTCAAACTACGAGGATAACGATCACATTCAACACTTGAAAATTTTAAAGCAAATATATCAAGCTAATATAAGTTCGAAGTAAGCCTCATAAAAAGAGCACATTGATCGCAAAGTTATGTTTCGAAATGTAAACAAGCATTATCACGCGAGTATAAAAAGCGAAAACGATTAAAGAAAAGCAGGAAAATTGTACAAATTAAATGCGAGCCACAAAGAGCCACACATTGTCATGGCATAACACCCGATTACAACACTTCGTGAAATTGATACAAAAAAAAAGGAGAAATAAAATTACAAGGCCATTAGGCTTGAGCGTCATTGACAAGCTCATCTTCTTCAAAGTCTTTAGGGGTCACCAACACGTCGCCCTCCACGTACTTCAAATAATGAATCCCAGTGGTCACCCAACTCGACCCCAAGATTCAATACTTTGATTTGGGCCACGACATTGTTGAACCCATGGCTTACTCCCTCCACAAGGAACTTCTCTAGCTAGCAATCTTCTCCATCATGCCAACTCTGTCCAGCGCAGCAAGGTCCTCATTCTCACCGCGAGCTGTTGCAACCTTCAAAGCATCTTCGAGTTTTCTCTTCTCGTCATCAGATGCTTTCTGGCCCTCTTGCAGCTTTGAGATGAGTTGGAGGTCCTCGCTGGCTTTCACTTCATATAAATTGAACCTCAAAATAAGAGGGTTACAAATTTTAAAGTTTAAGTAGTTTTATTGATAGTTTTATTTTCTATTTTTTATTTTTTTTAATAGCTTTCACTAAAATAATGTACTGAACAAGCCCTTGTTATTTATTGCTAAACTGTATAACCCTTCCATTATATTATATAATGCCTTGAGATTATGAATATTGAGTTAATATATACCATAGGTAGAGTATATGTTTCGACTATATATCGTTTAGGTTGTAGGCATGTTTGAGTATTCAACATGTGTCTGTGTCCAAAAATATTTACGTGCTTATGTATTATTTTGAAGTTTAAGGGAATTTTTCATTTTCGTGAACTATAAGATTGTGTCCAAGTATTTTAACTTATTTTATGATTCTACTTCTTCCAGCTCTAGGATACAAAGACAAGTACCATGGAAACAGAGTTGAAATTCCAAGTTTCCAGATATTCACTAGGTTCAATGTTGAAATCTATGCCATACATCATGGAGCAAATATAAAATTTGTAAGCATTATATTTCCAATCATTCACTTTTATCTTCTTTTTTTTTTAACAAATATTTCCAATCATTCATTTTTATCTTTAAACCAATTTAGCTTAAATAATATTATACACCAATTTCTCAGCTCTTCATTTTATTTTTTAAGCAATTTAGCTTAAATAATAGCAAATTTAGAATATACTATTCCTGTTATTTTAAGAGTCTTAACATATCAAGAATGTTACAAAAAGTTTTCCTATTATTTTGATAATTATCACCTATCGTTTCTAAAGCATGTCTTTTTTGTGATAGATACAATAAGTTTTGGACACTTTCAGTGGCAGCAATGTCAAAGTGCAGTTTCAAGGATACTCTCATCAATACTCTAAAGCATTTTTTTCTCTCAAGATTTTCATGTTGCTATACACATTCATGATTGGTGTAGCAAGGGACCCTTCAATATTTTACTCTCATCCATACTAGAATTTTTTCTTTTCATGTTATGCTTTCCTTTTCGTACTCTAGAACACCCAATTATACACTCCATTATGGAAATTTATTTTGTACAATAATCAATAATAAAACTTAGGAGTATTGGACAGTTCTAAATTTGATTTAGCTAGAAGTTCGACTCAATTTGGCCATGAACTTCTGTTTTCAGCTCAAAATTGACTTGGTTCAAACTCGCAAATCACTCGGCTGGGCTTGTTAGTTTAAATACATCGTCCTCATGCACTAAAGTTGCTCCGGCTATGCCACTCCACCGCGAGACATTGACCAAATCACATCCACCACACTCCTTTTCCAATTTCCTTTTCATTTTGCTGCATGTTGTGTTGAATTTTGGTTTAACTCTCTTGTAGTGATATTTCATGATTGGATACTTGAAGGAGAGCGTACTTGCAGTTGCACGATGGTTGAACTTCACGGAGAGATAAAACAAACTTTTGATTTTAATTTTATAAAACTCAGGTTTTAAAATTCCATTGGTAGTGTCTAAATTTGAGTGACCATGCAAGAATTTCTCATGAGAGATTCATTTCCATTGGATGGGTGTTTTATTTTGATACAATAATCTTAAACAATTATTGAAATGTCGGTGTAATTTGTTATACTTCATCCAAATATTAATCTTGACAAAGAGCGTTCAATTACTTAATCAAAACAATACATTTTGTAGATGATGGAATTGAAATGAACCCGTTGTATTAGAAGGATTTTCAAATTTCCTTGAATTTTGATTCCTCCATTTTGAATTCTTGAGTAAAATAAATTAATTAATTAAATTGCTCCATTCAACATCTACTCTTCGATCATATACTCTTTGCCACAACGGGTATCGTCATGGGTGCCAAATTGAACACAACAACTTCATCTTGTATTGGAACTGACTCATCAATGTATAGAAAGTTGCTCAATAGATACCTCAATTTCCCTTCCTATCAGGTCTTAACTTCCAATTAGTTTATGTGTAAAATCTGATCAGATCGTAATTCATGATCAACTTTTTCCAGCCTAGAGAGCAATTTGGATGTGCCTATTGAACAATCGTCCAATTTGTGCCGAGAGTAACGTGTTCTTCACCAAACAATTGAACAAACTCATTCTGAATACTAAACTTGTTCATCGTCCAAATGGAATTTTTACTAATTTCTAAATATTCTTTTTCTCCTTGTGTGATTTTTATTTTATTTTTAACTATTGATTACTACTCCGTTTTTATTTGAAAAAATGATTGACACTGGAATCCATACCTTAAACTGTTGTTATATCAATTTTGTTAAGTGAAGAAACGACTTGTTCTTCTGTAACTGTTACAGCCATATGGTGAAGAAGCTCGAAGGTATTTTATATCTTATTATGTTACACCAAACGAATGTACTTTTAGTAAAAATAAAATTATCCAATCAATTGATTTAAATAAATTATAATTGGACTATAGTTATTGCTTTTTATAATTTCTCAAAATAATGAAATATTCCCAGGGAGATGAATTTCCGTAAAAAGTAAAAATGTCACCGAAAAATTCGTGAAACAGAGCATGAACCCAGCAAAAATATCAAGAACACAGCCAGCTTTCAACTCTGTAGGTCGCATGGCCACTCAATCTCAGAATTTATACAAAACCAGTCACCTAAAGACACCTACAAACTCCGATAGTCTATCACGGATTCACGGTGACCTCTTCGTCTGGAGCATCCAAATCTTGATAACTGCACCACCAATGGAAAACATGCATTTCATACAAAGGTAACCACAGAACACAATACAAATTTGACGACATCAATTAAGTGCAAATAACAATATTGATATCTGCATTCTTAGAACACTTTGGAAAAAAAAGAAGGGACAGACTGGAGAAGCACACAAAATATATGAGCAAAGGGTCATGCAGAGAACACTTTACCTTCGCATCTTCCGTGGATCTGGTCTAAAACCTAAAACCTGGAGGAAGAGTAATTATTGGTGCCGGTCCACCCATATGATGCGGGCCAGACAGCATATTTCTTCCAGAGCCATCAAATTAAGATGGTCCACCTTGATCTCTAAACATCTGCATTGCTACTTCTGGTGGAGCAGGAACAAAAGGTCCTAATGGCTTGTAGAGTTATAGTTTATATAATCACTCACCGCTGAAGAAATAAAAAATTTGCATCAGATTGTGAGAAGGGTAATTGGAAGAGGCAACTGACCCAGCACCAGGTACAGGCATCAATACTGGTGGAGGTATATCTGAGGTAAAAGGAGGAACACCAGGCCCTGCAAAAGTGTCTTGCATTGTTTCATCATGGTTTCCCATCTCAAGTGCTTTAGACTGCCTTTCACGGGATGGGGAATTAGCTCTATCTCCATTCATTCTGTCATACCGTTCATGGTCTCGACGATTACCACAATCATCTCTCAATCGGCCCTCCAGACCTAACCTTTGATTTAAAGGCCTGTTGTCCTTCTACAGATGAAAAAGAAAAAAAAACAGAAAGGACCATAGCAATTTGAAATGAGTATAGATTATAATATTTAAAAGAAATACAAGTGCTAAGCTCAAGACAAAGGTTGACATAAACTCCTTAAGGTTGATACATCAGATTATCTTCAATCATGGATATACCGCATAGTAAGGAAAGTAAAAGAAAAACTTTTCACTGTTTGACAAGCTGTTCAGAACCCATGGTTCTGAAATGCCATATTGAGGATAAACTGCTATCAAAACATGAACACCAAAAGGTTCTTGTAAATACAACGATCATAAAGAGTTTTATCAAATATGTTTCAATGGATATAGTGGTCTACCTGAGGTTGCTGCATGACAGGCTTTCCACCGGGAGCATCTTGATCACTACAACAGTAGCAAGGCCACTATTAGTGATATTTTCACCAATACTCGCAATACTGACTACAAAATGTAGAAAGTCTTACTTATTACTTACTTCATGTAATTTCGAGTAAAGAGATCCTCATGCAATTTCGAAGTTTGTTCAAGATCAAGCTCAGGGTGCTTTAGCTTCAGATGTTTGTACACAAATTCAGCAGCATGAAAAACTTTGTGCAGTCCTTAGCTCCACAACCATACTTCCATCCATACTTTTCGTTCCTGATTTTTCTAACATATGGATCCAACACTTCAATTGCTGCAGCATCTATTTTCTCCTTAGCAGCTATTACTTCCAATGGATCCTGACCATTCAACCTTCCCTTCCAAAATGAGTCAAGTTTCTTCTCCCATTCTGACCCTGATTTACCTGTTTCTTCATGCCCTGTTCTTTCTGGCCTCACATGCCTAAAACCCTTAGCCTCATTAGGCTCAATCCTGCCATAATAATCTACACCATCAATCCGCCACAGATATGTAAAAAGTGTGCTCAAAAGCTCAACACCTTCTAAACCCTTAACAGATGTTAGGCCTCGTATAATGACTGTGGGACCCACAGATCCGTTGTGAGACTTGTCATCAGTTTTGTTGTGATCACTGCTAAATAAAATATTATCTCCAATCCTCTTTTCTGTGTCAAGCTTGTGAACAAGGGCCTGAGCCTGTTGAACATCTACTTGTATTCATCTAGGTTCAGAACTGATAGGATGAGTCTTTGGAACAGCTGAGAAATCACTTTTTTTATTAGAACCCCACCCATCTCTTCTTCGCTTATCGTCCGCTTCCTCCTCTGAATTTGGCTTGCTAGCTTGCCCTGATTTGCTGGATAAAGAGGCACTTAAACCCGGATTTCTGCATTGGTTGTAACACAAAATATGCATAAGCATGAACAAGGAAGGCCAGATTGAGAGATGCACACACAAACAAGAACTTACGGATCTAATGTTCCACTTTGCAAATCAGGGAAAAAATCCTTTGCCAGCAGTCGAGCATTTTCATTCCTCCTAAAAGATATGAAGAAACAAAAATTAGAATCCACCTATCTATCGAGTAAGCCCCCCCACAAAAATAAAAAAATTAACAGGACAATATTTATCGTTGAATTTTTCAATAGAACTGTAAAATTGATATAAAAAATCATAATAATTACCTTTCAATGACTGTAAGCAAATTTGCTGGATGATATTTATCTTTCAACTTACGTAAAAATTAAAACGAGAAATGAAATTCAACATCAGATTGTGTGGACTTCCAAAAATATGGCAATTCATAGTTTGACAGTAAACATTTAAAGATTGAAAACTATAGATTGTTAGAGAATAGAGAATATAAAGAGACATACCACTCCTCATCCTTATGAGCATTGAAATAAGCTCTCTTTTGTGTAGAAATATACTCTGATTTGTATACCTAGAAAAATCAATCAGCAAGTCATTTGTCAATGAAGATCTGAAAATTTCTTACATAGGACATCAAGATTATATCATCCTCAAGCTCCTGAATGAAAATTTCACAACTTACCTAAATTCTGCTTCAGTTGGTAGTATATCATCCTCAAGCTCCTGAATGAATTGTTTATAGGACATCAACCCTTCTCTAAAACAGGTCATAATTATACTAATGTTAACATGTAGTTCCAGAAAGAACAATTATCAGACAAGTAAAATAAAGACAGCTTAGAATCATCAAACAGACAATAATATAATCATTGTGTACAATAAGTGTTACTTTCATTATTTATTTACTGAGGAAATTCAATTGTAGAAGCATTTAGGTATTAAAGTGTCGCAAATAGATATTTAGTGTTGAACGGATAAATGAATGTTCTATAAGTAGAAAGCAGAAAAACTGACTAGAAATAAAAGCAAGACAAAAATAATGCACTGAGTGAGTGCTCCTTAAGCTCAGGATCAAGATTTTAAATATAAAAAATATGAAAAATGAATTTTGTTGAAGTTTCTTTTAGCTGAAACAACAGTTCATTCACCATGAGTTGATTAAAACAACAATGAAAATTAAAACCAAGACCTGAAATTATAATATTGCAACTTTTTAAGGGAATTTCAGATTAAGTTGTTACATTGAGATATCAACAAAACCCAACCAGTACAAAAAATATTAGGCACTAAGCCAATAGCTGATACTCCACGCCAATCCCAGTCAACAACAGTAAGCTCAGGAGCCCATTATCTCTATTCAGCTGCCTATAATGCTCTCAATATATATTGCACACAAAAAGGAACATTGGATACGATGTATTCGCTGATAGCATGATGAAGATCATGTTTGTGATGGTAATGATATAATTTTCTATGTGCCAAAAAGCATGCGAAGTCAAGGGCGACATGTGATGTGATAGAGCACTGCAGTTATTTGATATGGAATAAAGAGGAAACCACAATCATCTTGCAGTGAATTAAAATTACATGAAAAAGGAGTTATGCAAAAGCAATTATTTGTTTTGAAAATATGAACTCTGAATTGGCCAGAAGAAGACAAGTTGCTTAAATAAGATATCAAACATGGTCAAGAAAGGCAATGCCAAGAAAAGTTGAGTCTAAATGACTTGATGAAATCCAGTTTAGGAACCTGTTAACAGTCATGTCATATAACCAATGTGGGGATCCAGTCAACATTGTATATAGACTTCCATAGAAAATATCAATGCCTAAAAACATATTTTGGATAAAGACAAATTATTCATTAACCACTGATAAAACTCTCTGTCTATGACGGACATGAAAGACAACAATTTGTAGGTAATATTGATTCATCAAACGGTACAACTGAGAAAAAAACTAGAAAGCTGACCTTTGCCCACCGCCACTTGGCAAGTCTGCATAACCACGATTGGATTCCATACCTGTAAAAGGTAAGTACCAAAATAATAAGTCATCTTGACCGATAATAAAATTCATGTGAAAAAAACCAAGCATCCCGTGTTGTCAAATATCAGCCATGGCGGAATGCAGTGGCAGATATTTTGATAACCACCATAGGCAATTTTTGAAAGATGGCGGCGCCATAGCATTTTATGGCAGATATATGGCTACTAAAAATGGCAGAAATTTGGCTTTCCGCAATCGATAACACTGGTCTTAGGTGATCAACCACTGAACTCATACATATTTTGTAGTATAGTTTAATGAAAGGTATCAATTTGGTAGTGATAGGGCAAGTGTTGTCAAATATCGGCCATGGCAGAATGCAGTGGCAGATATTTTGACAACCACCATAGGCAATTTTTGAAAGATAGCGGCGCCATAGCATTTTATGGCAGATATATGGCTACTCAAAATGGCAGAATTTTGGCTTTCCACCATCCGCAATCGATAACACTGGTCTTGGGTGATCAACCAGTGAACTCGTACATACTTTGTATAGTTTAATGGAAGGTATGAGATAAAACATAAGTATATACACATTGATTTCTTTTTAAATCATTGAAATCAGAAAACAAAGTAAAATGCAACAATTTTGTAGTTAAAAATGAAACTGCAAATGAAAACTACAAAATTATTCTCAACGAACCTGCCAAAGGCTACAATCTAAACGTTTTCTAAATGTGGAATTTGCTTAACACACAAGTTCAAACTACAATCATAGGAGTGACCAGTGTTACATTCAAGTAATTCATTTTCTCCAATTATTTCCGGTGTCCGCGTGTCAATGTCGTGTCCATAACCACACATAATTGATTTTAAAAAAATAAAACTACCAATACAAAGTTCAAAATACTTTAAAAAGAAATTTGAAATTCATCAGGTTTTGTTTTCTGCATCCAAAATCAAATTCTAAGCAACTGCAACAACTAGCTAATAACATAAAATTCAATAATTGAAAATTTGAATTAGCAGAACAAGAACAAATTCTAGGCATTGCAATTTCACGTTAAGAAGTTCCATAATCGAAAAATTGAACTAGCAAAACATCGAAAAAATTCTCTACATTGCAATTTCACACTTGGAAATTCAATAATCGAAAATTCAAAATAGCAAAACAAGAACAAATTCCAGGCATTGCAATTTTACCTATCATCGGGTCCATAACCGCCACTGGACTACCACCTCTCCTGGAGCGTTTATAATTATTATAATGCGGAGGCGATCTTCGCAGCGGTGGTGAATGACGGTGGTCACGATACGGAGGAGGAATAGGACTACGCGTCACGATACGGAGGAGGAATAGGACTACGCCTGAGGACGATCGTAATCTCTATCTCTATCATCGCGGGGTAGTCTCTGTGACGGAAGGAGGATGATGGAGGTGGTGGAGCGAGATCGGAATCGAGGGCGGAGGTGGGGGGAGGTGATTGTGATTGTGGTTGTGGCAGTGGTGGAGGGGAGGTGGTGGTGGTTTGGTTACC
>Ga0228711_1009842_pt1 | contig 12790 bp, 6 predicted proteins | sample MedpolnodulmetaG_2_FD_177996 | JGI IMG/M metagenome (GOLD analysis project Ga0228711, IMG submission 177996) | Root nodule microbial communities from Medicago polymorpha collected in Santa Monica, California, United States - brown nodules | ecosystem: Host-associated > Plants > Roots > Nodule...
TGTTTTTCTAAATTGGCTTATTGCTTGTGAGCATAGCTTGGTGTTCACCATTTTTATATATCTCTTTCTTATCAATTGTTTTCATGGGACAAATCATGGCCGATCTGATACCCCTTTTCTTTTGTGGTAGAAGGCTTTAGATCCTAAAAATACATTAAAAATTCCTTCCTATGACGAGAAACACTGGTGGTGGCTTTTAAAATCAGAGCATTATGTTTTGTGAGAGCTAGTGCGATTCTGCAGACGCCTATTAAATTACACTCACAACACTGTTAAAGCATAGTTGCCACATACGTAGTTGATCTAGAATAAAAGTTTGATGCACTGTATTTTTACAGACAATTATCGTCATTAATGTGCTTTATTCAGTGTTGTTGTGAGATTAAGTCTGGTCAGGTCGCTCACAACTGTACCACTGAATTATGTTCCCTGATCCATTAGTTTATATATGTCAAAGGATAATCAATTCACCCATTCAACATGTGTACAAATACAACTTAACTTATTGGATTTGGTTGATCACTTTCACAATAGAGGCTTGTATCGTTCCATTTTTTAAGGTATGTCCCAAATACTAGCTCAAGTGTTACTCACACAATTGTTTTAAGTTTGTATGGCAAAGATTAATTCCCTCTATTTCGACTTGAGTTTTGAGGGACTAACTTTTTTTCACTTATATGATCAGCGTGGTGCCAACTGCTACTGGTGTGAGAATCAAACAGACGGATCAAGGTATTGACTTCTTTTTATGTAGTTAAAGTCATGGTCAAAAGTTAGTTATTGCAAAAGATAATGAAAATTAATATGATGAGGTGGATAATTGTGGTAGGAATTCTTGATGATTAAAAGCAACTATTTAAGTTAGGTGGTTATGGAAAGATATCAAATTTGCAATGGACTATATGCATATATCTTTGGAGAAAGTATTGCAAGGTCACAAGCTTTTGAGGATAAACAAGGGCAACAAATAGCAGACATCCTATTGACACACAAGTTTAAGAATAAGCTGATTTTTGCACCGGTCAATTTAGGGTGAGTTTTCTTTACAAAACATCATTCAAGATGACTAAATTTGCAAATGTGGTTTTTTAATTATAATTGAAATATATGTAAATTATGATGGATGCAGGCTAAATCATTGGGTGTTGTTTGTCATCAATCTCGGAGCTGAGATGATATATTATATGGATTCATTGCCGGGGGGACATCTAGACATTGACGATGTAAAAAGAAAGTTCATGAAGTGAGTATTTATTCTTTTGATTTATAATTGACATAAGTATGATTACTGAGTGCTATTACTCATTTGAAGTTGATTTAATTTTGATAGTGCCATGTGTATCAACCGTGCCCTTCATCCCAAGTCAAAATCAAAGTCAAGTATAATCCCATGGATGAAAATAAAGGTATTTTCTAATCAATGGTATTTTTTTTGACAACGTAATCAATGGTATTTTTAATTCATCGTGTGGATTAAATTTTAATTATGTAATTTTTTTCCAGTGTCCTATGCAAACTAATGGCATTGATTGTGGCTATTTTGTCATGCGATTTATGAAAGAGATAATATTGGCAAATCAAGACATGATCCCCGAAAATGTATGTATGTGATTTTTAATATACTGTTAATTTGTAATCATATATATAGCTAGGCATTCTTTTTCTAACTCAATTTTTTGCTACTTTTATATTTGAAGTACTTTGGAGATTACAAATGTAAAACCTATTCTAAAGATAAGCTAGTTGAGGTCGAGGAGGATTGGGCAACCTTTATGGTCGAGTATCTTAGTGAGTTTCATTTTCTTTTTCAACAATTTTCATTTGCGTTTTTTAATTGAGTAATTTTAAATCGTAATTGGTTGTGTTGGAAATTCTATGTTAATTAATTTTTCGTTTCATATTATATGACACAGGAGACTATATTGCTGATAGACTTAAACCGTAATTGGTTGTGCTGGACTATATAGCTTGTCACGAGTCCTCTTAAATTTAGGTGTTTTTTTGTTGGTAAATGTGGTTGCTTTTAGGAGCTTTTTTTTGATATTGGCAATTGTGGATTGACTAGTATTATGACATTCATAATTAAGTTTATGATCGATTTGTAATGAGATTATCATGAATGTAATTTGCTATATTCATATTTCAGTATCTTATTATAGCGTTTAATTATAGCATTTTTGGTTACAAATTTTAAAAAAATAAAAAATAAATACGCAACTTTTATTAGCGCTTTCAGTAAAACGCTAAGAAACCTCTATTTGAGTAGAAAGGCTACGATAGCGCTTCTCATAAAGTGCTAAGAAACAGTTGTTAGAAAAGCTACTTTAATAGCACTAGAATAAGGCTATATTAGCGCTTTTCTGAAAGCGCTATTGACGTAATGCTATTTAATAGCGTTTGGAAAGCGCTATTATAGGCTCCTGACCTATAGCGGGGGCTTTCTTAGCGCTTGAAAAGCGCTATTAAGAGCTAAAATGAGTGCTATTAAAGGGGGTATTTTGTAGTAGTGATTGAGTTATAACATATAATACCACCTTTCATGCATATCAAGTTAAAAATTAGGTAGTTTTGAGCTCTTCGGCACTTAAGTGCCGATGTAGGTTTTTTTTTCTTCCTTTTTTCATCGGCAGTGAACAGCTGAAGGAACTTCGGTAGTTAACTGCAGCCAGTTCTTAACTTCGGTAGTTAACTGTCGCGGGGGCATTTTCGTCTTTTACTAGTGTTTTTCAGCCTTATAACATGTGTATACAGCAATTTTCTAAAATGACTAACTAAACAAAATCTGATTCAGTAAAAAAAAAATTACCAATAGTTTTTTTTTTACAAGACCAATAGTTGTATGTAGTTGTTTTATCACCAACCATAATTAACTCGTATAATTATATTTTGAGGTAATATTATTAGTGATTTATGTGGTTAGTGTTGAAAATTTCAATTGCACTTCTAGTCACTTGGTTTAGTGGTATTGACGTTTTTTTTGGAGGTAAATGCAATTTCAAAAAAAAAAATGTATATCCACACATGTTTCATTAAAAGCTAGACTTCAAATAAAGATCAACCAAGTCATGGAGCCAACAAAAGGTTTCTACCTTTACGGTGTTAGTTACACTTAATCAGCTCAATAAATAAGATACAAAAATTCCCTAAAAAAACAGATACAAAAATTAACTCAGAAAATATATGAAAGAAATGGTCACTTTAAAAACATATTACAACAGAAATCTAAAACAGCCTAACGCCATAACCAATATAGTTGTTTATGATTCTACTAATTATAGAGTAATGTGAGAACAATCAATTTTGTAACCTCGATGCCGGCTTATGTTGTCCAACATACTTGAATTAATGTAAATAATGAGTCGTGTATTTATATAAGAAACTTTCTATGAGACTTTAAAAATAAGGGTAGTGTTAACTTGTGCCTTTAGGACACATGTTAGGAAATCTAAAAAAAGAAATCGTCTCTAAAATTTTGTGCATTCAATTCATTAAAAAGTTAAAGATTAAATGTGATGCACGTATTCCAATAAACTATTTTTATATTTGATACATTAATTTGTGTTTTAAAGGCACAAGTTAACATTTTCCTAAAAATTAAAACGGAACACACATGTAGTACTCCATATTATAGATACTATTAAAATCGATGTTTTGGTGTTACTAATAGAAACATACCAAAGAATGCTATATGATTGAGGCATCTCTGAAATATTTCATATTCAAAGCCTTTCACATTGAGGCTTGTATCTAAACAATCTGCAATTACAAACCATGAAAGCAAAAGGCACAATGTGATCCACAAACTAAATGTCAACCAAATTATTTAAACCTATGAAATTTAATAGTATGAAAGTGAAACGGATATCACAAATCAGATGGAAAGAAACATTAAAACAGTATAAGGTATACCTAAAGCACAAACAAATGGTTGAAGGATATGAATTGACAAAACAAAACGACTTAATTGCATGTTTGATCCTTTATGTTTATTTTAGGTTTTAAGTTGGTCCTTTATGTTTTAAAAGTTTCAAGTTGGTCCCTTAGGTTTTAAAAGTTTCAAGTTGGTTCAAAACGTTACTCACATTTGAATAAGTTACTCTCTTCCGTCACTTGACTGTTTCAATATTTGGGTTGACAATGTAGGTGATGGAATTTACCTTATTTAGAAAATCAGTTTTAAAGCATTTTTTTGTTTTTGTTTTATTAAACTCAATATCATGTCGCGGAAGGGACTAACTTATTCCAACGTGAGTAACGTTTTTGACCAACTTGAAAACTTAAAAACGTAGAGAACCAACTTGAAACTTTTAAAACATAAGGGAACAACTTGAAATCTAAAATAAACATAAGGGATCAAACATGCAATTAAAACAAACAAAATTGAGTACAATTTTTTGACAAAAATATTTTACTAACTTTTTCTATAATATATAGAGATTTTTTTTAGAGAAATAAACTTATATGATTTCATTAATCAAAATGTGTTCAATACAATATGATGTATCAACCACGATCTGGAAACTAAGTGGTAATGTCTCTGCACAAACTCAACACTGAAGTTTGCATACTATTGTGTAAAAAGAGCCTTACGTTTTTAAATAACCATCTCAAACTCTCTAATATCATGTTTAAAGGATGAGAAACTATCCACTACCTTATAAGCATCAAGCTCAAAGTCTATAGGTCCTAAACTCAGCTCATGAACCCATTCTAAAGCAATTAAAAGTCCATAGAGCTTCATCAACATGTACCTAAAATTGGTTCAAACCATTTAGTTTTAGCCAACACAAAGCTGCTTGTCTTCCCTTATACAAATTCCAATCCCAACTATATTGGTTTGTTTTGACAAAGACGCATCAATATTACATTTAAATATGTCAACATTAGGTTTAGACCATTGTTGTTACCTACATGTCTTTAAGCAAAGTCTGACCAAGAATTGTTTCACCCAAGAATCAAACTCAGATTCTCCTGAACAATTCATTCTTGGTGGAGCTCATTAACAACTTGAACTCATCTGTTTAGTTTGTATTTGTTTGTTTTCTTTGAGGCTTAACCCGTTATTTTGAATCTGTATAAAAAGGTATACAAGATTCTTGAAATTATTTTTTTTACTTCCAATTTTATTCCTTTATACTTATAATTTTATCCCTTTTACTTTATTATTTAAATTATTAATTAAAAAAGGTGTGAAACTCCATTAAAATAGGAACAACACCAGTACACTAGAAATTGAAATTATTAATTAAATAATTAGGTAAATCTCATTAAAATAGGAATAATATTTGACACAATTTTCTTTTGACAGAAAATGTTTGCTCAGAGTATATGTCAAAATTGATATATCCTTTTATATACAATTAAACACAATAGAAAATATTTGTAATTTGTATTTAGGACTTGTTTCACATTCATGATCTGGTTTAAGGATAGTACTAAACAAAAGACTTGCAAATGCAATCTAATTTTAATCATGCATGGAAATCTTTTTATTACATTGCATGATTCACTAAAAACCTTGTGAATCCATTCTTATTGCATTCATTTTTAAGTGGGTGAAATTAATTTTTTCGAGGACTTTTATCTGAGGACAAACAAAGTTCTATGCTGAGGAAAGTTGATAAGTGCCAAATTACAATTATTCTCATTAGCACTTATTGATTTGTTTTGCAAGTAATCAAGTATAAAAACTCCAAATAGATTGTAAATATAGTTATTATTTTAAAATAGGCCTGAAAGCTATTTCATTTTATTTTCCACACCTTTTTGTAGGTTTTTGAATTGATTACATTGGTGCAAACCAATCTGATGCAAGTACACTTGTTAGAAGCCAAGCTAGAGCAACTCAAAGACATTTGAGCAAAACTCGATTCACTAGACAAGCTACATCGAAGTGAAAACGAGGCAAAACAGAGAGATCCAAGGAGAAATGGTAAAGTCCAATCGCCAGGCGAGCAACAACTCGCTAGACGAATTAAGGTGGTTTATAAAAGAACAAAGGACAAATGGTTTTCCCTCCAAAGAAGAAATCTTGATTCACTAGGTGAGAACCACTTTCGTCTAGCGAACCAACACACTTGCATAAAGTCTCTATATAAGAGTATAGTCATAAATTTTGGGGGATCCCTTCTAATACAATACATTTTAGTAAGAGTGTAGTCAAGCGTGTTAAAGCTTATCCAACATCAATCGACCTTTCTTTGTTAGTTATGTTCTCTATGTGTAACTAAACTCTTTGTGTTGGGATTAGATGTAAATATCTTGGATTATGATAAATTACTCTTACTCTTCATGGTTATATATGATTTATATATCCAATATAATCTTTGGTTTAAATCTATTCTTAATGTTTTTTCCGATGATTGCTTCGTAAACGTTCTTTTGATTTAGTAAGTGTGAGAGATCAATTTCCTATCTAACGGATCTGGTTTAAGCCACGTATATGTGTTAGTACTCTATAGATAGTGATTAGGTCTATATTCATGTATAACTATCCACATGTTATTTTTCCACTGAGCATCAGAAGTTAGTAGATTCAATGGAGTTCACGTCATTAACTAGAGATGGAGAAGTATGTTGAATGATATGTGGAGGTATAAAAAATATACAATCGTTTAACATGAACCATTGGATGAGAAGTTATCTAAGTCTAATCTTAATACAATTTCTTTAACTTCTCTTAACTTGCTTGCGAACCTGCTATCAAAACAATTTTACAAACCTTAATTAAAATTTCTTCTGTGAATTTAAGAATGATGGAAACTAAACACGATCAATGTGGTTTGATACAATTTTTTTTTTTTATAAAACTGACATAATACTTACACTTGTACGAGGATAGATAAGATTATCTTTATTAAGGCAAGAAGGTAATTTTTTTAAGTGTTTAATTATCATGTGATTCTACAAACGTAGGCACAGGAGGTGTACCAAGATAAGGGGAAACTGGATTATGTGCAGGGAAACATGAGTTGTATTTATTTGTACAACCATTTTTAAAGAAAAATTATTTGTGCAACTATATTGTGATAATTTTGGAACAATTGTCTCTCATACTTTATTGTGTTCTTACTTGTTTCTAAAACAAGTGTTTAAATAAAATACATTCTTTTAAAAAAAAATTCACGCAACAATGATTGTTGTGAACAATTTTTGCGTGCTCTGTTAACTCATCAACCGTCACATTGCATTCAAACGTAAAGCTCCTCCACATTTTGATTCTTTTAAGGTGTTTAGATGAAGGGTTTATGAGAGGAAGGTAGTGGAGAGTTTGCTTTTCCTTTTAAATTACGAACATTGTAATATATTTTTTTAAAATTGAAATAACAACATGATAAATGATTGTATCTTTAAAAAAAAACATGATAAATGATTGTATAATACTTCAATCAAAATTAATTTATTTTAAAAAAACATTTTAAATTGTCTGTAAATTAAAAATGAAAAGAAAGTTCTCATATCCCTTCACCTCCTAAACCCACAATCTATTCTTAGAGACTTGTCTGGTTAGTATTAATCAATTGGTTTTTGTCGGTGTTTTATGAGTTGCTAATCCCCAATTAATTCCTTTTTAATTTTGTCAATAATAATAATAATTTTTTAATTTTTTTTTACATTGTCACTACATTATTTTTTTTTGGTGGCTAGGGTTTGAACCCCAAACTTTGCATATATTATGCATTGTTGCTACCAACTGAGTTAAGCCCACGAGGACCATTGTCACTGCATACAAATTAAAGAGTAAAGCTAAGAAAAATGAAAGTCATTTTTAATCTATGAGAAAAATAAACAAGGACAACATAATCCTTACATTCTTTATTCTTTGATGGATGATGGAGGAAAGAAAGCAAAGTAAAAAATAAATATATGATTGTTTGGTAGTTTTAAGGAAGATTTTAAAAAAAACTATAGATAAGCTATTAAGAAAGACATTAAGATTAATAACTTTAACATTTATGATAGAATATTATGATATGATTTTATCCAATTAACTAACCCCAACAAGACTTGATTGTTCAGTAGTTTTACGAAAATTATTCAACTAAACTTTTAATAAAAACTGCACAATAATAAAGTTATTTGTGCAAATGTCCGAATAAAAACCCTTTGATTTTGTGCTATCTATATGGACCTCTTACCATCAAACTAAATAGGTTGATTGTTGTTTGACTATATGAATCAAGACCATAAGGAACATTGGGTGGATAAAACCTCCAACTAGTTAATTTTGTTTGAGTACGGATGAGCATCCAAAGGTAGCAACGTGATTGCATGCTATGAAGGATTGATCAAGGATGATAACTGTGTTTGGTTTCTTTGAATACAGATGCAGAATCCAAAGGTAGCAACGAGCTTGCACGCTATGGAGGACTGATTAGGGATGATAATGATGCTTGAATTTACGATTTTGCTAAAAATTCAGGTAGACTATCGCTTAAATGGTGGAAATCTAGGGAGTGTACGAAGGCTCGAGTTTGGCTACGAGTAAAGGTATCTCGAATTTAATTGTACAAATGGATCGAAAAGTGATTTTTTATAGTAACAACAGCGGCAAAATTGAGAGTGATGTAGGATGGGGAATCATGCGAAAGATTAAACATTTTCGTTCTATAAATTGGAATATTAGATTTATGCATATTGATGTGTCATGTGTCAGGGGTTTTAGCTGATAATTTTTAAGGTGTCTTGATACCTCGACGATAGTTATTGCGTATTTCTTCAATTTGGGATTTGTCCCCTTTGTTTTAAAAAAAAGGACTTAATAGCAATTTTGGCCGCCTAAGTATTAGAAAGTTGCGATTTTAACTCCCTAACAAAATAAAATATAATCCACTTTTTATTGAAGATATGATATAGAATAAGGATAGGATATGATAGTGACAGGATAAACATTATCATACATGCGTTTGGTGCACACAAGATAAAAAATATATTCTATTTAAATTACAAAGTTATTACTGTGAAACAAATTCATACTTTTTATGAAGAAAAAAAAATAATAAGTAATTAAATAATTTCATATAATTGCAAAAAAAAAAAAAAAAAATCATCAGCACTAGTGGTTAGAGCTCAGACAATTAAATTGTGAAGAAGTGGAGTGTACAGGGTTCGCACTCTGGCTCCTGTACAGGGTTCGCACCCTGGCTCCTGCATATAATATGCAATATCCATTCCAACTGAGTTAAAGGTCACGGGGATTGCCAAAGATATTTCTACTAAGGTAGTGTATTTTTATTTGTTTAATTTAATCTCCCTTTTTTGGAAGGAAAAAAAAAACTAAACAGAAATTGTGTTTGGAATGATAGCTATTTCTAGATCGTGAATGAGACTCCTTCGTACTAATTTTTGGAAAATACTTTGGTGACATTGATGACATTGACCAACCACAATGTTACACATGTACAAAGAAACAAAAAAATATTATGAAAGAGAAAGAAGAAAGACACTTGTGACATTGTGGTTGGCCAATGTTACAATGTCATCAACCACAATGTCACCCAAGTGCTACCCTAATTTTTAGCAGCTCTCATAATATTATCATCATTGAAAATTCAATATAATGTATTAATGTAGGAGAACACAAATCAACAATATGTGATAAAGTGTTTGTTTGGATAAACAACTTATTTATATTTTTATAACATGAAAGTTTATTATGATAAGCACTTATGCATATAAAGTGTTTTCATGATCAAGGTTGGAGAACTTATGAAAATAAGGTGAAAAAACTTATAAAAATTGTCATAAGCAATTCATAATTTTTTTAACCAGACTCGCAAAACTTATGCTAGTACACAGCTTAAATAACAATGCTCAAACAAGTATAATCTATTGTCTAAAAAAATTCCATAATAATGATTTTCATAACCAAAGATCGAATCCATAACTACAATCCTTGCGAACAATCTTCGCCTGCGCCGTTAACTGATCCACCGTTAGATCACAGTCAACCTTAACTCTAATCTTCCACGTCTTCACAGATCCAACTTTAATCTTCACCGGTGCTCTCAGCTTCAACGTTAACGGCACGCTTCGTTTCGTAACTGCATTCACCAACGCTCTCTGATCGGATCTCGCAAGTTCAATGCCGTTACCTTTCAACACCGTCTGAAACACCGTCACGTTATTCGATGGTTGATAAAACGCCGGCAGCACGCCGTTACAGAGACTAACGCCTCTGTAAAACATTTCAACGCTGCTATCGCTTTCGTAGTAGATTCCGATCTTATTGTTACCGTTATCAGCTCTAACAGAAACATCAAACTCCGGTGAAATAGTAGACAAGGATGTCAAGTTCATTCCCTTGACGGAGACATGATCGATTGCGTATTTCGGTGCTTCCGGACGAACAATCAAGTAAAAAACACCAGCAGCGATGGCCATGAGCACGATCAGAGTGAATAAAATACCAATGAGCCAGCAAAGACAGCAACAGCATCTGCACCGGCGACTTTTGCGGCGAGTGTAGTTGGCGTAACGTTGTGCATTCTCTGGTGGAGGGATGCGGTAGGTTTGATCCTTGGGAAGCTGGATGACATAGGTTCCGGACGGTGGCGTTGACGACGACGGAGCGGTGTTGGAAGGTGGAGAGGCGTTAGGGTGAACACGATCAGCCATTGGATTGGATTGGATGAGTGTGTGTTTTGTAATTGTACAGTTGTGAAGTTGTTTAAGTAGTGAGTAAAAGAGAAAGCGTGTCCGCGTTTAATCAATGTTTTGCATTTTTGCTCAACGCGTAAATACAGATTACTTTTTTGATTTGTTTCCTTTTTTAAGATTTCTTTTCCAGTAAGTATAATATTTTTTTAAGAGTTGGTGGAGAGTATCAATCTCAAGTTGACAAGTTTGTTTAAAAGGGGGATATTTTGGGAATTTAAGAGAATTTTTGTTCTTTGCAATTATTATCACTTGTGAGCCTATGACTATCTTTGAAAGAATACTTAATTTGATCTCTAGTAACTTTATTGTGGTTTAAGTATTTTTTTTTGGATAACTTTCTTATTTTCATAATGTGTTTTGACACTCTTTCCACGTTTTTCTCTCTATTGTTTTATTTCAAATGAAGAAGAAAAACAAGTTATCTTAAAAGTTGTTTAAAAAATAATCGTACAAATATCATTTCTCATTTTTAAATAGGAGATAAATCAGTTTGTTACTCATCATATAACAAAATGATTAATTTGTCTCAATACAAAAATGGGCGGGAGACTAATTTAGGCATTATTGAACTCACTTGGATTGATTTGGTGGTGTTCATTTGACACCCTAGAGTGTGTTCATCTCAAGGTATTGGGTTCGACTTTCCCAAGTGTTCATTTTGGTGAGCGGGTTTGGTTTCTAAAAAAAATTGCCACTCCTTCATCCCAAAATAATTGAGACATTTGCAAAAAAATTTAAAAATAATTGTCCCAAAAAAATTGACTCTATTTTCGATACAATATCAATTATTTTTTTCTCAATTAATATGCTACTTTCATCATTCACAATTCAGTATATTCTAATTTGCATTTATAATAATGGAGAATGTACCAATACTTGATAAGATACTCGAAATCATTTTTCTCTATCTTTCACATATACATTTTTTCTTAATATGTTTGAAATGAAGAAACTGCTATGTTATTATAAGATGAAAGGAATATTATTTATTGTTGGTGGCTAAATTTCGGTGAACGGGTTTCACTCATTTAATTTTAAATTAGTACCATTTCTATTTTTATTTTGGTTGAAATATGATTTGAAGTTTTCTTAAAGTGTGATTTGATGTTGAAATTGAAATTTAACTCCTTAGCTGGATGAAGTTTTTTATATCAAAGAAAAAGAATAGCTGGATGAAGTGGGTAATGGATATACGTTTTTGCTACCGCGTTAATGAATATATGTTTTTGCTGCCGCGTGAAGAACAGCGGAATAGTTTTTTGCACTAATACATTTTCCGATTAAATATGATTTTGATCTCTATAAATATATTAATTTTTCGTATTATTTCTATCAAATTTTCTATCAACTTTTAGTTTTTATAAAATTTTCAACCACTACTTTTGGTCCTTATTTGTAAGTTAATTTTTGTATTTTTTTAATGAAATTGTGCAGAAATGTGTAGAATATTGTAAAAAATAAAATCTCAAAAAAATTAGAATTTTATAAACAAACACAATTAAATATGAATTTTTAATCGTAAAAAATATAAAAATTCATATTAAATTTATGTTTTGATAAAAAATTCTAATTCCTTTTGGAAAAGATGCTTATAATATTATGAATTTTTCTGCAAAATTTTATTCAAAAATATGAATTCTACATACGAGTTTATTTTAAAGGAGTGACCAAAAGTAAAGTTGGAAAATTTGAGGGATTAAAAGTTGAAGAAAGATTTTAGAAAGACTAAAACAAAAAGTTGACATATTTATATAGATCAAAAACATATTTAATCATACATTTTCAAGAAACATATTAGGGACTATAATATTAGGATTTTCTAAAGCTCGTATTTAGTATTTACACAATTCTTAAAAAAAATAGTATTTACACAAGGAAATATATATTCAAAAAATAAAGATAAAATAGAATAATATATTTCTTAACAAAATGATAAAGAGATTTCGTAAAAAAAACAAACGAAAAAAGATAGAGGAAAGATGTACTCATATTTTAAGAGATTATTAAAAAAATATCATATCTCCCTTCAAAAAGAAAATATTATATCTTTTTTTATTTAAAAAATATCATATTTTATGAATAGTTTTTTGACCGTAATTATAGTTCAGGATCTTTTTTTTTTTTTTTGAGG
>Ga0228711_1009844_pt1 | contig 12788 bp, 3 predicted proteins | sample MedpolnodulmetaG_2_FD_177996 | JGI IMG/M metagenome (GOLD analysis project Ga0228711, IMG submission 177996) | Root nodule microbial communities from Medicago polymorpha collected in Santa Monica, California, United States - brown nodules | ecosystem: Host-associated > Plants > Roots > Nodule...
TAGTTTACAATGACTTAAGCCCTAAGAAATATAACACTAGAATGTTCCACAAGAAACCACGGGCTTTTAGGTCAGAAGTAAACTAATAGGTAGCTTGTCCATGAAGCAGAAGCAGCAAAAGTGGATCTTGAAGGTTGGCGCGACCGTGCTGCTGGTGGTACGGGCCGTGCCAAGTCTTTGACTTGGGGAGTGACATATTTTTGTTCCATATTTCGTATTTTCATCCTGAATCAGCTCCTAATCCTCTTTCTTTTGCTTCAAGACTAAATCTTTAGATATTTGTTCCAGAAATATAATAACTTGCAATTGAAGTAAAATAATTCTAAAAGGAAATAATATTTAAATAAAACGAAATCAAATCTAAATAAAATAGACTCAAATAATATATTAAAAACGCTAATTTATTGACTCATCAACCTTGCAATTTTTAAGCAATTTTTTGCATTTTCATCACAATCAATATAACAAATAACGTCAATCTTCACTCAATTTCGATCGATTAGCCTATTTGATGGGTTTTGATGATGGTGGATAATTGGACAGTGAGGATTCAACGTCCGCGTAAGGTGAGTCGGTTGAGATTGGTGGTTCGGTTAGGTAATCAGAGTGAAATGGTGGAGGAAGTGAGTTGATGGAGAGATGCGTGAAGATGAAAGAGAAATTTTGGATGATGTCTTTTTTCTTTTTTTTTGAAGGAAGGAATGGATGATGTCTATTTGTTTTTTTTTTTGTCTTAGATGAAGTGGTAAACCACTGAAATTAAACTCACACACAACTGTGAGGTCCCGGGTTCGAACCCGGGTCATGACGTCCGACCTTACAATTTCGGCATTTGCCAGTTGAGGTAGAACATCTAGACATGTCTATTTGTTAAGTAAAACAAAAGGTTAAATGAGCACTAACCCAGTAGTTATCTACAAAAGGTACAAAATACAATTTTTAAAATGAACATCCGGTATATGACCACCGAACGTAGAAAATCGAAATATTTAAAATGAACATCTAGTAGTTATCTACTAGGTGTACAAAATAAAAAATTTTAAAATGAACATTCGATAATTATCTACGAGACATGTTATTAACGACAATTTTGTAATTTTAGTGGATCCAAAGAGATACGACGGAGCTAAAGAGAAATCTTCTTAACTTTTAATAAGATATCTATTGACACAAGTTACAGATTTATTTATTTAGTATTACTTTTCCCATCCTATAGAATTCTCGCGCGCCCTGCGTTTTTTTTTCTTCCAAAAATGCACTAGTGCAGTCCGGATTTTAAAATCCGGATTCATGTTTACTATTTCAGATGTTATAATCTGGATAATTCTTATATATAATCAGCCATCAGACTCTCATATTTTAGCAGTTTTGAGTTTTGCTTTTAAAAACAACAAAATACTAAGTAAAAAATGCTAAAAACCTGCCAAATAAAATCATAAAAATACCACCAAAAAATTCTAAAAATCAAATAAAACTAGTGCAATCTTTTTCGGATTTTTCTGAGAATATGAATAATTAAAAAAAATGAAAAATGGGTCTAAACGATGGAATTTTGGATTTTGAGGGGCGGAGTCCCGTAAGAAGTCGCTTCTAAGGGAGTCATGGTCCTTGAATTTTTTCTAATTTTTTGGGGAAGTTTCAGAGCAATCCAATCAAGTACCCCGAAAACCCGATTTTTGACTAAGAACAGGTAACAACGACCTAAAACAAAAAACCCACTTGGGTTGGCCTAGTGGTATAGGCTTGGGATCTGGGAGTGTGCTCCTTCTCAAGGTCTCAGGTTCGATTTTCTCTAGTGTCAATTTGAGGAGGTTAGTTTAGCTTCTTAAAAAAAAAAAGACTCAAAACAAAAGGATAAGAGCTAGGAAGATTAATATTGTCCTTAAAATAGCTATACAAACATGTTTAGGGTTTGTGCTGATTTTACCTTGAAAAAGGGGTGTTTAGGGATTTTCGGATTATGTAATCCGGAAACATCATGTAACACGTTCTATTTTTGAAGATTTTGGATTACAAAATCCGAAAAAATAGTAATTCCGTCTTTTTCACCTTATAACAAATGAAAACACTATTCCAATTATGAAATCTGAAAACCTCGAATGCATTTTTGGAAAAGAAACGCAGGGCAATCCCATGGAAAAAGTAATACTCTTATTTATTTATCTTATGTAAATCGCAACCTTTTCAATAATTTTCTTTTGGTTTCCTTCGTTGGTGAACATTCTGATCCATCATCGTATGAACAAGTAAGGTCTTGAATTCCATTCATCACTTACTTCTTTCGTTAATTTATCATATAATCATTCTTCTCCCTACACAATTAACATGATATTGTTTCACAATTTCAATTTCAATTTTACACCACACCACCCCTGATTCTCAATTCTCATACCAATTCAATTACCCTGTAGATTAATTTTACAATCCAAATTAAATCAAATTTCAGATCTGATTGAATTATTGATTACATTATTTACATGCTCTTATTTATATATATTTTGTATGATTATATCTTGTTTTGGAAATTAGATGACAAACACATGAAAAAACACTCATGATTTGGTTATTAGACAAATTATTTTCTATATCCTATGTTGGATTATTCAAAAAATACATAAAACTTTATCATAATATGCATGTAATATATGAGTCTGAGATGAGGATTTTGTTTTACTAATTATTTTGCAGAGGAAAATAGTATGATGGATAATATACCAGAGCATATAATATGGGAGATATTGAGTAGAATAAAGAAAACTAGTGACAGAAACAATGTTTCCCTATCTTGTAAAAGACTTTACTATTTAGATAATGCACAGAGACATTCTCTTAAGGTTGGATGTGGAATGGATCCTGCAAATGAAGCATTAACATGTTTGTGTACTAGGTTTCTCAACTTGTCCAAAGTAGAGATCATATATTCTGGTTGGATGTCGAAATTAGGAAAACAATTGGATGATAATGGTCTTTTCATTCTTGGAAATCATTGTCCTTTATTGTGTGATCTCTCGTTAAGTTATTGCACTTTTATCACTGATGTCGGTCTCGGATACTTGGCTTCTTCTTTGAAGTTATCGTCTTTGAGGTTGAATTTCACTCCGAGAATAACGGGTTGTGGAATATTGTCTTTTGTTGTTGGTTGCAAGAATCTCTCTAGGCTTCACCTTATACGGTGTCTCAATGTGAGCAGTGTGGAGTGGCTTGAATATCTTGGAAAACTTGGAACACTTGAGGATCTTTCCATTAGGAATTGTAGAGCTATTGGTGAAGGTGATTTGATTAAGCTGGGCCCTGGTTGGCAAAAGCTTAAAAGGTTGCAATTTGAAGTGGATGCGAATTATCGGTATATGAAAGTTTATGATCGACTGTCTGTAGATAGGTGGCAAAAGCAGAATGTCCCTTGTGAAAATATGCTGGAACTAAGTTTGGTGAATTGCATCATAAGCCCTGGAAGAGGGCTTGCTTGCGTGTTGGGAAAGTGTAAGAACTTGGAAATAATTCACCTGGATATGTGTGTTGGCGTAAGGGACTTTGACATAATTTGCTTGTCTCAAATTTCGAGTAACCTTCGATCGGTTTCATTTAGAGTTCCATCTGATTTTTCTCTTTCATCCTTGGTCAATAATCCTTTGAGATTAACAGACGAGAGTTTGAAAGCCTTGGCTCAAAACTGCTCAAAGCTTGAATCGGTGAGTTTATCTTTTTCTGATGGGGAGTTTCCTTCGTTCTCCTCATTCACATTTAATGGAATATATCACTTAATTCAAAAGTGCCTGGTTCGGCAGCTTTCCCTTGATCATGTTTATTCCTTCAGTGATGTTGGAATGGAAGCTCTTTGCACTGCAGAATATCTTGAATCTCTTGAACTTGTGAGGTGCCAAGAAATTAGTGATGAGGGGCTACAACTTGTGAGTCAATTTCCCCGATTGAGTATTTTACGGCTATGCAAGTGTTTGGGAATCTCAGATGATGGATTAAAGCCGCTTGTTGGATCATTCAAGCTGGATTTCTTGGCCGTTGAAGATTGTCCGCAAGTTTCTGAAAGAGGTGTCCAAGGAGCTGCAAAGTTTGTATCTTTCAGGCAAGATTTATCTTGGATGTACTGACCTGTTTTGGTTTTATAGACATCTTGAAGTCCATGGCAATTTTTACAACCTGTCATTTAGTCTTGACTATCCACAATGTTGCTCTATATCTATATATGTTGTATATCTCACACACACATTATATAATCCTATTGTATTTAATTTGTACATCCTTTTTTTTTCTTTCTGAAATATAATTTGTACATCCTTGTTATATGAAATAAATGGATTTGTAGCAATATGTGATGTATATTATCCAGTTAATGCTTCATTACAAATGATTATAAAATTGGAGCTTTCTGCGACTGCAAGCTTTATGGCGTGCAACCATTTTGGCCATTGGTAAGCATTAGCATTTAGCAGCTCCAAAAATAATTATCATTAAGATAAGAATATTTTGAACTGCATGCTGAAAGCTTATTGGATCTATTATGAAATGGATGTGTACAAGAAATTTGTCATGTTTGCAGTTTTATCATCTCTGAACTCGGTAATGCCTAGCGCATGCGAAATCTAAACTAGTTCAGTGCCATGCTTTGGCATTTTCCTTTTTCTGTTCTCCAACCTTTCATTACCATGATTCTGATATATGTTTTTGTCCTTATTTAAACATGAAGTGATTTTGCATGTTGTGCAACATATAAACTTGCATAGGTTAATGTAAATCTTGTCCTCATTGACATATAATGGAGAAGTTGTAATGGTATAGTGAAACAAGTACTGAAGGAAGGACATTTGGGAGTTGAAAATTAAGAAACAACGAGTTTTCAATAATTTAAATTTTCAGTACATGAATTAAGTTAGAAAAATTAATGTGACAACTCCATGTCTTGCAATTTTCATAGGTAGGATATATTATACGACTGATTTTCAATAGGTATAAAATTCTAAATTGTACGACTGATTTTTCCACGGAAAAACAACGAATTCTTTACACCGTTCGATTGATGTCCACCTTTAAAGCTATGTTGGCTTTATTTATAGGTCATGTTAACTTGTACCCTAAGGGAACAAGTTAAGAAGCTAAAAAATGAATTAATGAATAGATGCACAACTTAAAAGGATAACATTTGCATGGAGTTGAGAGTTTCATCAAAGTGTTAAGTTTGTATACTCATAACAGAACGACCTCACTACAAGAACCAAATTTCTGATAGAACACGTGATTACATTTATGGATTTACCGTAGAAGTTTCTATAATAAAGGGCATCGAGATGTAGGCTTTCCCCCATGAATCTTTAACAATGTAAACAACAAATAAAAAATGGAAGTTAAAATGAAGTGTTTGGGAGTTCTAAACGACCACAACACCTTCAATGAGTAAAAATCACACTCAGTTTTGACTAGGTGAGGAAAGTGAATGGTTTAGTATCTATGCTTACATTATAAAAACCTAAATTGTTAGAACAGCGAGTTATATGCCCGCAACATCTGCAACTTGAATTCAACGACCGGTATTACTAGACATGCTGCAAGGAGATGTCGGTATGTAGAATATCACTAACTAGAGCTTTAACCCTTCATTTGCTAATAGCTTAAACCCTCCTCCACAAGCAAGTTTAGGTCTGGCAGAACAAATTTAAGTTCTTGCTTACCAATCTCTTGTACTTTCAGAAAAGCATTTGATGTACTAGAGTTCTGTTGTGGTTCCAAATCAAGCTGCTACAAAAGGCTAAGGCATATTAGATTTTAATGCGGCATATTAGATCCAAATTAATACATAGTACAAGTTAGTTTGAAAATGTCAACAAGAAGGAAATATGTTGTACAAAAAGGTAGAAGAGAATAGAAAAGGTCACCTTCATTCTCTTTAAGCTTTCATTTCTGGCTCTCTCATTTTCAACAGTTAGACGCAAAGATGCCAATTCCTGTTGAGAAATTCAAAAATTGTTTATTAGTAAAAATGTCATAACAAGTATTATAAAGTTGAAAGGTTGAAACAAGTTTGAACAAAAAATAAGCTATATATGAAAACAACTACAGATCATACATTTTTCAAATTTATCCTTTCTTTCAACAACATACTCTCTTCCTCTTTTAGTTCAGCTAAAGTCTGCAAACATTATAAGCAATAAGCATCATCAAGATATGTTAAACATGTAACTAAAATCAGAGGGAAGAAAACACTTGTAGACATAACTAAGTGTTCTTTAAATTTTAGACTTATGAAATATAATGTTTCAATCATTAGAAGATCCGAGGGATACATACATATACAGAGCTTATACTCACCTTTTTTCTTTTGGAGTGTCTGGTGATAACGGTTTCCTTTTGATTAGCAGTGACCTACAAAATATAAGTAGTTTTACGATATCAATGAATCATTGAGGTTATCTTTCCAATACTTTACACAACTATTTACATTTCTTAATATGTGATAAATGATCAAAACGACTTATAATTTGAAATGACGAGAATATCATTAAAAAACAATTATGGAAGGAGCCATTATGTAGCTAGGCTTCATCCCATTTATTTGGTGAGAAATTAGGATGGTCCACATTTTATTTTGTTTTTGAGAAGCAAAGTAGCTAGCTCTAGCTCTAGCTATATTCGTTGGTGGCACCTTAAGAAGGTCCCTCCGTTTTCTTTTTCCAACTTCCTTGTCTTTCGTAAGAGGTGGTTTGCTTACTCTTGTTCAGCATCTTCCTTCAATTTCTTTGTCTCTTTATTTTGGACCCAAATAATAAGACATTCAAAAATTCATTCTATTTATTTTTGTCGGTACATCTTTGTCCGATCAACTATCATTTCACAAGTAACACACCACAAAGGAAGATATACAACATTAAAACGTTACGTGTTCCTAGTTGAGTAAATAAAATTGATCAAGGTAGTACTTAAGTCATAGGGTTCTTCAATCTAATAGATAAATATTTTAGGTCGGACTCTTCTCATATTTTTGAGTCTTAATAATTTATACTTTTATTGAGAGTTAGGCCACAAAAAGAGTTATTATAAACTGAATTAAGATACTCCATTAAATACCGATGTAGGTGAGTGAAACCACCAAAACAAAATGGGTTATCACCAAGTCAAGAGGCGTGACAATGTCATGAGTCCTATAGGGATACCTTTGGACAACTCTTTAGATACACAATACTTTGTATAAAGAGTTGCTAATTAGTCCCTTTAGTATAGCATAGTTGGAAATTCTCTACTTATTTAGTACTTGACAAAGAAAGAATAAGATTAAAAAACTGATTAATATAACAATAGTTAAATTTGAATTGAGATTTAAAGTGGAAATTATTAGGACACTTGATAAAAAATTTAAAGTGAAAATTTTATTTAAGGAGTTGTAATTCAACCCATTAAAACATAAAAAAAACAAAAAAAAAACTTTTTCTAACATAAGCTATATCAATTTTTTTTTGGGTCTAGTAGCCTAGTGGCTAGAGCTCACACAATTAAATATGGAGAAGTGAGGTGTCCGGAGTTCGAACTCCAGCCCCTGCATAAATTATGCAATGTCCATACCAACTGAGTTAAGCTTACGGGGACCGAGGATAAAAATGTTTTTAAAACACTTATTAACGAGTCTTGAATTTAAAAAGAGAAATGATATTTTAACAACCATTTTATGATAACTTTTTCTTTTATAATTACATTGTATTTTTACTATCTATCTATATTTCTTTGATTTTTGTATCAATATTCATATTTCTTTATATATTTTAATTGTCTCACAACTTGTTAACAAAAATGGTTGTTGAAATAATACAATTAAAAACTAGTGTGTTGACATCATAAAACGCAGAAGAATTGCAATTGCAAGAAGACACAGAAATTAAAGTGCACGACCAACTACTACACCAAACCGGAATAAGTTATTTGCCACGAAAACACGCCACCAAAACAAAAACTATATAAAATTGTGGCGCCATTGGATTTTACTCTATTACCCTTTATGTGTCAATCTATAGTATACATCGCATTAACTAATGATGACACATACCCAACCCAACCCATTTCAATTCAATTTATCCCCACGAACGAAGGGTTTTTTCGTCATTGAGTACCATGTGACAGACACGTAATTTGATAGAATAAAAAAGTGGCGAGTAAAAAACGTGATAAGAGAGAGTCTTTCATTCATTTAATCCTCTGACTTCAACTCGTTCTTTGTTGTTGTAACTTGAATCCAAAGTCACTTCTTTTCTCTGAATTATTAAATACTCCTACGCTTTTTCTATAAATTATCATACTAATTAAAGTTACACTTTGTAAATGACACGGTGGTTACGGTGACCGGGAGGGAGAATCATTGGTCATGACACAAATACCATACATGAAAACATAGTCATCAAACATGACACTAACACACTTTCATACCATAATAATTTAAAAGAGGTGTTATAATTGAATATAATTATATGTGTCAGAGATACGCCCTCACCGGCACAAAAATGAAATCAATGATTAAAGAAGTGATCTAACCTTAGATCTTGAAGTTTTGGTTGGGAGGTTGGATTCTTCGCTTGCTGACGTGGTGGCGGACCATGTAAGTGGGGTGGTGGGGCTAGCTCTGATGGACGACTCTGATTTTGTAGAGGACTTGGAGCGGGGTTGACGGACAGTCCAGTGGAGATGAAGTGAAGGAGGTGGTGGTGGGTGGTTGTTGAGGTGGAGGAGAAGGTTGGCTACAATGGAGTCGTTATCCATGGCTAAGTTGACCCAGTCATAATCGCACATTTGGTGGTAGTGTTGTTGGTAAAAAGAAGAATAAGTGAAGGAATGAGAGAAATGTTTAAGGTTTGAGGTTTTTTGTGTGTGTTGTGCTGCGTGGATGACTCAAGAGGGAGAGAGAAAAAAAACACTGAAACCCTTATCTCAGTGGTGGTTTCTTTATGTGCAAGATTATTATTCCATTTGGTCCTACCTTTTTGCACGTGACATTGCCAAACCAAACTGTTTCTTTTCTTCTTTTGTTTTGCTTCCTTGAAGATTTACCATGCTCGTGCAAGAGGGCTCCTTAAAATCTAGTATCACAAGAAAAATATTTGGTGTGCGTTTGTATGGTACTATGAGAAAGATAAATAAAGTATTGAATGATTGTGTGTGAATATGCGTGAAAAAAAAATAACATGGTTGAAAAACAAATTTCAAATTTTTTGTCTAGGCTCATACCGGTATGTCAGCACAAATTTTGATTGTTGTAACATAGTGTTCGAATTTGCAATTTTTGACTTGTTTGAGGAAATACGATTCATTGGAGTTGATTTTTGTTTACATTCACATAGTTAGTCATGTAATCTTTATCAAATGATTTAAAAGAACATATTTAATTTTCATCATTCAACTCTTACAATATCGAGCTCAAATCAGGATCACCTGATCTGATTAAACCGTCATCGAAACAAGACTGCGTGACTGTGTCGTTTTGTCAACTGTAGCAAATCATGATTCTAGTTTGTGTGAGTTTTGTAGTTTTTTGTTTCCTTTCAATAGGCTAAGAGAAAGGGGAAGGACAAACATTCAAACTAGATTGACACCTTCCAGCAATCTAAATTCTATGTTGCCTACTTTTTAATAATATATTATGAAGAAAAGAAAAAAGCGAAATTGTGAGTTTTGTTGCTAAATTTTATAGAAAATAATAAATAAAAGAACACAAGAAAACTATAAATTTGAGGTGATTCAAAATCTAAAGGTTAAGCGATTAAACTATGAACCAGCATTCCTTATAATTTGGTTATTTGAGTAATTCAATTGTAAATGTAATATTGTCTAGATTGAAATGGCTAGCGTAGTTGAACCGTCATTCGAAGTTCTTACTAGTTCAATTTTTGGTTCAATTTTTTAAATATTAGTATACACACAAAATCTAAAATAAATATTTAAATTTTTTATCAAATTATCCTATTTTTCCATTGTGTGGTCACGTGTTCAAGTCATGAAGAAAAAAAAATCTTATATAAAGACTAGGTAAAGCTACTTATAGTACACCAGAATAATGCAGTGATTTCCTAAAGTTTGCCTATAACCATGCATCTGCCCGCCGTTTTATTCTATTTTACCTTTGTATCATTTTTTTATACAAAGAGGACTTCAACCCGGAAAAACGAAAAACTAAACAACAACCAACCAATGAATATTAATCTCCAAAACATCATTAGCAACAAAGCACTAAGACAAATAAGAAACTTCTCGTAAACCTTCTAAATTGACTCGTAATCACATCCCATTAAATCATTTTATGAATTTGGTAAGAGATTGTCAATATTAAAGATTCAAAGATTTCATATAATCAAACACCTATAATTAGTTCTATTTTGTGATTGTTGTCATTGATCTAGGACCACCAACTCTTGGGGATGATTTAGTATGTGGCTCATCCAAAAATCATTTCTTTAGCAAATGTATCATAGCAAGTCTCCTTTTATAATATATACAACTTCCGATGTTTGTCTTGCTGAGTCTTATACATTAATTAATTTATTTTTCAATTCTACCATGAACTTGCTCATGCAACTTTTAAATTTCAGTTGCTCTTTTTTGCATTTGCAGTGTCATGTTGAGTGCTAGATGAAGGGAATAAATCTAATAAACTAAGGGATATATACATGTTAGAGGTCACCTCAATCGGACATTTTAGGGTAACTTGGTTGGTGGAGTTATTGTAAATGAGCTAATATGGTGCAAAGAGTAAGATCTCATCGTCTCAAATTCTTTTCCACAAAACTTCGACTTAACTCTACTAAATTATAATTTAGTGCCTATCTTCTTTCCTAATATTCTCCAAAAGTGTCTCAAATTTTTTACAACTCAATCAAAAGTGATGGTTTTTAAATGATGAAATCTTTAAAATACAAATATGGCATTTACACGACATCAATAGTCTTGGATGAAATGAGTCATATATATCCGGTTTAATATCACATTGCTATTTTTATAGACTGCTCATGTCGTGGCTTATTAATAGAGCAAACCTCTGCGAATGAATTGGTCCATCGAAATTAATATTGAGGAGAATCGTACATGAAATCTTGAAAGAAGTACACTACGAGATTTTAAATCAACAACACTAGATCAACCCAAACGATTTGAACCTACTATCTAATATTAAATTTATACAGTAAATAACAACATTTATGTATAACTCACTTAAAAGGTTATGAGAATAAGATATCTTCATGAATTCTTTAACAGTGATGTTTCTTTACCCCGTTTAGCAAACATCATTTTAGACACATACGAAAACGTAGTAGTTTTCTCTTGCCAGTAGTGTACGGTACAAGAAACTCCAAATATTATTGGTAACATTGGAATTTTGACTTTGATTTGTATTGCCTACTATTTCTAGATCCAAATGGTAGGAGTTAGTGTTTTTCAAACTTCCCGGCCTATACAAGTCAAACATCAATTTTGTGTGTTACTATGTGGTTCTTAGGGGTAAAAGACGCTAAGAATCCTACATGAGCAGATAAAAATGTTTGATTTGATATTTAAAACTTATGTTTCCTTGACTTAATGAATTAAGCTTTTGAGTCGGACTCTCTTCAATTGCTTAAATCCTAACAAATATTTTGAATTAATCTTTTGAATCGGACTCTCTTCGGTTGCTTAAATCCTAATAAATATTTGTAATTTAGAGTTTAACTAATACTATGTAAGTAAAGTATGATAAATAAATTGTTCAAACATGTGATGTTGAACTTGAATACTTTTATTGATTTCACTTTAACTAAAATTCATTTAACACTTAAATGTAAAAATTAAGTCAAACTTCCACCAACTGCTTATTGAAATGGTTTCATTTACTAAGTGCTACTACTACTACAAAATATGCTAAAAATAGCGCCTCGTTAATAGCATTTTTAACACTAAAGCGCTATATATAAAAATATGGAGGTCTTAGATAGCACTTCTTATAAAAATCGCTATCTTTAATACTAACTCTATATAGCTCTTTATTTGTAAAACGCCATCATAGGCTCGTTTAAAAATTAATAAATTTTTGAAAAATTCTGGTTTATTTTACAGGAGCGCTTATTATAGGAAGCGCTATTTATGGCTCATCCTTAAATAGCACTTAAAAAGCGCTAACGTACGTTCGAGAAAGATAGCGTTTATATTTGACAAAAAGCGCTATCTATTAATTTATTTAGTCCAGCCTAGCGGTAGCTCTCTTTTTGTTTTTTTTATTTTATATTTTAAAAAACGCTATAATTAACTAAAAGAGCTATTTTCCTTAAAATAAAATAAAATAACGTAGCTATTTTGTTTTTTTTTTGTTACAACGTAGCTATTTTGTTTTATCCTCCAAAAAAATAGAGAAATTCAACTAAAATCATTTTTTTTAATTACTTCCTCAAAAAAATTCTAAGATCGTGATTCATTCTATAGCTTCCTCTCTGCTTCCCCTCAGTCATCACTCACTCTCACCATCCATTCGTTCCAGAACCACCATCAATTGTCTCTCCTGTTCGATTCATTCATCATCTACAGCCTATGGTACGACCACCACCTCTCACAGCTGCGATCTCTCTCCTACCTATCGACCACCACCTCTCACCAATTTGCCGTCAATCGGTTTCCGTCTTTTTTCATTCCAAGTACCATCTTCATTCTATCCTTACCTTTCCTTTGTCAATTCAATTTCACTCAATTAATCTTCAATTCTTCATATTTGATGTTTTAGGGTTTAATCTTAAATTAAGACTGAAGTGTTAGTATTTAGGATAATTTAACAATGGAAA
>Ga0228711_1009846_pt1 | contig 12786 bp, 8 predicted proteins | sample MedpolnodulmetaG_2_FD_177996 | JGI IMG/M metagenome (GOLD analysis project Ga0228711, IMG submission 177996) | Root nodule microbial communities from Medicago polymorpha collected in Santa Monica, California, United States - brown nodules | ecosystem: Host-associated > Plants > Roots > Nodule...
ATAATTATTTGCAATTGAAGTAAAATAGCTCAAAAAGGAAATAATATTTAAATAAAACTAAATCAAATCTAAATATAATAAACTCAAATAACATATTAAAAATACTAATTTATCGACTCATCAGTCAGCTTCTGGTAGACAACTTCTGATAGTCTTCAGACGCTCTTTGTCTTCAGACTCTGTCTTGAATCTTGCAACACAAACTTCCCTTTTTGTAAATCTCATTGCTCTCATTTGTTTTTCCAGAACCTATACTTGAATTAAAGATATATATCTTTTTGTCTATGGTCCTGCACACTTGAACAAATATTAGCATATCCAATTGACATTTTTAATACCTTGTTATCATCAAAACTCAAAGTGGTATTGTTAAACACATTTTGTTCCAACAGAGTGCAATATGCTTAATGATGACATGTCATCTTACGTTATTCTTAGCATGTTTTTCAGTCATTTTTAGTAGGTTTTACCAGCAAAACGGAAGAGTATTAGAGCAATTTCCTATAAATTCGGGACATTTGTAATGTTTTCTATATTTTAGTATGTAATTCTATTCTTCCCGAAACATAGCAATTTCCTATAAATTCGGGACATTTTGTTATTTTTTGTTCACTATTTAGATTTATTAGGTTAGATTTATTTGTATTGAAGTGCAACCCTAGTTTAGGCACTTAGGTTGTGACATGGCCTAATATTGATGCTTATATCTTGATATTTATATCTAGTTATCTAGAAAGTATTTAGTTAGTAACTAGACTAAATATACCAAAAGCGAGTACACCCTAGTAGTAAGTACTTAGGAGGTAACATGAATAATATTGAGTAAAATCTGTTGAACCAAGGATGTAATTAGTTATTAGTTGAGGAAACAAGTGCGGCATGATTTAAACCAAACATAGTAGAACCATTTTCCTTGACCCTTGGTAAGGTAGACGCTGATAGGGCTTCCCGTTTGTAGATCCCTAAGATTCACAGATGGAAAAACCCTTTAGGAACACCGAACTGCATTGCCTTTGAAAATTTAGGAATGCCAAGTTAAGTCTATGTTTCAATTACCTTTTAGGGAGTACGACCCCACACCTACGGATCACTGTGTGACCAGTAGGTGCAACTGAACATTGGAGGGATTAATCGAAATCGACAGGTGCAACGTGACGAACAGATTAGTCTACTCAAGATAACTAAACGTATCATGAATGCTATTTAATTCCAACAAATGATTAGGGGGGATTCAATGAATCCTAACCACTAGTTACTTTTATGCAACCAAACATAGGTAACTTGCTCTGTTGTAAACAGATAAAAATTGCAATCTCTATGCTTCAACTATTTTATTTTAATTTTGTTAAACCAAATAAGTAACGCAAATTTTTTGGACGAAACGACAATCTCTGTGGATATGATACTCTACTTACACTTTATTACTTGGTAAACGATTTGGTACACTTGCGTAATCCGATTATCATTTAACCAAATGTCAAGTTCACCATAAAAGGACAAAACACATTGATGTAAGGTGCCATTTTCTAAGAATTGAGAAGAGGATCAAGGTAAATAAACAGGGTACAACAAACAACCCAGCAAATATGTTTACCAATGTTGAAACAATGTTAGAAGTTTAACATTGAGACTTGGTCAAGTCATTGCATATTTCTTCCTATTCTTTGACGTGGGACTTTTTTCCAACACTAATTCAAGACATATTTCAACAAATCTCCATTTTGACTTGAATCCTCTCCAGATAACCAGATGAGTCTGCTCTACCTCAAGCCTTGCCCCTCCAAGGGAAATAAAAAACTTCTAACATTGAACAAGTTCAAACAATGTTGAAACTTGCTCTAAGGGGTTGTTTCAATGACTTGACCATATAAATAAATGCCTTGTGTGTTAGTATTTCTTGCACTAATAGCTAGTGAGTTTTTCTATAGCTGGTATTACCTCTACTATTCAGTATCTGTAATAATCGATTATAGTAGAATTCTTTTCAGCGGCTCTGATTATGGATTAGTCAGCACATTGCTGGAAACCATGTTAAATTTTACGTCGTTTTTCATTTTATCTTTTACTATTATTGTCATTATTCTCGCATCTCGTTATAACACACGGGTTTGGATCCCATCGAATAACTGCACCATATAGTATAATCTTAACCATTAAAAATAAATAGGAAAACAATATTTATAGTTAAAAAAAAGAGAAATGATTATTAAAGACTAAGATTCATAAAAAACTGAAGAGACTCCACGGGAGGTAGGGATGGGAATAGGCCAGGCCGGCCTACCTTACGACAGGCCAGATCAGACTTTTTTCTTAAATAGAGAAGGCCTAGGCTTTTTTCTAAGCCTATTTAACTTAAAAGAGAAGGCCACATGCCATTCAAAAAGCTTCTTAAGCCTATTAGGCCGACCTATTTAAGTATGAATAATATTATTTATTATTATATTATATTTTATACTTTCAATTAAAATATAAATTTGTTAACTTTTTCAGTAATTTAAACTTATGTTTTTTTTTTAAAGGATTAATTTAAACTTATTAGTATACATTAAATTTTTGCATATATAAATGTATTATTATAAACTAGAATTGAAATATGATATAATATATAGTCTAATTTACTAAAACCTCATGTTGATTATCAAAAGAGAGGTTAGTCTAATTGATCTATAAGTTCACTAGTCTATTTAAACTTAGATCACATTGCTTATTTAAAGATGTTCATAAGATATAGACTTTTAAACAGGCTAGTAGGATGTATCAGACTTTCAAAAGGCCAGACTCAGGTGTAAAAAGTAGGCCTATGACACGCCGCAAACCAGACTTAGGCTTTAAAACAAATTGACAAGCCAAGCTTAAGCCTTCCAAAGCCTAACTCGATCTAACATATTCCCATCCCTAACGGGAAGAAATCTGTTCCCGTCAACTACCACGACCGCTATTTAAAACTTTCATAATAATGATTCAAGCCTTTAAGTTAAGGCCTTTAAAAAAAAGGAAAATGTTACATGAACACCCTTTATTCACACACCCTATTATATGCCACATGCACTAGGGACATTTTGGTAAATTCATCTCATAACCACACTTTCTCTTCTATTTGCATGGGGTCCAGGTTGCCACATGTCAGAATTTTGTGTAGGGGTAAGAGGTGTATTGCAACATGGGGGTGTACATGTATCACCACTAAAAAAAAAAAAAACCTTTTAAGTCAAGGCAGCCTCCAACCCAAGTTCGTCGGTGTGTTTGTCAAACCTTATGAAATTTGTTGTTCCCACTTGTATTTAGGCTGAAAAACACCAGTAAAAGACGAAAAATATCCCCTCGACAGTCAACTGCCTCCGGATTGGAAATCCTCCGCAGTTAGCTGTCGTCGGTTCCCATTTTTCCTCGGCAGTTAACTGCCGATGCGCCCTGAAGTTGTAAATTGGCAAAATCTACTGATGCAGAACCTGTTATATGTATTTTTACACATTGTAAACACATTGTTTCAATACTAAATCATAAAATTAATAATCATAAATTACCAACATCATTTAAATTGAAAATATGATACGAAAACCAACAATTGTCATAGAAATATGTAATCGAAATACAAGAAACCAATGGCATGATAACTTACAAGAAACCAACAAATCCCACAAAAACTAAAAACAAGTCATAAACATAAGGCCTAACATGAATCCTAAACATCAACCCCTCCCTCCTACTAGTCCTGCTGCTGCTACTCCTGTTCCGCATGCTGCCTCCTCGGCCTCCGGGCTCGCCTCCTGGTCAATATCGGTGTGATTTTCTCCCAAACATGGCACATGGCAGCAGACCATTTCTCAGGGCTCATCACCTCCTGACCCAACTGGTCATCAGCATAGGCATTGACGCCACTAATCATCTCATAAGCATCAGGTGAGCCCCTCGCCTCGTACTGCTCCCACCGGTGTGAAATGATCTGCTTCTCATTTGCTAGTCTGGGAGGTGATCCAGAAATAAGTGGTAAAATTTGAGGGTGAGACACCCTAGTGTACCATAGCATATAGCCATCCTCCACCTGCCATGTCGCCTCTCCTACCGGCTGACCCCAATCGGGCTCCTTAATCGTATGAGTACGAAAGTCAATGTAAGCCTGCACAATCTGAGTCGCTCGCAGCTCAACAACAACATTCATCAGATGTCTAGGGACGTTCTGCACGTATTCGTATTGCCGCCTAACTCTCTTAGGAAACTGACGATACACCTTGTCAACACCCCACATAATCCACACTGAATACCGGAAAATCTCCTCAAAATCCTGGATCTCCCTGTGCAGGTAACGTCATCAAACCCCAATTTATCAAGCAATGAGCGAAATGTCAACCCCTCTCCATGACCCCTTTGTATCGCCTATTTTTCCGCAAACAAATAGTTTTGCATATAGTCGGGATTTGGATCAACACTGAAAAAGCGAGGAAAATGCGCCAAAAACCATCCCTGCACAAACCAAACAAATTACATTTATAATTTATTACGCAGGAAAAAAACAAAAAAAAAATGTTAAGGCAAAAGTGACAATTTATTACAATGAGCAGTGCAATGCTTCCCCCAAGAACTTTGCCTCTAGACAAAGAGACCTCAGATAGACAGTGGTATAGGTATTCCAATGACATCCCTCCCAATGAATAATTACGCATCCCGGCGTAATCATCCATGGTCGTCAGATAGATTAACTCGATGCGTTTGTTGCTTTTATCACCAAACCACAACCATCCAACCAATTACAGGAGGTAAGACTTCACACAAGCAGTCCTAACCCTTTCTAGCTCATGTGGATCCTGTGGAGTCTGTGGGTCTGACAATCTGATAGCATCATCGAGGTAGTCCTCATAATACTTATTCAGCGCCTTATAACTAATGAAAGCACGACACTCTCCCTTGAAATTTTTCGCAGCCTCCACCCGTGTCACACCTACGTGTCTCACCATCAGCCTGAGACACCTTCTTTGGATGGCTCAACATGATCCCTTAAATCGGAAGATGCAACAAACACGCGACATCATCCAAAGTAATGTTCATCTCCCCCACAGGCAAGTGAAAACTGCTGGTCTCGGCATGCCACCTCTCGCATAAAGTCATAAGCAAAACATGAGGCACAATGACGTAGTCTGTGTAAACCAAATCATGTAGCCCGCTCGCCCTAAGCGGACCCCAAAACCATTCCTGATTATGATGTGGACATCGGAGATCCAAAATCTTAGCCCCATGATTAATTACTTTTACTTTGCGCTCCTTACAAATGTGAAATAAAAAAAAATTAAACAACATAAACATTAAATAAAAAAAATAAGACATAACACATTTAAAACTTAAAAAAAATACATAACACATTTAAAACAAAAAATTAAACATTTAAATTGGCACACACGTGTAATTTCAATTTATATTACGCGCGACATTTTAAAACTAAATTTCATGCGCCAATTTAAAACATAAAAAAATAAATTAAAAGTTGATATAATATTTAATAAGTATTACATATGATAATTTTAGACAATTAAAAATAACACTTACGTTATCTTAATTATACCAGAGCGGCAATGCAACATGGTTGGCATAAGAGAACATCAGAGATCTATCTTCTGGTCCTCCAAGAAAGGAAGGCTGATTAGGTAATATTTGTGGGGTTGTCGTTGCTGCAATGTCATCCGCGTCTAATTCAGGCACAACATTATCCTCACCCTCGCCCTACTGAACACCGCCACTATCCAGAATATGCTGCTCATGATAACCACCATCAGTGGCATCGTGTATCTGATCCTGATAATTCAGGTACTCCACCTGCGTCGGGTCAACTACTTGTGACTCTTCAGGCTGTGTAGCCTGAGAACTTTCTGCAGCATCCCCCATCCGACCTTTACCTCTTCCCCTTTTTGGGATATGTGCGTTATTCTTGCCCGCCTGGCGTTATTTGTCATAACAAGTCTACCAAATATAAGCCTAGATGGATCAATCGGCTGCCCCTGATTCAGATCAGACATATCTACACAAAATTTTAAAAAATTAATAGCATTCAACTTAAACATAAACTAAACATCAACCACAACATAATATAAATACCATTCAAAACCACATACAACCTAAACATAAGCTAAACATCATTTCCATCAACTACAATTATCTATATAACTACATAAACTAACTAAATAGTCAATATAATTCTCACTTGGGCATTTTGTGAGACACTTTGTGTGCAACATATTCAAATTGAGTTCATTTGACACCATTCAAAACCACATTATACTTAAAAATCATTCAAACAACATTCAAAACATATACATTAATCAATAACATCTTAAAAACACATGCAATCTACCAAAAGTTCAATTTCAACATCAACCCTAACCACATGCAAACTATTCAATTTTTAAAAAAAAAAACTAAACAAACTAACATTATGATTGCAATGATTAATACTACTTACTTGTGATAATGTGGGGATGATTGAGTTGCAAATCGTGAAAATGGATTTGGTGAGAATTGGAGAAAAGTTGATTAGCTTATGAAGAATTAAGGAACTGATAGCAAACTGATGCTTCTGTTTCTATATAAAGGATGCATCAACAGTTAACTGCCGATGGAACCAGCGGTAGTTAATTGTCGTCAGTTCTTTTACTCGGTAGTTAAATGCCGTCGGAGCATTTACGTATTTTACTGATGTTTTTTCGGCCTTCTTTAGTGTGCCATCTGTTCAAACCTTTGTGAGGAGGCCCACCATTGGGTTTTTTTGGTGGGGTCTCTTTGAATCAATTAAAAAATAACCCTTCTTTAAAAGATGTTTGTTTAAAGATACCAAATTTGTTTCCAAGTTTTGGCAAAGTAGTGAGGTTTTATTTTTCTTTGCTTTTGATTACCTTAAATAACAAATAAAGTCATTGCCTTTCCTTTCCACATAAGGTCTTCGAGGCTCTCTTATCTCATATACCAAATTCAAGTTTGACACGTAAAAGATTTCCGTAATTTTAAAATGTTACTTTACTTCATAGTAACTTGCATCTCTTTTCTCTTGTTCTTAAACTCTCTGTCTTTTCTAAAATCATTCCCATCATGGACAAGTGAAAATGAGATGAAGCACCAAGTGTTGTCTTTGAAAACATTCTCCAAGTTGTTTAAGAATCACCTTTGGATTGGTTTACTTTGTGAAATTCATACAAAGATGTCTATAGTGAGGAAGAGTCTTATTTCAAGAGTTGAGAATGTTGAAGAGAGTGAGGAGAAGTTATCATTGTTGGACTTGCCAGAGCTAACCTTGGAATGCATACTTGAAAAGTTACCTCCTTCTTCACTTTGTCAAATGGCTGGTGTTTGCCATTCATTGAGGGAGAGATGTGTGAGTGATTACTTTTGGGAGAGACACATGAAGAAGAAATGGGGTGGAGTTATTGGTCAAGCTGCTTATAGGGAATGGAAATGGCATGTTGCTTCAAATAGGGGTGTTGGGAGTCTTAAATATGGCAAACAAAGTGGGTTATGGATGAAAATTTTCTCTCTTCTTTGGCCTTTTCAAGGGATGAAATTGAAGGTTGGTGATGCATATGATAGCTTCAAGCAGAGGAGTTCATTGCCTGTTGATTCTGTTATGAATTGGTATCTTGCTATTGAAACTGGCAGCTTCTGGTTTCCTGCTCAAGTCTATAACCGTGAGGTATCTATGGAAATTCTTTGGTCATTTTTGAATGGAAATGGTATTTAACATTCAAATTTGACAACAAATTAGACGATTAACGTAGTTCAAATAAGTGGTTAACGCAATTTAGTGGATGGCTAATGAATATAGTAACAAGGCGTCACAATTAGCATCCACTAAAGAGAATTAACCACATAATTGAATTGTATTAGCCATCTAATTTATTTTGAAAATTTGATTTCAAATTTGTGTCAAAATGATACAACAATTTAAATCAAATTTAATGAATAGTGTTTTCTCACATGATACAATTTTGCTGTTGGTGTTGTAGAATGGTCATCTTGGTTTCCTGTTATCTTGTTATGATGCTGAACTTAGCTATGATTCGCGAACCAATACCTTTCTAGCAAGGTAAATTTTTTATGATTTTCAATAATCACATGCTTAAGAGTGTCATTTCATGGAATCTATTATGTATTAAAGGATCTTGCTACCCAATGTCCGAGAAGTATGGGTTAAAAAATACTTACATAGAAGTTTTGTTTTGAAAATATAAATTGATTCTTTTGATCAATTAATGATTACACCACGTTTTATAAAATCTTACCTTTTTTAGTTGTTTAACAAATGTCCTTAGGACAGTCTTTAGTGTTCTCTATAAAGGAAAATGTAGATCTTGATTAATTGATTGCTTGTTATAGGTATCCTTCACATGGAAGAAGAGAAGCTAGAGAGTGTGGAATTCCATGGGAAAGGCTAAGAGCACCTCCTGTTGATATCTCTCCACATGATCTTCATATCTCTGATTGTTTAAATGATTTGCATCCTGGTAATCACATAGAGATTCAGTGGAGGAGAAAAAAAGAATTTCCTTATGGTTTGTTCCTTTCTCCACCATCATTTTCTAATTCCATGTATTAATTCTATTAACTAATCCGTTATCTTATGAAAAGAAAAGTCTTCCTCTAATAACACAAATGTCAGAATTTTACATTTGTTTATCACTGTATTTTCCCCAGATCCGTGTAACATGGAATCTTGACTAGTTTATCTATTGTAAGAAAAGTCTTCCCCCAGATAGCACGTGACAGAATTGGGATGATAGTTATTTTGGTCTGCATATATAATGAGGAGTCAGAATAGTCTTGCAAGATATCAAAATTTTAAAATAGTCCCTGCAACTAAGGAAAAATCATTACCTTCCACATTTAACTATCCATCTCCATTACGCTGATAGTAAACAAATCTATTTTTGCATAATATTGATATTCTTCTAAACTTTATTCCTCTAACCAATACCTTATTAATAAAAGAGACTCTGTAGACTTTATATTAGTAGTAAGTAATAAACTATTGATAGTTTTTATAGATAGACAAAATGAGAATAGGTCTATAAACTCACACATATAAATAATGGAGTTGTGGATCGAATCCAGATTACAGCGTTTAATCTAACAATTTTATCATTTTTATCGTTTGAACAAGGATACGTAGACAACCATTAATATCTTAATAACCCTATGGATTGCTACTTTTGTCGCAGGTTGGTGGTATGGTGTTGTGGGTCACTTGGAGTCATGTAATGACAATGAAAATCATTGCCGCTGTCATAATAGTGGTGAGTCAATCGATGTCAATTTCCTTTTGTATGATTGGTATTATCAATCATTACCTGTTTTTTTAAGGACTTTTAATTTCCTTTTTTAATTTTTTTTAAGTAGTCTAGTGGTTAGAACTCACACAATTTAATTGTAGAGAAGTGGAGTGTCCGAAGTTTGAACTCCGACTCATGCATATAAAATGCAATATCCCTGCCAATAGTTTCATAATCTCGCCGTGTATGGTTATCCGGTCTATTTATCTTAAGAAAAGTCTTCCCGTATCGGAATTTTAAACTATTGTTTTCCAGCAATTTCCTCCCTACATATGTGGAATCTTTTGGGGGATCTTTGCTAATAGATAATTGAAAGGATAATACAAAAAAATGGCTGTAAGGCTATGCTGAATTCTGTTTTGTTATATATATATAGACACACACGTTATAAAGTGGCAGTCCAGTACACTAAGATCCGAAAAGAGATCACACCAATAATATTTGTATAAACTATATTTATACAGATACCATATTGGTGGCTTAAGAAAGATATTGCCTAGGAATTTTGATGATAGAAATGGACTGAAAATTATTAAACTGTGGTGATTTGTTGATTTAATATTTTAAATTTAGAAGCTATGTAATCAACCATTATCAATTGGGGAGTTATAAATGAAAAAATTGAGATCCTTGTATAATTTAATTTGAAAGACCAGCTCACAATTTTCGGTAGGTATCTTCACGGATTATAATTATAATTATAAATATATCAAAATGTGGACCAGTTAATATGCTATTTGAGTGGTCTTGAAGCCATTTCATGGACAGTATGTCATTATTTCCACCAACACATTGATAATTTCTGTCAGTTAATACATTTAAAGCCTAACTATGTTCATCTACTAAATTTTATATTTGTTTCTCAGTTGACAAAATAAAAAATCATGTGTTCCCACATGATTTTGTTAACCAAGAAACATATAAAATCATGTGTTCATAAAACATTGGTTTAGCTATCTTGTTTTGAGAACTCCAACTTTCGTTGGCATAAACATTTTTACGAATGAAATTTAAAAAACTTATGCTCTGAAATAAAATTTATTTATGTGCATCACATGTTGTCACTACAGGGATAGATGAAAATTTTCAATTAAATAAATACTGGAATTGGTCCTTGAAATTGTAGGACTGTATAAATCTAGTCACTCACATTATCGATATTTGAAAATGATCTCTAAAATTGCACTAAATTTTAATCAAGGATTAGAATGATATTTTGTTTATAATATCAGAGATGGATTGAAACTAAGTGATTATTGTTGAGGGGTGCATTGGATCTATAACAAATCAGCAAGGACAAATTTTATTAACATTTTTCAATTTCGGATATCATTTTCGAATCAACTTAGAGACGTAGTTACTTGGCGTAGATGGGGGCAACTGCCCCACTACCTTTTGTTATATTTGTTAGGTATTTGATATTTTTGTTGACTGCAGACTCAGTGATGCTAGAGTTCAACCATTACACTCCTGGCTCAAGATGGAGACAGACTAGTATCAATAGGAAAGACCATAGGGAAGAAGGAAATGAGGCTGATGGATTTTATGGGGGAATAAGAAAGATTGAGAGTGAGAATGAAATTTCCATTTGGAAACGCATGTGGCCATCTGAAGTCTTGGATTAGTATCTAATCTAATTCACCACCTACCATGACTTTGTTTTTTACAAGAAAACATACAACTTGAAGGGAATTATCATATATTTAGGCCAATTTGATATTCTTTTCCATAGTGTTGTTATCACCCATTTTTCAAGACAAAGTTTATGCGTTTTTGGGGTCCATCATTGTAAATTGCTTCTCATTTAGACACAGAAGATGTACAGTATTATATTTGTTGAACCATATATATAAAAAGAGAAATATGTCATCTTGACAACATTTTTGTTTTCAAACAAGTATATTTATACGGCATAGATACGATTTTTCGTTTTTCCATTTGTGTTTTCTTTCTTTTCAAGTCACATAAATACTTAATGATGTAATTTTATACCCCGTTGGATACGTTGTCAAATTTTTTATGTTCAAATAACATCAGTTATTGTATAAAAATCAATATACAAATAGAAAATTGTTCTTTTCCAAAACAAAGTTGCTTACGCCCATACAAACTGGCTAAAATACCCCTAACGTGACTTAAGTCATGTTCGCTATATATCAACGTTATTGTATAAAAATAAATATACAAATAGAAAATTGTTCTTTTCCCAAACAAAATTGCTTATGCTCACACAAACTGACTAAAATACCCCTAACGTGACTTAAATCATGTTCGCTATATATCAATGTGAGTTAAGTCACGCTGACCCCAACATGAGTTAACTCACATTCTGTATTGGTCTACGTGAGTTAACACACGCTGGCCTTTGGTATAGCAGCAAAACATCATTGAATATAGCAACCAAGCCATTAATGACCTGTAATCAACCACACTCAAACTTGATCCAAATTACACCATTTCAACAACATAATCACATAATCGATCCAAATTACACAAATTCGTCATTAATCACACATTCATACATAATTGATCTAAATTACACAAATCATCGTTAATGACAAATAATCGATCCAAATTGCACAAATTCGTCGTTAATCATACATAATCACACAATCATACGTAAACTATCCAAATTACACAAATTCGTAGTTAAATACACAATCCACAAATTCAACACAAATTCTTTAAAATGCAACATTACAGACACACATTCGAACACATTAAACTATTACATGTTAATAAATATTACACTTCAATGGATCGGACACAAAGATGTACAATGCTATTTTCAACCATTAACCTAAACATGTAATCAATGTCGCCATCATCACATATAACTTGTGGAAAATACACGGTCTTCCATCTGTTTTCATCTTTATCCTCCCTAGGTTCACACATGGCACTTGTACAAATACTAGAGATGTTCTTTGATTTTCACCAATATAGACAAAGTATCTATTAAGTTGAGCCTTCAACAAGTCCAACTTGTCGGTGGGGGTTAAAATTACCTTAATCGTCTTCTTTGTTGCGGAGTATCGGACATGAGATTTGTAACAGGTTGTTTTTGTAACACCCCGTTTTCCCAACTTAAAAAAATAATACAAATAATCAGAGTATTCAACGTAAAACGGAATGTCACACTACTTTTCAAGTATAAATAGAGTAAAGTTACTATTTATTAAAACAACCTTGTCAAAATTTCAATGACATCGCAGCGGAAAATAGATTCATAGTTCAACAACTTCGGCACTACGGCCTCAACGTAAACAACTTAATCAAAAATCTTAATTCAAAAAGGTTCAACAACATGGTTCATAAATAATACGCAATAGTGGAAAACAAGCAAATAATCCCCATCCCGTTACGTATCAGAGTGACCCTAAGACGACGCATGAGAGAGTCAACTCACATCAGCAGCTAATCCTGGTTATCTGCACGTTACCCACGTAGAGGCAACATTCAAACAGAAGGGGTGAGATTT
>Ga0228711_1009852_pt1 | contig 12777 bp, 9 predicted proteins | sample MedpolnodulmetaG_2_FD_177996 | JGI IMG/M metagenome (GOLD analysis project Ga0228711, IMG submission 177996) | Root nodule microbial communities from Medicago polymorpha collected in Santa Monica, California, United States - brown nodules | ecosystem: Host-associated > Plants > Roots > Nodule...
TTACGCATATTTTGCAGCTTCATAATGGAGACTTGATGTATTTTATGACTAGTGTTTTTGTTACAAAGAACAAGTTTTTATTGCCTTTTTTTTTTTGAGTGTATGCTATTTTTGGATTTTTTTACCTCTTTACATGTTTTTAAAAAAACGCATATGCTATGTGTCAAATTTGACTCGAGATAGTTTCTAATAAACTTCTATATCATCTTAAAAAAATAAATAAACTTCTATATCAAACAAATAATTAAAATGACTTTTAATATGGTTGTTGGCATTCACTAAAAAAAAATAATCAAAAAATTGTACCAATGAAACAAATTGCCTTGATGAACCATTAAATTTCCTGGGGATTTTTCTGTGGATTTGTTCATTTTCCTGAGGAATTACCTGGGGAAATAGCTCTCCTGCGGCATTACCTGAGAAATTTGCTGCGGAATTTCATGCGGAATGTTCGCAGGAAATATTGACGGGTAGGGGAATCTCTCCCACTCTGACCAAACATTTCTTGCGGATATTATTGGCTTTTCCAGAGGAAATTTCCAGGGAAATTTCCCGCGGTTTCAAAAATCCTCAGGAAACAATTACCCACGAAGGTATTACCTGGGAGTGCAAATCCTTGGCAAAATCGGCAAGAAACCTGTTTCTAGTAGTGAGAAGAAAATTTGATATGCATAATTCAACCACGGGAAAATACTATGACAACGCAATCAACAACTGTGGCTGATACCTGGTTTATAAAAATCAATATTACATTGTGAAAGTGACAAGGAGTGGCACAATTTCCGAAGAGCTTGACTCATCAACCTAGCTAGCATTGCCATGTGAGCATCACCCATCTCACCATCAAGCTCATCTTTAGGAACAAGAGCAGCCACCTATAACTGGTGACAGGGCTAAAAGTTAAATTCATTTAATAAATTACTAGAAACAAGATACCAACAAACTTAATTAAGACCCCATCAAGGAAATAGAGGGAGATACCAATAACTTAGCAGCCATTACTTCCAACGGATCCTGACCATTCAACCTTCCCTGCCAAAATAACAATGAAAATTAAAACCAAGACCTAAAATAATAATATTGTAACTTTTTCAGGAAATTTTAGATTAAGCCAACCAGTACAAAAAATATTTATAATCTTGACAAAGCAGAACCCTAATTCCCAACTGTTTTTCCCACATTTTAAAAGCTATCCATATAAGCCAAAACAATTGCTATCGAATCAAAGCTAAGAGAGATTTGGCGGCTGTGATTGATGTTGAATTTATTGGAATGACACGTGGGGAAGTCAGAAAAGACAATTTCATGTGGTTATCCTAAAATTTAGGGATTTGACATTACAGAGTTTGAATTTTCAAATTGAAATTTTTTTCGCCAATTTGATCCTGGACTCTCTCAATCAGGTTCTATTTATACCATGGGTCTGATAGGTTTTGTCATCCATTTCCGGTCTGGGTTGCAAAACTATATATTCACAAGCAGTATTTCCCAATTAATTGATATTGTTGTTTTTTATGCTCAAAGCTTCAATGGAGAAGAAGTCTCAGGCAGGTAAAGGGAAAAATCCTCAATTTTTATCAAATTGATTTCTCTGTTTTAATTTTATTATTTATTTTCTGTTTTGCGTGGATAATATTCGTTTTCAAATTGATTGTTATTCTTATTTTTGTCATTATGAAAGCTTCAATGGAGAAGAAGACCGAAGTAAGTAAGGGGAAAGCAGTCTCAGGTTATGTTTATTCCTCTGTATCTATTTTTGTTTAATAGTTCGTTTTACCTGTGTGCTGGTAACAATTTACTGATATTGATTGTTTTATGGTTGTGATAGAAGCTGTAGCGGAGAAGAATGCTGAAGCCGTCAACAGTTTTGACTACTTGGCTGAGGTTGTACCTGGTAGGGAAACATGGCGAATTAAGGTTCGTGTTCTGCGTATGTGGAAGGTTCCTGCTTTTTTGAATCCGACTGAATCAAACTCAATTGAAATGGTGCTCGTGGATGAAAAGGTAATGTAATTTGATTATTGTATAGTTGCGTGCTTTATTTTGTAAATGGTATGATTGGTGTTTGTCTGTGTTATATGCAGGGTGCAAAAATTCATGCATCTGTGAGGAAGCAACTCATTTATTTGTTTGAGAACAAGGTTGTTGAAGGGCAGGTTTACCAGATGTCCTTATTCTCTATTGGTGTGAATGTTGGATCTTATAGATCCACCCTTCATCCATACAAGCTGATTTTTCAGATGAAAACAAAGGTGAAGCTGTTGGAGGATTCTTCAATCACTCTTCATGGTCTGTCATTGACATCTATCAGTGAAACTAACAATCATACCCAGGATTTTGATTTCTTGATTGGTGAGTGAAGAACGTATTTATTTCTATATGGTTGGTGAAATTCATTAATATGGTCGTGTTAAATCTTTATAATTGATTGTGGAAATATTTGCAGATGTCATCGAATTAATGACCGGTATTTCGGATGAGAGGGAGTATATAAGGGATGGTAAAATTACTAAGATGATTTTGATGGAATTGACTGATGAAAGGTAATTTTATGGTTTTTGACCTGCTGGGAATTTGTTGTTGTTGTAAACTAATGGAAATCCAATATTTTTTTTTTAATTAAAAGTGGAAAGATTGAATGTGCTCTTTTCGGTGATTATGTTGGTGAGCTGAAGTCAATGATTGGTAGAGGAGGTCATGAAATTCCTGTTGTTGTGGTTCAGTATGCAAAGATTAAATGTTTCAGAGGTTTGAAACATACAATTGATTCGTTATATGTGTTTTGTATTGACAATGATCTTGATGAAGTTTTTGCTAATATTTGATTTGTACAGAGAGGGTATCAATTCAAAATGTTATGCATACAACCCGCATCATGGTGAATCCAGAAATTCCTGAGGCCTATGCCTTCAAGTCTGGGTGGGATAATAATAACTATATCTTTCTGGTTCTTATATTCTTTGCTTTGTATGTGATAATGTTGTTTATGTTATATTTTTCTGTATTTGTGCTCAGGCTTGCTGTTCAGGGCGTTGAAACTTCTGGTGAGGTTAACCCTATAGATCTGCGTGTTAGACCTTCTTTGGAGGAAGAGTTTTTGAGGATGCATACCAAAAAAATAATTGCCCAGTTACTTGGATTGGGTGATGAAGTTCTTTATGTTGTTGGTTGTGTTGTTGATGGTTTTGTTGATGGTGCTGAGTGGTGGTAACCTGTCTGCAAATGTCATAGAAGTGTTTCAGCTGACTCTGAGACCTATTATTGCAATGGTTGTGTGGGGCATGTTTTTCAAGTCATTCCCAGGATTCTTTTCCTTTCCTCACGTGATTTCTTAGTTGGACTTGGTTTGAATTTCTTTGATTGGATACCATAGATTGTGGATTCCATGAAAGTTTGATGTTAATGTGTAAGTTCAAAGTTAACGTCAAGGTCAGTGATGATGGAGGTGATAGCATATTCGTATTGTTTGACAATGATATGACCTTTCTTTTTGGGAAGTCGTGTGGTAAGCTTGTGGCATCTGTTAAGGTCTGCCATGAAATATTTCCATGTTCAATACTGAAATGTGTATGTTCCTATATATTGATGATAATGTTCTTTTTGTAGGGTGAAAATGCTGGGTTTTATCTATCAGATCTCAACTACTTTATTGGGAAGAAAATGTTGTTCGTTGTTGACCATTCCTCAGGTGCACCTACAAGGTTTGATGGTTCACATTGTGTTAGGAGGGTTTGTATGGATGCAGGGATAATTGAAGAGTATTACCGTTATATATATGGGGTTACCCTACCCAAGGTTTGTTATTTATAATGATTTTTTTTTTGCAATTAATGCATTTTTTGGGCATCATCCACTTATTACCATGGTTTACGATTTTTTTTGTAGGAAAATGCTGACCCTGTTGGAAATTTGGCTGAAGGGACAGTTAAACCTCCTGTTGTTCCCAAGATGGTTCCCTCTAATTTGCTCGGGATGAGGAAATCGACTAAGGTGGTTTGGGTCAATTGTTTGAATGTTATTGTTGTTATAATTTTTGTATTTAACCAGTTAAATTTGTTTATTTGTTTAGGCTAATTCAGGTGATTGCCCTGATCTTAATCAAGTCGTTGAAGATGATTGTGCCATAGGTTCTGTTGATGTTGCATCTGAGTTGTGTGACAGTCCAACATCAGCTGAAAAGGTATCATTCAAGTGTATGAGTGGTTCTAGCCGTGCTAAGAGAAATATGAACAAGGTATTGAAGTGTATTGGACGTGCATTATTCAGTTTTATGTGTGGTTCATACTGCTAGGCTAGATGATGTTTGGATTTATTTTATGCAGGCCAAACAGAGAGAGTCCTTTGATATATCTGATGATGATCACGAAGTTGTGCCAAATACTCAGGATACTGAATTTTTGAAAGACCTTATTGTTAGCCCTCCTACTTCTGATGCAAAGCCATCTAAGTTCGAAGCTGTCGGTGGTCGTTTAAGGAGGAATTTAACAAAGTCATTCGATGATGTTGTTGTTGCTGAACGCAAGAAGCGTTTGAAGCCTGTGAAAATTGAAAAGGACTGAAAATTACGCTGAAATGTTAATGAATAAAAAGCTATAATGTACGGCTCCTTGCCCACGTTAAAGAGGCATGTGTCTCCTATCAAGGGTGTGTGATATTTATGTGTCTCGTGTTCTGTTTGTGTAATATCTATGTGTTTTGTAATTTTCCAAGAAGGATTTAAGTATGGAGATCCATCCCGTAAGACTATGATTCTCTAGGATTGTTGATGTTTTTTATTATGTTCAATCCATTCCTTGGAGTGTATGTCCGATGGATTTGATGTATTATAAGTAACCTAAAAATTGTAAAATATTTGGTAATGGAGTATTGTATTTGTTTGCAATTGCTGCATCATTTTATGTTTTATTTTTGGCTTCTATGCACATTATAATTCACTTAAGTGATTAATGAGTGAAAATTTAGCCTTTGATATGGGTCCAATGGTTATGAAATCCCCTCGAAATATGAGAATATATTTCTCTAATATGAAACAAATGAGATGGTAGACTTATTATTTTCAACCTCAGTATTTGAATCTGGCACCTAAACTTTGAATCCAAATTGTTGCATATAACAGAAGAAAGGTTAATACATTGGTAAGTGATGTGTGAAACAACAATTGCATTTTAATTCGTAACAATCCTCGATAATATGCATTAAATGTTGTGGAAAAAACTATATATAATCTTTGGAAACTCTCGATTAGCGGGAAGAAACAAGTCGAAACAAAGAGTTTTGTGATTAAAGCATTGACTATATGGTATCGAGGTATCTAGGAGTTTGGTGAATAAAGTTGAGGAACAATATTGGATACCTCTTAAATGAGAGAATACCTACTGAACATATATTTATGTTTATAAGATTGATTTGTTCCATTGTACCATATTGTATGCTACATCAAGCTATATCTATTAATGACTTATTGTTTGTGTAATTGTTGTTTTTGGTGTATATACGTATAGATTACTTGAAGGATCACATAGTTTGCCTTAGGATGGTTGGTAATATCAGTGTTTGTATGTTTTTGATTATAGGTTACCATAAAATGGTTGATAAACTGATCAATAGATTACAAAATGGTACATATAAGATTAGTGGTGTATATACATACCTAATTCAGACAAATGTTGCTATTGAATCATAGAATGTCATATTGAACTTAGTTGTCATGTGTTGTTTTTACCCATTAACTTTTTCCCTCCATCTTGCAATTTTCAAACTGATGTCTCTGTTCATTTTCTCTTCCTTCAATAATTCTCTATAAATAGGAGATCTAGGTGATCATTTTGTATCATAGATTTGGAAAGTCAGGTCTTTGTCTACCTTTTTGTTTCTATGGATTTGAGCTCAAGCCAGACATCAACTCTCATTCGTTTGGATGACTTCATTGACAATTTGGAGATTAAGACGTTGACTGAAATAATAACATTAGATATGGAAGGAAAATTTGTAGTTTTGGCATCAGTTGAATCTTTGGTTGAAGGTGTGGACATGTGGTACAAAGTTGATAATGTTGGGGAATCTCCAAGGTATTTCATAAATACCTTGAGTTTGTGCTATTTGATTCCTTTATGGTGGTTGCTTTATAGACCATGTATATACTTCATGTAGATTCCATTCACTTTGTTATAACTAACTGTGATCTGACAAGTTTTTTGTTAGGATGATGTTGGAGAATTTCCATGGTATTTCTAAAACACATTGATATTTTCTTTTTTATTATGGTGCAAGGTTTTTTATACACCATCTTTATGGTTTTTTGAATTGTTCTTAATGTTTTATTAATTGATTGAGTCAGAACATAGTGTGATTCAACAAAAAAAAAATTATTTTTCTTAATCACCATCAAAGATTCAGAGTAAAACTTCAAGTTAAGCATTTTGATGATGAGGCTGTCTTCATGTTGGTGGACAAACAAGTTGAGCATATAGCCAAGGAGACCTTCACGTTGTTGGCTTCAATGGTAGAACATCTTGAAGCCTTTAAGTCTAGAGAACATATTTTATATTCAATTGTTCTATTGTTGTTATCCAATTTTTATTTTTATATTGGCTTATACCATCTGCAATTGTCATGTATAGAGGGAAAGTTCCTCTCTTTATCCTGAAGAAATTGAAGAGTTAGATGGAGAGCCAATTATTTTTAAAGTGCAGAAAATTGCCATGACAAATCTCGCTCTTTCAAGGTTTTGGAGGTTGGCAACGATTCATCAATGATTGAGGTGTTCTATGACTTATACATGCCTAATGCTCATAAGATGGTGGGTTCGAATTTGCTATGTATAATTATATTAATTAAATATAATTCTGAATTTATTGCTAATATCAGTTGGCAATTTTTTTCTTATCCAGGGGCAAGTCCATGAATTGGATGACAACCCTCAAACATTTATTAAGAATGATTTGGATAATCCATTTGAAGGGTGTCAAATGTTATCAGTTAACAAAGAATTGAAATCAATTGAAAAGGTTTGTTTGGAGAAGAGCTTTGGTAGTTTGGGCAAAAGAATGCTGGAAAAGGAAGTTGTGTTCGAGGAAGGTATGAAAAGGCCAAAGTTCCTTGGTTAGATACCAATAAATAAATGTTGTATAAGTGCTATATATATCAGTATGGGACCTTAATAAGGATTATATATCCATCTATGGTCATAATAAATCGTGTAATGTGTTGTTCCAAAATCATAGTTTGTAGATAAGTTTGTTTGGATGTATTCCCTTGGTGTTGTATTAGAATTATAAATGTCACTCTTTGTTTTCTATTGAAATATAAAATGAAGACAAATGTGTTGGTCCTCTTTTTTTTATGTTACTATGAATAAATTTATGAATTTTTTCTGTTTGTTGTTTCTGTTGGAAATGGTCATGATCATAGCTATCAAATCAAAGAGATGTAATCATGACTTTCAAATATATGGGCTATATATCATACACTTTGTTGTGTATTCATATTTATTTATTATTTATTTATAGATAAGTTTTAACTATATCCCTCCATTGGTCAAATTACACAAGGTGTCCTTATACTGTCTCACGTTCGTAACAATTTGCTCCTTTAAGTTATTTTTGTAACATATCAGTCATTTTAGTTGACAAATTGTATTCAAAATAACTTAATCGAACAATTTGTTACAAGCGTTACACTTGAAGGACCCCTGGTTTAATTTGATCCACTATATACATAACAAGCTTTGATTTTTTCTTATTAAATATAAATGACTGAATGGGAAAAAAAACACTTAAAATGTCTTAAAAGGAACACATTTTGAACATAAGTGACTCTTAAACGGCTTTTGTCTTTTCTTTTCCATAACATTCTTTTTTATACGTCCATGTAATTTTTCTGTATTTTATTTTCAGCTACGATGTTTAATAATTAAATGATTATTTTATTTTCAGCTGCGATGTTTTCATTAAGTTTTCTTCGATACGTAATTTTCTTTGAATCTTATTGCTTTTTTTTTTTGCCTTTCGGACTAGTTTCTGACCCATCAAGGTTGGACTACTAATTTTGGTTGTGCGTATAGGCATGTGCAGTGGCCAAGCATTGTTCTCCCTACAAATCTAACCTGTTATTCTCTAGGTATTTCCTTGGAAGGAGCTCTTTGCCACTGCAATCCAAGTGATTTGAATTGAAATTTTAATTCATAGTATCGAATGTATATCTTAAGAACTATTGAAGTAACATCATATAAAATACATTAAATATTTTCTCAAACCCTCCACGTGTCTTAGTTGTTAGTCTTGAATATTAGCTTGAATTGTTTGTTATTTTTCCTTCTATTTATATCCATACCTAAGTGTAACTTTCCTTAACTATCTAACCATTACCTACTGAATCCAAGAAACAATTGAGAGGGATCATGATTGTGTGATGGCCATTGATAAATCAAAGAGGACATGGTACTTGAAAGTTAGAGTTGTGAGGTTGTGGAGAACTTATGATCCTATTGATCCACTCACCCTTAATTCAATTGATATGGTGCTTACTAATAGATATGTGAGTATCAGTTGAGGATAAATTTTTATTATTTATATCCGTTTCCATTTTGTTCTCATTGTTGCTCATATAACTGTTTACAGGACCATAATATTCAAGCAACTATTCCTAGACCTCTTATCACAATATTTGAAGACCTGGTGGTTGAGGGAAATGTTTATGAGATGTATCTTTTCTTTGTTGCTTGGAACATATCTGAGTCAATGGTGACTTATCACCTTTACAAGTTGATTTTTCTCATGAGAACAATGATTATACCTGCTGATGGTTTCACTATCCCCAGATTTGGATTTAATCTTATTGACTTTGAGGATGTTCTTTCTCATCCTCTTGGATACAGCTATTTAGTTGGTTAGTGGTGTAATTTATGTTTTTCTCAGATTCATTTGGCTTGTGTTTCTTTCTATCATCTTTGTTTGAGATCTTTTTTGATTTGTTTGTACAGATGTTGTTGGTGTAGTGACTGCTATTCAGCATGAAACTGATGTCCTGGATAATGGCGAGGTATTTGAGAAAGTGAGTTTTCATTTGACAGACCACAAGTAAGTTGAAGGGATTGTTTTATTCATGAATGCATAACATTTATTTTTGTCCACTGTTGGGTGGTTTAGCTTTATTGTTGTTCTCAGGGGGACTTTTAGGTGTGAGCTTTTTGGTGGTTATGCAAAACAACTTCGTTTAATGATGGAACAAACTTGCATTGGCTTACCTATTGTTATAATGTAATTTGCTAAAATAAATAGCTTTAATTTGGAGGTTTGTTTTATTTTTCTTATTTGCTGACCATTTATTCATTGTTATTTTCTATTATCTCTGATTTATATCTGCAATACCATGCATACCATGCAAATAAAAAGATGGTTAATTGTTCAAGCGGTGGAGTATGTTACAAGGATAATGGTTGATCCATCCATTTCAGAGGCAATTTTCTTTAGAAAAGGGTGATGCTTCTAGATATATTTGTATTATACTTTTATTGTTGCTATATATTGCTTTGTTATGTTCCTTATTCGCGTCTTATCGATTGTTTAGGTTGGTTCTTCGTATCGTTAGTGTTAGTAATTACACTAACATGAATAGACTGTCTAGCCTCATGCTTGGGTCAAGTGAATATGATTTTGGTCGCAACTATCCCGTGAAATCGGTTGCTCAGCTGAAAACTACTCTTGAAATCGGTGTATTTGTTGTTGAAGCCAAGGTTATTGGCGTATCTCAGCCTTGGTGGTATGCAGTATGCGGATGTCATAAGATCGTTGAGGGTTATCTTGGTCTGTTCTATTGTATCAATTGTAAGTAGAGTGAGTTCTTTATTATACCAAAGTAAGTTATACTCGACCTTCTTATCATTGTGGTTGTACATGCCTAATTATAAAAAATCTTAGGCCATGTTAGACTCACATCTGATGTTCATATTTTCAATTTGATAGATACAAGGTTAAGATTGAGGTCTCTGATGGTGTTTCCAGTGTGTTTGTCAATGTTTTTGATCATTTGCTGCACCATGTTAGTGTTGAAAGTGTTGGCACAAATGTAAGATATTGATAGTTTAGTTTATTATTAGGTGGAAAATATTGTCCATTTTTCGAAATGCACACATAAGGTTATTGATGTTGTTCGTTGTGATGACAGGAGCTTGGTTCAGATTATCACCCCGGATCCTTTGACTCATTGGTGGGCAAGGATCTATTGTTCATGGTGAAGAAGTCAAATAATGCTCCAGATCTATTGCTACAATCATTTGAGGTTGTCAACCTCACTAATAGCATTGGAATTATTAGTCAGTTTAACAAGAACGGTATCTATTTTACTCCAACCAAGGGATTAATGTTTTAAGACTTTGAGGTATCTATTTTTGTGTGATGTTCATTCTATATATGATTGAAATTTGATTAACTGTGTATGCAGGCTATCTTTCAGCCTCCTTTTGTTGGTTCATCTTCTAATGAAGGGATGGAGGAGGAGTTGGTTACTGCAGCAGCTACAGAAATTCTGTTGACATTGAAGCTTGGTGGAAACAACCCTTATATTGAGACAAATGCTGAAGTAACTGCATCCCCATTACGTGAGAAAAGTCTGTAACGCCCTACTTCTATTAAAGCGATAAAACACGCGAATAAAACATTTATTCAAGAAATAGACGCTACGTCTTCAACAAATATTATACAACATTTATAAAATTCTCAACAGTCGCAGCGGATATAATTCATACATCTCCAAAATATACATGTCATAAGATCAATATACATCAACATATAAAATCTCTAAATCCCGACAAATGGGCAAAATCTCCACAACATAAATAAATCTAGAATAATCAATCTAGAATAATTCTACACACAAACATCGTAGATAAGATCCTCCTCTAAGACTCAACAGAAAACGATAACAAAGATAGCTCCCGCTATCCAAGCACTCACCAAGCAATCAACAACTACTCCTGCATGCCGTCTACCCATTCATAGAAATAGGTAGGCGGTCCACCACAGACCACTGGGGGTTAGCTTCACATCAATCATAATCAACATAAACAAACATAAGTATTCAAGGATTTCATGCATAACACATATACATACCCACCCCTCCTAAAATACTAACATAACATAATTATTGTCCCCCATTACATACATCTCAAGCTATCACATTACTAACATAGTATAGCAAGCATATTCAATCTCAATCAAGTCATCAACATAAGCTCATCATTTATCAACATCAATCAATGAAATGATTACTCACATTATTCTTCATTTAGCATACTTAACTCAACAAGTACAATTCATCATTTCAAGTTATAAACAAGCAATCATCATTATCAAAGGAATCACCAAGTCACACATATATGCATATACAATTCTCACCTCAATACTATTACTAAAATTGTTATCATCAAATAGATTCACCAAGTATATAAGCACAAGCAAGTAAGACATGCAATTAGAGCCTAGCTCAAATATTCCCAATCATCAACAAAAATCCATAATGTACATATACACCAATCCACATAATCACAACATTCACCAAATTTCACCAATGCACAAATTCACCAAGTCACATATTCAATTATGACACGACTCATCAATTATTCAAATTCAGGCAATGTTCTAGACTCTTCTAGATGCATCCGGTACCAAATCACCTCAAGGTCGTCACCTTCGATGCAACAAAAACATCGTATGTAAGATATCACATCGTCATCTTCGTCACCATCAGTCATGTATGCATGAACATATGACTCAACAACAATGCATATGTTCACACAAACAATTCATATGTGTATGCATACACGACTGATGGTGACGGATTTTATATCAAAAATGTAAGACGGGTGTGAAATCTTACATACGATGTTTTTGTTGCATCGAAGGTGACGACCTTGAGGTGATTTGGTACCGCATGCATCTAGAAGAGTCTAGAACATTGCATGCATTTGAATAGTTAATGAGTCGTGTCATAATTGAATATGTGACTTGTTGAATTCTTGCATTGCTGAAATTTGGTGAATGTTGTGATTGTGTGGATTGATGTATATGTACATTGGTGGATTTTGTTGATGGTTGTAAATAATTGAACTATGCTCTAATTGCATGTCTTACTTGTTTGTGCTTATACACTTGGTGAATCTATTTGATGATAACCATTTTGGTAATAGTAATGACGTGAGAATTGTATATGTATATACGTATGATGTGATGATTTCTTTGATAATGATGATTGCTTGCTTATAACCTTGAAATGATGAATTTTACTTGTTGAGTTAAGTATGCTAAATGAGGAATAAGGTGAGTAATCCTTTCATTGATTGATGTTGATAAATGATGAGCTTATGTCGATGACTTGATTAGAGATTAAATATGCTTGCTATGCTATGTTAGTAATGTGATAGCTTGAGGGGTAAAGAATGGGGGAAAATAATCATTTGATGTTAGTATTCTAGGAAGGATGAGTATTTATATGTGATATGTATGAATCCTTGAATGCTTATCTTTTCATATGTTGATTATGATTGATGTGAAGCTTACTCCTAGTGGTCTGTGGTGGACCGCCTACCTATTTGTATGAATGGGTAGACGACGTGCAGGAGTAGTTGTTGGTTGCTTGGCGAGTGCCTGGATAGAGGGAGCTATCTCCGTTATCGTTTCCTTTGGAGTCTTAGAGTAGGCTCTGATCTAGGATGTCTGTCTTTATGATTATTCTAGATTGTTTATGCTGGATTTATGTTGTTGAGATTTTGCCCATATGTCG
>Ga0228711_1009855_pt1 | contig 12774 bp, 10 predicted proteins | sample MedpolnodulmetaG_2_FD_177996 | JGI IMG/M metagenome (GOLD analysis project Ga0228711, IMG submission 177996) | Root nodule microbial communities from Medicago polymorpha collected in Santa Monica, California, United States - brown nodules | ecosystem: Host-associated > Plants > Roots > Nodule...
AAAGTTTTTTTTTTTTTAGAGACTGTATTTTTTTAAGGATTTTTCGGAATGGGATGTTATCTAATGTTTTTTTTCAGGGATGTTTCGACAGTTATCTAGAACGAATGAAAAACAAAAGTAGAGGGACCCACATATGCCACGTGAGCAAAACAGTTATTTTCATGAAACTTTCTGGCTTCTGTTCTATTCTATTCTCTTCTCTTCTTTTCATGAAACTTCTCGAACATTCATGTCAATGTTCCAAATCCAACAACAACCTCGTATCTGTTATAAAATCTCACTTCATCTTTCTACAACAATATCATATCACAAAAACAACAATTCACAACAAAAACAGTCTTAATTCTCTTCACAACAAAAACAGAAACATTACTCACATTATAACACACATTAACACAACATGTTTCATTTGAACAACAACAGAACATCACAACCTTCTTCCTTGTACGGAACCCAATGGAATTCTCCTCGTTACAACAAGAAAGCACCATCGAAGGTGGTTTCAATTCCGGTTCATTTCGTGGGATCAGAGAGAAACAGAGCCGATTCAGCAACGAAGATTGAGAAGGTAGCAAGAGGGTTTCTTGTGAGGAAGAGCTTGAACAAGATGTTGAAGATGAAGGTGGAGTTGGAGGAGATCGAGAAGAAGGTAAATGATGGAGACACTGTGAAGATGATGAAAAAGGAGCAAAAAGAGAGGATAAGGATCGCAGAAACCATCATGAATTTGCTTCTTAGGTTGGATTCTGTTAGGGTGTTTCATTGTTCTGCTCTTAGGGACTTGAGAAAGTCGGTTATCAAAAGGGCCATTGTTCTTCAAGAATTTGTTGATCAAATTCAACTGGTGGGTCCCACAGGTAAGGTTGAAGACGGTGAAGGTAAGTGTGTTGAGGTTGAAGAGAATTGTTTGGAGAAGGAAGAGGTGGGGTGTGAAGAGGAGAATAAGGGTGGTAATAAAATTGAAGCTTTGCTGAATGAGGATAGCAATGGTATGGTGAAAGAAGAGAGGGGGTGTGAAGAGGAGAATGAGGGAGGTGAAAAAATGGGATCTTTGGTGAATGAGGAGAAGAATGAGGATGGTGGCGAGGGTAAATGTGTTAAAGAAGATTATTTTTTGATGAAGGAGGGGGATGGTGAAGATGAGGAAGGTAACAAAGTGGAAGCTTTATGGAAGAAGGAGGAGATGGAGGAAGAAGATAGGGGGTGTGAGGAGGAGAATGAAAAATTTGAAGCTTTGGGGAATGAGGAGAACAACAATGAGGATGTGAAGAAGATGGAGGTAGAAGAGAAGGAAAAGAGTGTGGGAACAAGTTTGGTGGAGGAAGGAGTTGAGGAGGGTAGAATTGTAATTGAAAGTGACAAGAAGGAGGAAGAGAATTGTTATAAGGAAGAAGATGGTGGGAATAGGAAAATGTTGAAAAGGATGATGGAAGACAATGAGAAGATGATGGTGATGATGGCACAATTGTTTGAGAGGAATGAAAAGCAAACAACACTTCTTACATCTCTTACACAAAGGGTGGAGCAGCTTGAGAGAGCATTCACTTGTGACAAGTTGAGGAGGAAGAATAAGAAGAGAAGGAATGTTGATGCCAAACACAGACATAATAATGGTTGCATTTGATGACTTTTGCTTTGTTTCATGATCTTGCCTTTTTATTTTACTCTCTTGTAATGAATTTTGTTGTCTCTCAATCATGTGTTTATTTTGATTAGTGTAACACATTGCCTTTTGAGTTTAATAAACACATTGCCTTTTCTTCAATCCCTCTCTCTTAATAAGCAAGAAATATACAAGTAAAATGCACAAATGAACATTTAAGCAAAGTGAATTCAGCCAATTGCATCTACGATTTTTGTCACCTAATTTACGCTCAACTGCCTAGTTCTCTATTCCTTCCGAGCTATAACTTATGCTAATAATAATCATATAGAGAATGTAAAAGTCAAATCCAGTTAAGCAGTTTTACCCTCACCTCGAAAAGATGTTTTATGACACAATGTGTTTATCATATATTCAACAGATAGTTTGTTTGTAAGTAAACAGTTAAGTACAGTTTGCTTCTGTCAAGTGTCACCAAATTCACAGTGATAAGTGTAGTAGAAGTTTGGTTTCAAGCTTCTATAAAATTGCGGTGAAAGCAGCACCCGACGAATGAAAAGCTAAACCAAACCTAAAGGCTCAACAAAGATATTACAATCCCAACCTCAATCAAAATCTTGCTTAGCAGCAGTCATCTAGCTTTGGAAGAGTTGTGCAGCAGTCTTGCCCATGATCCACTCTAAATCAGAAGAAGGCAAAGGTATCTGCTTAGCAATAAGCTGCACTGCTTCTTTGGCTCCTTTGTATCCACATTCAGGAACAACAAATGGGAAATCACTGCAACAACAACAACGTTGAAAAAAGCTTAACATGATTTTTTTGAACAAAATTGTATACCCTTTTTCCTATTTTTTCTGTATGGAAGTTACCTGCCCCACATTACACGATTAGCACCAAAGCTAGAGACAAGTTGGGACAAAAGAGGAGACAAATCCAGATAAGGAGATTGTGTTCTTGATACTCTGAAGAGAGCACTGAATTTCACATATACCTGTCATCGTAAATTCAAATTTTAGTATTCCTAATATATGAAACAATGACACTAACACGTCAACACCGGTATTGATTTGAGAAAATCAATTTATTGAATGTGATCGCACATCTCGGTGTCGGACACCAACACATGTCAAATACCAAACATGCCTTTGATTAGAAGTGTCAGTACTACAAAGTTCTAAATGCTTATAGGCTTCACTATTTAAGGGCGGAAACCAAAAATAAAAGACTGCAATTACTTTGGTAAGGCATTTAAAAATCTTATGAAGCACTGCTGGATACAATACTGGCACATCCACAACAGTAATAATTTGAGAAAATCAAATGATTGAATGTGACCACATATGTTGGTGTTATGTTTATGTTAGACACCGAACACGCTTTCAATCTGAGTGCTACATAGATCATATCCATATTCAGAAAAATGTAACTAACAAAATAATTAGGCATGCTTGACTTACTTGTGGGAATCTAGATAGATTTAAAAGCTTGGAAAACACAAGACCTTCCTCGTCATTTCTGCAACAAAGTATTCATGTAAGTGTAACTTTCTCAGCCTTTGAATCAAAGAACACAATATAGCTTACAATGGTGGTTTGCAAAAGGCCAAGTGATCAAGCAATACAACTGTAGATGGAAACTCTGTGCACAATTGCTCAATTTCAGAAATATGCAGATCAAGCCCCTGAAATTATTCAACTCATTAAATATGTTCTAACAAATGTATATACTTAGGGTGCAATAACAACGAGTATAAACATTCTGACAAACTAACCACCAATTTCGTCCCTAAACTTAAAAAAACTCTCCTACTTCGTCACTCAAGTTAACGATAATATTATTCAGTTTCTATTCTCTACACTTTGTCACATTTATTACATTATCAAACTAATAGGGACTAATCAAACGGATTTAACAAGATGTTAGAGACTAATGAGTTAAATATGACAAACTTCAAATATTAATTACTTGTTTTGAGGATAAAAGTTGGAGAGAAGATGTAAGTATTTCTGCAGCGATAAAAATTTGAGTTACTTGAATTTGAAGTGATTTATGTTTGGATATACTCATGTAAAGTGGACTGAACAATAGATTCAAGGCTAAAGCTATAGCTCTCTTGATTAAAGCGAAAGGGGGGAAAAATACCTTCATACACATGAAACCAACTGCTACATTGAGTTCCCCAGCCCTTTTGAAAATTGTCTTTCCTATTTCATTTGTCATCTGCAATGAGATCATTTGAATATAACTCACGACAAAAAATTGATCCAGAAGGGTCTTCCCTTGCTAAGTATCCTTCCATCCGAACTTACTCATAAGAAAAGGTCTTGGCAGATTTCAATCTTCAAGCCTGGCAATTAAGCCAGTCCTACCAATTCCCTTCCTTTGATGTTGTTTATTCTTGTAAGTTGATATAAATGCATGTTTGAAATGGCGGTGAATTGACAAAATCATTGTGGCACGGTTATTTTCAATGTATAGTTTTTGCTAAAAATTGTGGTGGCATATCGTGATTTTGCCAAATTCACCGTCAATCTAAACAACCACAGCTTACTAGTAAATACAATCACCAATAAATTTATTAATTGAAAACTTCTTAACTAATCAAAGATAATTAGTACTATCTCTTCCGCTTATACCACGAACAGACTGATATACGTCTGAAAAGAAAAGAAGTTGCCTACCTTTTCACCAGATGGCCACAAATAAGGGTTGAATCTAACAGCACGGTAGCCATCCTAAGCCAAATAAAAAGTAAACAACAATCACTTTCTAAAGAACTCGCCTGTGTGATTTAATCTATGAAACACTGTCAAAGACACGTACACGATACTGAGACAGACACATAGACATCAATAACAATTCAAAAAAGTAGAAGTGAATGAATGTAACTATGTGTATTAGTTTTGTGTCATTGTCAGACTGACATCGAATACACTTTCAATTCAAATGACGGTGCTACATAGAATGTGATAGATGAAAACGAACCATCAGACCTTGAGAACAAGATGTTCAAACTGTTTAAGCCCACTTCCATCATCAGCTGGATTAGCAAGACAACAACCAATAAATTTGGTTGGATATTTCTTTAAAACACTGTCCAATGAACAAATTCATATGAATAGTAACATACATATAACATTATAAATTGATATGATCAATTCTAGCATTAAATATGAAAACATGTCAAATGCTGAGATATCATATTAAAACTATATATTCCATCTTCACCTACTGACATTTCAGTATTATCTAACGTTAACAAAAGCACTGAAGGCCTATTTAGGTTGACTTATTTGAATTGATCTAATGATATATGTACTACTGTAACAGTTTGTGGAAACAACTTATATTTCATGTCCATAAGTGGCTTTCAGTGTATTTCTACAAAAACTGCAGTATAGCTTATGAAAACATGAAAGTTTACCTTTATGTTATCTTTGTTATTGAAATAGTTTATATATAAGGACTTTTATGAAAGCATCGATGAACACTTAATTAAGCTGTTTATCCAACTATAGCTTAAATCATTGAGTTCTTCTTCCATCAAATGGGGAAAAAATGAAAAGAAAAGTTGAAGATACATACCTTGTGACATAACTATGATCAAATTTATGATTAATTGGCTGCACAATGAGTGCACCATCTACTCCTGCTTCTTCCATGCACTACAAAAGTTCCACAGCATCCATTACAAATAACAAAAATCTAATCAGAATCAATTTCAATGTAAGTAGCCTTAAGCAATTAGGATTTGAGGAGCCTGCATCGCAATCTGTAATCTTAGTCTATATGAATGAAAGCAGGGTTTTAAAAAAAGGTTTGTGACCGCAATCTCGGACATAATATAATGATTTTTTATGTTGCCAAATCCGAAAAACAGCTGCAATTGAGCTTGTATCGGTTGCATTTGTCTGTAATTCTTTGCAATAGTAAAGATTGCGATGCGCCCACTATTTAAAACCTTGAATGAAAGTGACAACATTTGAAACATGCCAGTATAAGTATCACAAACAATTTGAAAACAAATATGCAAAATTCAGAGACAAGATCATTCAATAATAGGCAAAAAGACTAAAATGCAAACCTGGAGCAGAAAATCTACATTTCCTGGTAAATTGGGCTCTTGTCCAGGAGAGAAAGGGAACTTACTAGCCTTAATGTTCAAAATACAAAACAAAAAAGGTCAATCAATGCTTGAGCTATATGAACAAACAACCTTATCAAAATCATAACAAGAGTATATAGTCTCAAAAAAAGTCTTTTACTTTGCCTTATACCTCTAGTTACTAGGGGAAAGGGCTCTAAGTAATTCGAAGTTCAGTTGAGAGGTAAGTACATTATGGCAAAGGATTGTTCCGACCAGGATCGAACTTGGGTGCTCCAGATTGATTTGATCTTATTAACCACTTTAGTCCAACCCCTTGAATTACAAAAATTTGATTATGCAGAAAAGTTTTGATTCGTAAAAGTAAAATTAATTGAACAACAACAACAACAACCAAGCCTTATCCCACTAAGTGGGGTCGGCTACATGGATCAAATTACGCCATAGAGTTCTATCATAAACCATATTTGAATCCAACTCATTGACCTCTAAATTTTTCTAATGGTTTCTCTTATAGTTTTCCTAGGTCTTCCTCTACCTCTTTTGACCTGACTCTCCTCCATCTGATCTACTCTTCATACGACGGCATCTACAGGTCTTCTCTCTACATGCCCAAACCATCTAAACCTATTTTCTACCAACTTTTATAATATAGGTGCTACCCCCACTCTCTCCCTAATCGTGTCATTCCTAATCCTATCCCGTGTAGTCTTACCGCTCATCCAGCGTAACATCCTCATCTCTGCTACACTTACTTGATTCTCGTGTTGGCTCTTAACCGCCCAACACTTCGTACCATACAACATCACCGGTCTGACTGTTGCCCGATAGAACTTTCCTTTCAACTCAAGTGGTACTTTCTTATCACACAAAACACCTGAGGCTCTTCAATATTTCAACCACCCAGCTTAAATAAGATGATTTATAAAATTATTGATTGATATATAAAATTAAAAAAAAAAACTTTTAAAGACATTAGGTAGGTAATATAGTTACTTTCCCCCTTAACCATGTGGTTACCACGAGAAAGGGTCCAATACTCCAGAATTCGGCTGGAAGCTAAATAAAGTCTAGCCAAAGATTGTTTTAATCAGTGATGGAACTAAGGTTCACTTGTTCGATTCGATCTTAATTGAAGCTTATTAACCACTTAAACTCAAAATAACTAAGCTAATAATATGATTAATTGAAACTAAAAGCAATAATTAATAAATAAATAAATAAACAATGTTTGAGGTTTGGTGTAAAGAAGAATTAACCAAACTGTGAGAAAGTATTGATATGCTTTTGTTACCTCTTGAGGGGAAGCCCAAACGTGTAGATGAGAATCAATGACGTTAGAGGTTGAAGAAGTTGAAGGGATTGTTTCACTTGAAGACATTCTAATTGTGGTATTTGTAACACTTCTGAAACTGAAACTGAACGTGGGTTTCCTCGAACAATGATTTGTACGTACAACTGAAACTGAAACTGAAAGTACGGTGCTACTCAATCTTAGCGCCATTTCAGGTGATGCCTAAATTACCTCATCCTCGGACCCAATTTCTTATTATTTTTTATTTTTATTTTTTATTTTTAGGGGATTATTATTATTTATTATTAAAAATACAAAAATTTGTACTAATATTTTGTCAAAAAATGTACTAATATGTTCGTTTATCTGCTTCTTAACAAAAAATGGTTTATCCGATTATTTATTTTAATGTATAAAATCTTAGATATAGTACTAAGACAATCAAAAGAAAATAAGTATATCAGTCTCAATAGTTACACCATACCTATGATAGGAAGTATTATCAATAAGATAGTGTAAACCTTTAAGGTATTGTTAGGAAGACTATCATGTGGGCTCAGCCGACACACTATCAACATTTGATTTTGATTTTTGTTAAAAATAATACTTTTTTTTATAAAAACATATCATCTAATTTAAAAATTATCAATAAAAAGATATTTAAATATGTGAACTTAATAATAATGGATAAAATTAGCGAACATTTTTAAAGCTTATAATTTATTAATTTGATTCAATTGATCCCTTTTGAGGGGAAGATCAAACTCTTTAACTCAATCTTCTACTACTACTATTAGTGGTCTCACTCATTGACATAAGTAAAAGCTACAAGTTCCTTACTCAAAGAACTCGTACTGATACTCTTTAGTTCATAACCCTAAAAACCTTAGATTGGAGTAGAAACTCGACCCTACTAATTGAAGGAATAAATCTAAAGTTTAATTAGTATTCAATATTAACGAAAAAATTATGAGATTTACTTTTCCCACCATGTTGCCTTCTCGCGTGCCCTACAAAAATTCCAATAATACTCCTGGTCCGGATTTCGTTTTCCGAACCTGATTGTTAGTGTTTCCGAAAAATAAAATCCGGACAAATACAATATGAATATTTTGTGTTTTTCTTTGATGTCAAGGGTTTCTGTTGGCCGTTATACAACCCCTGCATAAGCTGCAATGCAATTGCAGGGGTCGTATGAGCGGTCAACAATGATCATGACACCACAATCACTCCTAAAAGCTACCTAAAAAACTAAATTTTTTTGAAGAAAATGTAAGAAAGGAGGTGAAGAAGAATGAAGGAAAATGTTGAAGATCCAAGGCTTTTTATAGCCTTAAATCAGTCATAGGTCTTAATTACAGTCAAATAAAACGTGTTCCACATTCAAAACCGTCAAAAAAATGCATTCAAACTCCACTAACCGGCCTAACCTTTGGTGAAACGTCGCCGGCCAAAATGTTACTAAGGGTTTCCGGATTTTATAATCCGGAAAGCATGAAGGTGGTCCAGATTATAAAGTCCGAACTGCACCAGACCCTTTATTTGGATCGTTTTCGTTGCAAATGCCTTGGAAAAAAATTGAACAAAGGTACATAACATAAATAGAAGCAACATAAGACAAATAAACAGTTAAAAAAACCATGATAACAGAAATGTTGAATCTTTTGGGAAGGTGTTTTCAAGAGGATTTCTTTGAGTTAGATCATGCTGCCTTGCCAAATGACATATTCATCTGGCAGGCAGCAAGATCTAACTCATAGCAACCTCTTGATATTTTTTGAGTTATCTATCTATCAAGGAGGCAGCCTTAAATCTATATATTTTTGAAAGCATGTTGAGGATCTTCACCATGTTGGCACATAGAGAGCAATCTATTTTGCGACAGCATGACAAAGATCCTCAGCACAATGACAAAAATCTCCATGGTCTCTTTAGTGTGTTTCTTTGTATTTTTGACAGCATGCTAAAGATCATCATCACGCCGTCAAATAGAGAGCTATCTATTTGCGACAGCGTGAGAAAGATCCTCAGCTTAATAATAAAATTTGCATGGTTTTCTTTGGTGTGTTTGAGTGTTTTGCTGGTATTGAAGCTGAAAACCGGAGAAGGTGTATTTATAGAGGTCCTTGGATGTTGTGGACCACATAAACTCTTGGTGCAGTGTGGTCCATACAAAAGAATCTTATGTTGAAGTATTCCGGATTTCGTATTCCAGAATACACTTACGCCCTATGTTAATCCGGATTTCATTATCCAGACTGCATATCTTTAGTTCTTTTATCGATTAAATGAACATCTTTGACGTAAATTAAAAACATAATGAAAGTTTAAATAATATATATATTATTCAAAACATAATGCAACAACTTAATTCAACAACTTAATCCAGTATCGTATTAATCCGAAAAATGTATTCCGAACAACAAAGGTGCATTCCGGATTGTATGTTCCCGACTGCATCAGTGTCATGGCCGGTGGTTTGCACCACAAGCAAAACATTTTTCAAACGTTTTTTGTCGGTGGTCAAGTCAAGAAAACGTGTTTTACCACGTTTTTTGACTAAATTTATGGCCTCCCAACCGTTTTTTGACCCACCCTCCCTATAAATAGCCTTCCAAACCCCATCATTTCTCACACCATACTCTCTCACCCTCTCCTCCTCTTTTCCTCTTCTACAACTATGGTTTTCCATTGTTGGTCTTTCATAGAAACATGTCTCTTTGGAAATTTTCAGGGATTGTATGAACGGTCAATGGGGCTTAGGGGCATTGTTTTCTTCTTGCCGTCCTCCTCTTTCCTCCTCCCTTGTCTCCCCTCCAACAGTGAAGCTACTGGTATGTCCTATCAGCCGGAGCCACTGGTTTAGCTTACCCCCTTAGAAATAGTTTTAGGTTCTTATGTAAAAAGCTTAAAAAGCTTCAACATTATTGTAATGTATTATTCAAATATCAATGAAATGAGTTGTTTTTATCTTTTTGTCTTTTTATTTATGTTTTATATGTTTATTTGCATTTAGTTTACGAATCTCTAAGCTTAAAATTGAAAAAGTTCTGGAAAAAGGCCATTCTGGAGTTTGAAATCCGGATAAATCTGGAAAATTCTAACAATTCAATCCGGAAAACGAAATCCGGACTAGGGGGTAATTTTGAAAAAAATAGGGCACGCAAGGAAAGGCATAGGGTGAGAAAAGTAAAACTCAAAAATTATATACACTCCTATGATATGTGGCTCTACTATATGGATTGGGTTGGGTTGACCCATTTATGTAGTCGAGTTTCACAAGGTGGACTGGACTGGGGCAAACTAACCCATATGAGAGCACAATGTTAAGATAAACATTATCAATCCATTTATCATACAAAAGGATATATGGCTTCTCTCAACTCTACAAATTAACCTCAGCCTCAAGATTTTCATTGTCTTCACTATCGCATGTCAAATGCAAGAATCTACAGGCTTAAAGGAAGTATGAAGAAGATGAGTGGCAGACAAGTATTTGTTCCTCAACAACTGAACCCAAATCTTTTGTGGTTTGTGTAAACCAAGGAGAGAGATGTTCTAGTTTTTGGTAGTGTGAATACCTAAATTCCCATGGAGGTAGGTTCAGGTAAGGTTTTCCAATTAACTCAATGATAAGAATTTCTCCCCCATATAAAGTAATTAACAATAAAATCAATATTATTGCAAATACATGATGGAAGCCAATGGTTCTACATAGAATGAATGGATATGGAAGTCACAACACTTTTGCCTAAACTAACTTGACACGGTCTACTCAAAAGGTTCATTTTCCAACCTGCCAACTTATCTGGTCTAGAATTTTTATCTCTATCAGACAACATAGGAAATCCAAGGTACTTACCAAGTTGAGTGGTATGGTTAAACTGAACATGAGACTCAAATTTATGCTATTTAGGCCAAGTCACATTTAAAGATGTCAAGAACTTTGACTTATGAATATTAATCATACCAACACAAAAAAATTGTAGCACATCCCCAACCAATTAACTTGTGAGCTCTTTGCTTCATTAAAGAAAATGCAATCATCAACGAATAAGAAATGAGATAAGTTAATACCTTCATGTGATATCTTTATCGACTTTCAAAGATTATTATTAACCTGGTGTTGTATCAAAAGTGATATTTTTTTCAAGGACATGCCAAACAAATAAGGTGAAAAGTGGATCACCTTGTCATAATCCCCTCTTAGGTTTGAAACTATCAAATTTTTCACCATTCCACTTAAGAGAAAGTTAAGAAGAAGTAATGCAACTCATAATCAAATTCATGAAGAAAGGAGCAAACTCAAATTTAGTAAGGGTTAATCTCAAAAAGTTCCAATCCACTCCATTATACACTTTTTCAAAGTCCACCTTAAACAATAAAATACCTTTCTTACCGTTTTTCTTATGTATGTGGTGAGCAATCTCTTGTGCAATAATGACATTATCAAACGCCCCTCTATTACGAATGAAAGAACTTTGGAGAGGTCCAATAAAATCATCCATCAAGGGTCTGGAGTATCTTATCAACCAACACTTTTAAGATAGTTTTTAGCAACACATTACTTAAACTTATGATGACATGTCATCTTACGTTATTCTTAGGATGTTTTTCAATCATTTTCAGTAGGTTTTAGCAGCAAAAAGGAGGAGTATTAGAACGATTGCCTATGATTTTGGGACTTTTGTAATGTTTTCTATATTTGAGTATGTAATTCTAGTTTTCCTGAAACATAGCAATTTTAGGCGGTTTTTGAAGTAATTCACAAAGTAATCATGCAAATCGGCAATTCAAGAACAACTGAAGAATTGTCAAGACTTTAGGAAGACAAAAATGAAGATTCAAGAGACCTCAGGAGACTTTACATAGGAAGGAATTGTGTTTCCAAGTTCCGAGACAAGTTATTTAAAGACGAAGACCTAAAATCGACGAAAATCGAAGAAATTAGGGCCCAGAAGCACAAGAGCATGCGCCTAGGGCATATGAAAAGAGGCATATGCGCCTCAAGAATATGCCATGCGCCCCGAGCATATGAAAATGTGGGGGCGCAATCGTTATTTTATTTGTTTTTTCTGGGTTTAGCCCGCGTTTTTAGCCAAAACTCAGTTAGAAATCTCCACTATAAATACTAGCCTTCCTCATTCAGAATTTCTCGTTCAGAACTGAGGCAGTTCAAAAGGAATGCTACTTTGGAGCTTCGGGAGAGAGTCTATCTTCTCCTTGATTTTCTAGGGTATGTTTTTATCTTTAGTAATTTGTTTTTAGTTACCATGTGCAACTAAATCTTTTTAGGTTAGAGTTCTAAGATGAACCTCTGTATATTTTTGTTGGATATTTATTTAATTTAATATGTCGTTTATTTTATTTATTTATTTAATATGTCGCATTACCCTAGGAGACTATGGGAGACTTGACAACTTGGATAAGTATCACTTGGTTTCCAACCAGCAAACCCGGTGGTGTTTGACATCAAGAACGTGAAGTAGATAAAATAGTCACAAGGAAGGGGGGGTTTGAATTGTGACCCTTTAAAATTATCCTGAAACTTAAAAACAATTCTCAAGTAGTTTACTTGGAAGTGTTAAGTTAATATTCTGACTTCAGAACGTTCTGAAGTTCATACATAAAAACTGTTTAATAAGGTAAATGTGCAAGTGTGTGTTGTGTATACTGTAATTAAAGAGTATAGAGAAGAGAGAAAGAACACACAGAGATTTATAGTGGTTCACCCAATATGGGCTAGTCCACTCCTCACAATCTTGTGAGATT
>Ga0228711_1009856_pt1 | contig 12773 bp, 9 predicted proteins | sample MedpolnodulmetaG_2_FD_177996 | JGI IMG/M metagenome (GOLD analysis project Ga0228711, IMG submission 177996) | Root nodule microbial communities from Medicago polymorpha collected in Santa Monica, California, United States - brown nodules | ecosystem: Host-associated > Plants > Roots > Nodule...
TCTCCTTTTCCAGCTGCTTACTCTCTCCCCCTAATGTTGGAAAATTTGACTCATCAAAATGACAATCAGCAAATCGGGCTGTAAATAAATCCCCCGTTGTTGGCTCAAGATATTTTATAATAGGTGGAGATTCATATCCAACATATATTCCCAACCTTCTTTGAGGACCCATCTTAGCGCGTTGTGGTGGAGGAATTGGAACATACACCGCACATCCAAAAATTCTTAGATGGGAAATATTAGGTTCTCAACCAAAAACCTATTCTAAAGGGGGAGAGTTATGATAACTTGTTGGCCTGATGCGAATCAATGATGCAGCATGCAAAATTGCATGTCCCTAAGTGGAAATGGGCAATTTGCATCTCATGAGAAGTGGTCTTGCAATTATCTGTATACGCTTGATAAATGATTCCGCAAGTCCATTTTGTGTATGAACATGTGCTACAGGATGTTCAATGTCAAATCCAATGGACATACAATATTCATTAAATGATTGAGATGAGAACTCAGCAACATTATCAAGTCGTATTTTCTTGACAAGATAATCAGGGAAATGAACTCTTATTCGAATCAGTTGAGCTAGCAACCTCGCAAATGTCTGATTGCGAGTTGACAACAAAAAAACATGTGACCATCTAGTTGATGCATCAAATAAAACCATAAAGTATCTAAATTGTCCACATGATGGGTGTATTGGCCCACAAGTATCACCATGTATTCGCTCTAAAAAATTTAGAGATTCACTTCCAATTTTTGTTAGTATGACCTATTTATTAACTTCCCTTTTGAACAAGAGGTACATGAGAACTTATCAGATTGAAGAATCTCATGGCTCTTCAACTGATGACCACAAGAATTTTCAATTATTTTTCGCATCATTATAGACCCGGGATGACCCAACCGGTCATGCCAAACAAAAAATTTATTATGATTTGTAAACTTCTGGTTTACAATCACATGTGCTTCAATTGCACTTATATAAGTGTAGTACAAACCAGAGGAAAAGGCAGGTAACTTTTCCACTACACTTATTTTATCCAAATTATGTCTCGTTATATAAAGATATTCAACATTTCTTTCATTTCTTGTTTCAATATGATATCCATTTAGACGAATATCCTTGAAACTTAGTAAATTCCTATGAGACTTGGGAGAATATAATGCATTCTCAATGTTCAAATTTGTTCCTCCACATAATATTACATTAGCTCTTCCGGAGCCTTCAATTATTTTTGAACTTCCAGATATAGTACTAACACCGGTTTCTTGCTTTACTAAAGAAGAGAAATATTTTTTATCCTTGAAAATCGTATGAGTTGTTGCACTATCAGCGAGACACATATCTCCATTATTGAGGTTAATGTTAATACTCATTCTATCTAAAAATGAACAAACAAGAGATAAGTATAAATATAAAAATTAAATAAGTGTAATATTTATCATGACTAGCAATGGAGGTTGAAAATACACTTGGAAATAAAACTTTATTATCATTAGCATGAGAAAGTTAAAAACATAACATAAAATTTTTATAAAATATCGAACCATAAATCATAACACTAAGGAAGATCATGATTTTTTTTTCCATCCTTCGAGGATGCTTGATATTAAATATTTAGTTCTTCAGGAATTATATATATCTCAAACTTTCATAAACAATGATAAAAATTTGATTGTGTGCAATCCTTCAGGGATGCTCGATGTTAAAATAAATTTGAGTAATCCTTTAGGGATGCTTTAATATTAAATTTTTTTGATATTTATAAACAATGACCAGGAAAAAACTTTGTATGAGTGATCCTTCAAGGATTCTTTAATATTAAAAGAAAATTAGTTCTTCAAGAACTATATTACATGTGATCTTCATAATGATCAAGAAAAATTTATTCTTTATACAATCCTTCTAGGATTCTGAATATTAGTTAACCTTTAATTTATCCTTTGAAAGGATTTTAATTAATCCTTTCTAATTAGAGTCACGTGAGTAATCTTAAATAAGGTACATTCCTGCATGGTTTTCTATGGTATCCCTCGTAGAACTTATAAAAGAAATTAAAGACACAAAATTATAACAAATGTGTTCCATCCTTAAATAAGGACAATGAAAGTTAAAATCAAGGTAGCTCGATAAACATATATAACTCATAAACTAGAGTAAGAATATAACAATATTAATTAAAACACAACAAAATATTTGTTACATAATGGAATCAGAACCAATAGTTAAGGAAGCCTAAGAAATCAAAGAAGAATCATTGAACCAAGCATAACCATCAATTTGGTAGAAAATAGTGTTCTGCAACTTATATGATAAAAATTAATAACATAACATTAGAACAAAAGGAACATACAGGTTCATTTTACAACAATTTTATTTAAGCACACAGAATCAGAAAGCTTTTTACTTCACTTCCAAAAGTAACATTTCTTTTGGATTTTGGAATGAGAATCAAGGTTCTCAAATTAATATATACAGTATTTCTAATTCTTAGTTTACTCGCGCAAAGGCAAAAATCTTCTCTTTCGGTAATTGTGAACAAAGATATTAAAAGATCTTGGTTTTCAAGGATAGACTCATAATACTTTGGACAGTAAAATGGAAGCTATATATATGCATGGTTTTTGGCAAAGTGATCATGTAAAAACAAAGAAATACAAGAAGGCTTGAACAACTACTAATATATAACTTATATGCATTAACGTAAACACTGAGCAGCAAAATTGAAGAGCAGAAGCATGGATGTCTGACATATATACAAATAAAATCACATGTTTCTTGATTAGCTTGAAGTAATAAAAGGTGCTCCATATTTGTGAATAGAAATTTCTGCAATAAACTGCTGATAAACAAATTTAGAATTACGTGTGGCTTATCTTTGTTGATTTCTGATAATTTATACAATACCATAGGTTTAAATAAAAATATTTTCGACAAGCATAGGAAACATTACTTAAGTGTATATCAAACAATCATACAAGGCAGTAACGAATATTATGAAAAACAAGAATTAGTATTACCTCAAATTGGTAGAGCTTCGTGCTGATAACGTGTTAAGAAATAAGCTAAAAGCATAAGATCAAAAGAAGAGTAAGGAGAAGATGAAAGCACTCTATATTATTCTCTTCTCAAGTGTGTCTTTACAATAAAATATGAGCCCTATTTATAGTACACAAGATGAGTAACTGAGTGATCAAGGCAATTAAGGTCCACTAACTATTCACTTACTAATGGGGGTTATAGGAAGGTGAAGAATGATGGACATCCACTAAATCATTATTTCATAACACATTGTTGATTTTTACGTACAATCATTTGTTCCGTTGTTGCTTTTTTTGGTATAATCCTTTTTTATTGCTTTAAGTGTATTTCATGAAGTACATTTTATATAAGTACTTTAACATAAATAATAAAGTAAAAAAGTCACTACATGATTGATAAATTTATTTGTATTGGTTTGATACTTTCGGTCTCAATAACAACTATAGAGAAACCTTTGTCAACAATAAAAATTATCAAGACAATAGTCATAGATAAATTAAATGGACAATGAGTTTCTTGCAAATGACCTATTTATTTACATTTGAAAGGACATTTTTTTTAGGAAAATTTGAAAAGAGATTATTAATATATTATTAAACATACAATGAAATTGGGTTCTTGAAAGTTGAAACACATTTTGCCCACTGTTTCTAAATAGCGATTTTTTTTTTTGAACAAGCAAAAATGTGAAATATATTAACACCAAAAGTGGATCATCTTAGCACAAGGTGTAACGCCCTATTTATTTATTTGATTATTTTATTGGGTTTAGAGTCTTTTATATGATTTATGTTGATTATGTTGATAATTGACGGGTTGTTGTGTATTAATATTTTATTAAGTGGCTTTATTTTATTATTTAGTAGGATATGTTGGAAATTAAGAATAATTAGACTTGAAGGGGGCTGAATTAGAATTAAAATAAGTGGTGTTAATTAGAAAATATGTTGAGATAAAAAGACAAAAAAACAAGAGCCAGACACAATAACTAGGTTTTTACAAAGTCTTTGGGATAGAAGAAGAGAACCAAGAGAAGAGGAGAATCAAGAGAAGGGAGGGCTTGTAGAATCTTGCAATCACTTAATCTAAGGTAAGGGTGGGACTAACATTCTCTAATCTTAGGTTATGTAATTCTGAAATTGAATTTAACATGTAGTTGTTGTTGTTGTTTTATGAATTTGGGAATTAGGTCATGGGGTAGAATTTGGTTGTTAAGATTGTAGAAAATTCATTGAATTCATGTATAATTGATGTTCAGGTTGTAGAATCATCACAGGTTGAGTTCCCTATCAAATTTGGGATTGGGGTGAATGAAAATTGGGTTTTTGGGGTGAAAAATCGTACTTTTCGACAGAAGTCTGTCATAACTCGCCACGGCGAGTAATCTGCTCGCCACGGCGAGCTACAATGTGACAGAGAGCAGTGTTTGCTCGCCATCTGCTTGCCACGGCGAACTTTAGTGTGGCAGAGAGCAGTGTTTGCTCGCCATTTGCTGGCCACGACGCGTGGCCTAGCTCGCCACTGCGAGTAAGTCAGCCCGCGAGATGAGTTACCCAGTAACAGTGTGTTCTTGCGTCGTTTTCATACGTTTCTGTTTTGGATTAGCCTTTGGTATGTACCTGAAAGTCCTAGGTAATGTTGTCTGTTTCAAATGGCTTTGTTTGTCATGAATAATTTGATTTATGAAATGTTATATGAATGTACACATTGATGAATTGCTATATGAATGCATATGTTGAATTAATATGATGATTATATGATGTTGCAATTAAATGATGAATATTTAAGGAATTACAATGTAGAGTCGTTGTTGCTGTTGTCGTTGTCGATTGTCGTTGATGTCGTTGATGTTGTACGTTGTTGTTGAATAAGTTGTTGAGTCCATGTACACTCATATAAAGTTGGGGGCTCATGCCCTGTTGAATGTTTAATCATTCATACCACGTTGATTTGAGAGCCTATGCTCTACACGTTGATTTAAGAGCCGATGCTCTACACGTTGATTTAAGAGCCGATGCTCTACATGTTGAATTGAGAGTCTATGCTCTAACACGTTGATTGGTACCACATGCATACTGCATAGTCAAGTTGTTGTTGTGTCTTTGCATTGTCCCGTCGTCGTCGAATTGTTGAGTTGTTGTTGTTGATTTAATGCCAAGTAGAGACAATTGAAGCATATGCGAAGTATTATTATTGTCTAGTTGTTGTTTATGTTGTTAAATTTCGTTGATGAATTATATGCTTATTATTATTGAATGTGAATCTCACCCCTTCTGTTTGAATGTTGCCTCTACGTGGGTAACGTGCAGATAACCAGGATTAGCTGCTGATGTGAGTTGACTCTTGTGTGTCGTCTTAGGGTCGCTCTGATACGTAACGGGATGGGGATTTTTGCTATGTTTTCCGCTGTTGCGTATTATTTATGAATTATGTTGTCGAACCATTTGAATTAAGATTTTCATTATAGTTGTTTATGTTGAGGCCGTAGTGCCAAGTTGTTGGATTAAGAAACTAATTTTCCGTTGCGATGTAATTGAATTTTGACAAGGTTGTTTTAAATAAATAGTAATTTTACTCTATTTATACCTCAATGTAGTGTGGCATTCCGTTTTACGTCGAATACTCTGATTTATATGTATTATTTACATTGTTGGGAAAACGGGGTGTTACACAAGGAGTGCCAAAAAGACTTTGAAAGTTTGCAACACAGGAAAGGTAACCACAAAACAAAAATACAATCAGAGGATTAGCCGACACCCAAACATGAAAATGGCTTCGACCATCAAATATGAAAGCTTAAGCTAAAATTGACATGAGCCGCCTTCGTCCACCAAAGAGTAAATAGCGATTTTTATATTTAAGAGATTTGTTAATTTTAGTCCTTAGTTTTTTTTGTTAGAGATTAAATTCAAGACTAAAAACATTTTTTTTTGTAAAATTTTAAAAAACTGAGACAAAAATTGAATAATTTTTATTAAGGACTAAACCTAAAAAATTATAATTTATAGGATTAAAAATATACTTTATCCTTAAATTTAATATTATTTTTTGAAAAAAAAATCTTTTTATAGATGGCCCCTGCGTAAATTTTTTGCGAGCTTCGCCGCTGTATCTAGCGAAAATTGATTTCGCGGAATTTCACGACCATGGAATATAACGGGTTTATGAAGAAATGAGCAAATCAGGTGACGTCATCAAGTTCATGATTTTGTGGAAATTAGTCGGTTAATGGTGGTAAGTAGCAATTAGATTGATTCGGGAACAATTCGGGATAACTTCTCTCGCGTTATGTAACATTTTCCTTTGGATATAACATGAGTCGCGGTATCAAACACTACATGTGTGGCATATCTTCAAAATGAAGTGTAAATCTCATTTCCTTTGGGCTATTTTCACACAAAATTAAGAAACTTGATTCAAATAACATTATTAAATACCATAAAATCAAAACAATATTGTTTTTTATTCCAAGTTATCGGTTATCATCGTGTAATTTTGAAGTATCCAAATGATTGTGGCCAGTTTACTTAATTTCTTTGTTGTTCTTTTGTGCATGTAGCACATACGTGCCTCAACATCTCGAATCAATTGCCTAACCATTTGTCCTAAGTTTGATCTTTCTTTTGTTTTTTAATGGAAGACTATAACTATATAAATCATTTATAAGCAATACATTAAGGTCAAACATGTTACAACACCTCCTAGTCACTCAAAAGTCTTTTATCTATTTCTTTTCTTACCAATCAAAATCATATTTCGTTTCGTTCCTAGAAATTTTGTGGTTATTGCTTTGAAGAGTTGTTTTGTTTTATTGAAGGTTAAAGCCATAAAGTACATTGGATTGTTATAAACAATAATGTTTTTGCAAGTGAACTTGATAAGTGCAAGTTGTCTGGTGCATGTTGCTATACTTTACTTGTGTTCTCATTTCTCATGCGGTTTGGGGTTCACCACCGTTCAAAGGGGTAATGACTTTATTTTTTGATAGTTAGGCCAATAATTGATGGGCACTAGCCAATTCCTTTCTAAGAAAGCACGTCTTTCATCTTTCAAATGTGGAACGGACAAACCTATCTCGATCTATAATAGGGATGAAATTAGAAATTTATAAAATGGAGTAGAATGAATTTAATAATAAAAAGAGCTTTGCTATTTCTTGCGAAGCAATTTGTCCCGAAATTATCTAGAACTAGTATGTGGACCCGTGCCAAGCACGGGCTAAAATTTCTCCATACTTGAGGGCGACAATATGTTGTAATTTATCAAGTGTCGGTTACAGTCTAACATTGAATAGATCAGTGGAAGTTGAACAAACTCTTACACTTATGTGATTGCTCTTTGTCCAATGAATCGACCCACACCAATGTTGACTCCCTTGGAAAGTACAACAATGATATCATAACCCGATTCAACTTCGTGGGGGAAGTGGCATTGGTTCATGGTGGTAGACCACAGATGCGGAGAGTCTCGTACTTAAGGAATATATATTAATGTGTCAAGTGTGAGTTAAGTTTCGCATTGGCTGCAGGAGTAACCGTTGAACAGCATATACGTGATATGACTTATATACCTAATGCCTTAAAGTTTAGGGTGGAGATGTGGTGTAAATCTCACTTTTGTGGTATCTGTTAGTCTAATGTGATCATCAAATTCAACGTAGGATCCACCAGAAGCCACAACATTATGATGAACTGTTTTTTTTTTAGTTTTTGGATGTCATTTGTTTGATTTTTATCTTAAAATTTAGTTTTTGAATGTCATTCTCTTTTTTGCGAATTTTTTCATTCAACCTTTATTATTTCAAATTCCTCTATTTGTGGTCTTTAGTGCATGTGACAATGGAAAATTGCATAAATGTTATGTTGAGTTGACAAAATACATGCCTATTAGACATTTACAATTATGTAATGTTTTTTTAAATGAGTATAATTTTTTTGTAAGATAATCACTCAAAAATCTCCAACTTATACAACAAACCTATAAAATTACCGATAATTCACACTATTCTATCTACTTTCATGATAACACACACGATAATTATTTTTTCCTTTATCTTCTCTAATGCTAAAATTCTTTTTTCATACTTTTTTCCCCTTCTAAATTCCTTTATCTCTTATCATGAAAGAAAGCAACATAAATCTCCCTCCATGAAATCACACCAACCAACCTTTTTGAACATGTGCTTCCATTTAAACTTTTTCTTTACTATGTCACATAATTACAGACATGGTTGGAGAGTCATGCACTTGATTAAAAGATGTTAATGTGTCAAGTGTGAGTTAAAGTTCTATATAGGATGAAAAAGTTGATTTTGAACACCATATAAGTAAGATGACCCATAATACATGATGTCATAAGATTTCGGGTAAAGATGTGATATCAACCTCACTTGTGTGATCTCTACTATAATGTGGTGATCAAACTTAGTGTAGAATCCACGCAAGTCCCGAAATTATGATGAACATGTTGTTAGTTTTTTAGTCTATTTGATTATTTTTTACCTTATATGTTTGCTAATAAGACTCGTAATTATTTATCTTCATTAAGAAAAATGGCATAATGAATATCGTTGAAGACAATTAAAAAATTTATGTCCATGTAATCGCTTGTAGATCATGCCTAATTTATAAATTGATTGACATGTATATTCATCTGAAGAGCTATTCATTTGATTTTTTTTTTTGTTTTGTTTTGGAAGCAGTATTCATTTGAATATTTCTCAAATAAATAGGTGTGTGTCACGATTGACATCACGAACGAATTACAAACAATTTAAACGAATATGCTCCATGATTCCTTCACCGGATTGTTCTCATAGATGTTAATTTCGTATAAAAACTTAGACCCAATTAGATGCTAAGAAGAAAAAAAAGAACCTTTTAGTTCAAAAAAATTAATTTGAAAAATTTAGTCTCTATCTCAATGTCTTTAGATTTTTCATATTTTCGTATAATTGTCCTCTTTTTTACTTATTATTTTCATTGAAGTAATTATATGTTTTTTATTATTATCAAGACATAATTGTCTCTTTAATTATTGTGAATGATCAAAGTTTAGTTGCAGAATCCATTAACACTAAGGCGAGTTAAGGGGCGTTGAAGGAGGTTTAATTCGGAGGTATCATATTTGATCCCCATGAGCTATCCTTTTGTCCTTAGCTCTAGCAATTTACTAACAAATAATATTTGTCTATCAAAAAAGGAAAAAAAATAGTACAAAAGTGAAATGAATGACAAAATTGACTTGTGGTCATGAGTTCGCCATTTCGATCGAGAAAATTCGATTGAAAGGAAATATCTATATTGTGTGTTCTATAAATTCCCTGATGGAGAATAGTATTGTTAAATAGTGGCAAAAACTTTGAATCTATAATGTGATAAAAAAAAAATTAAACATGGTGGTTTTTAATTTAGAGAAACGCTTGAGTCAAATAAAAATTAAGTTATCAACAAATAATATAGTGATAAGAAAAAGTTTAAGAAATGCTATTAAACCCGTCAAAAAAGAAAAAGAAAAAGAAATGCTATTACGACTTAACTCCTATACTTTATCAAAATGTAAAAGAGGAATTTGTCTCATTTTAAATTTTGCCTTGCAAAATTGGTTAAATGTATTTTTGTTGTTGTTATTTTAAGTTCATCAGCCAAGTTCATTCCAAAATCAATGTTCATCAAGTAAATTGTTACATCGATCATACATTCATAAATTGGTTTTTGGTTGAACTAATTTATAATTGAAAAAATTATATTATGCCAAATTACTAATGTGATCTAATACACATTTGATGAAAAATTAAATATGATCTAATACACATTTGATGAAAAATTAAAAAGGCACAACTCACAGCTAATGTGCAAGTCAATAACATTTATAACACAAATTCATGGCTACAACGTAGTTATATCTCGTGATTCTCTGAAACGTACTCATCAGACCGTTAAGCCAAAAGCTACACTAACCATCTAGATCATGTCATACAAAATCTAAAAACCAAAGTGATATACATAAACTAAAGTATGCTTACATATTACAAAAAATACCGGGTCTATTCACTACGCGCAGAACTTTAAGATCGCAATGGAGTTGAAATTTGCCTCACTGAATGAAGATTGTTTGGAATAAATTCTTATACTTCAGCGAAATTCCTTCAATGTAAGTAAAATAATAAATTAATTCTTGCTTATGGGCATTGCTGTTGCTATTGCTAAGAACAAAATTTTGTAACAATACAAAGTAATGAATTTTATGGATCAATGAGTGCAAAATAAAAAATGAATGCGATGTTGATTGATCTCTGCAAAACTCAAACACTACTTATAGTGGAAAATTACAAACCGATATTGCTAATGCACATTGCACCACCACATTTTAATAAGTTGATTAACAAATTAGAGGAATAATTTATGAATGGTAGTAGATGAGTTACATATATACTAAAAAAAATATTTGCACAAATTTTGTTATGCAGTATAGAAATACTTGAGAATGCAATAAAAGAAATAAATTTTCGAGATTTTAAAATTGAAAGACTCATTAAAATTATTGATCATCATATTTGATTGTTTTTTAATTGAATTTCTTCATCAGTTAAAATGATTCGAAATAAATGTCTTTAACCAACAAATTAACATGAGATGGGGGCAAAAATCATGGACCGTTAAAACTTAAAACCTACTTTATCGAGCATGTAATGATTCTTTTTGTGAAGGCTCATGTTTTTTTAGAAACTAATGTTTTTTTGAAGGCTCATGTCTTTTGACTAATACAAATACTCCCTCCGTTACATGGACCACTTAAATCATATGAGTAAATTTTAAAATAGATTGAATAGATAAATAATATATTCAATATAAAATTCCAAGTAGCAATGAAACAGACAAATTAAATAATAAACTCTTCCTTTTTTTTCCTCCAAAAAAATAAAATAGACAAAAAAAATTGCCAGAAACGTTCATAGTAAAATGAAGGCCTATAATTATGGAATAATCTCGTTTAAAGAATACAACGTGTATTTTTTAGAGAGATTCACTGACAATAGTCATTAGAAACTCAAACACGTATTTGGAGGAGTCAGAGTTAAACCATGTCACATTATCGCCTAACAATTTCAACATTTTTGTTAGTTGAGTTAAAACTTGTAGACTATACAGTGAGTTTTTTATTTGACAAAAGAAATAGAACTTTTTGAAAGAAAAAAAAGAACATTCTTTCTTGATGTACAAAACAAAACATATGCATACATGATACATACATCCTTGAGCAATTAATGATCATTAGAAAATGGTACCATTGTAAGAAAAAATTAAAGGGCTAACATTGTTTTTTATCTTAAAAAAAATGAAAATGGGAGAAGATTTTCATAGGATCTAATTTGGTGCACTCTTGTTGAGATTAAATTACTAACTAAAAGGATTTGTAAAATGTACATATTATTATTTGGATCTTTTTGTTAAGCCTTATTTGAACGATTACTTTTCATATAAATTCATTCATGAATTTTTATTGTCATTTAATCCTTCCTTTGATTTAATTAGACATTTTATTTGATGATATAAGATTCCCATTCCAAGCAAGAGAAGTCAAACATGTTGATTGATTAATTTTTTTACATTAATGGTTGATTCATAATTAGAAACGACGAAAATGGAACATATGCATGAAAATGGAATCCAAATTGTTATAGAAGGATCAATATTATGTCGAGGATAATACTTATTCCCACAAAATATTGATCTATGAAAACCATAATCACATTACCACCAAACCATGATTTCCGTTAAACAACAAATATGTATATTTCTTTTTATTTAAAAAAAGAAACTAATCCTGATAGCCACATTTTTTCACTCCATCGTGGAATGTGGATGACTGTTTCGTGGAAAATAGCATTGCTATTATGTCGAACATAACATTCTTGTAAAAAAATATAGAACATAACAAAATTAAGAAAAAAAGATTATTTATAAAGAACAAATCAAATCAATTAAAATCATTATTCTAGAAATGTCTAAAAAAACTAAGTACTATTGACTATCCATTATTAGGTATGGTTTGAGTCAGTCAATTCACCTACTAACTAAAGATTATAACTATGAAGTTTGGATGCCAATTTTCTAAGCCCAAAGTTTTACCAAACTTCATTAACATGACCATGTCGAAAAAAAGTGTCAATGTTTTTGGAATAACATTATTTTTATATTTGAATATTTCTCGAAAAAAATTAGAAAATAATGTCAAAAAAAAAAATGTCATAGTAAAACAAAATAGAATAATGTGATAATAATTGATTTAATTGAAATTCAATAAGAACATGAAAAGCATGATCATAAAAATTGAAATCAATCTTTATGTCATCAAATATCATCAAAACCTTAATCAATCATCATTAATAATGCCTAAAAAAATTCAATCTCTTATTGTACAAATTAATTTGTCATTATTTAATATGTAACTTTTTATTTAAAGAAAAACATCTTTTTTTTAAAAATTTAAATGTGTATAAAATATAAAAAAAATTATATCACTATAAAAACATTATTATTTTTTCCTATTGAACACTTTTTTATTTTTTAAAAATATTCTTGAAAAATATGATAGAGTAGGGACTTTTATCTAAAAAAATAGCAATTTAAAAAATAATCGGTTAAATGAAATTTAATTATTGATTGTTTTATCGTAAATGAGTATCATTCACAATAAAATCACTCTTCCTACACAATAAAAACACAATTTT
>Ga0228711_1009857_pt1 | contig 12773 bp, 3 predicted proteins | sample MedpolnodulmetaG_2_FD_177996 | JGI IMG/M metagenome (GOLD analysis project Ga0228711, IMG submission 177996) | Root nodule microbial communities from Medicago polymorpha collected in Santa Monica, California, United States - brown nodules | ecosystem: Host-associated > Plants > Roots > Nodule...
GGAACAAGCGGCGTTCGTTGTTACAGGTTATTTGGTATGCAACAGTTTGGGAAATCTGGAAGGAACGAAACAACAGGTTGTTTAATGGCTCCGAAAGCCCTGTTCTTCAGGTGGTTGATAGGATAAATGCCATCTCCTATATGTGGTTGAAGGAAAAGTACATTACTCTTTCCTTCAATTATCATGGCTGGTGGCTTAGTCCATTCACCATTTTGGGCATAGGCTAATAGCTTCTTTTAAGTTGCTTTCATTTTATTGTTTCGGTTTCCATTGTAATTAATTGTACAGGCTTTGCTACCTTGGTACACCCTGTGCCGGGAATAGCGCTTTCATGTGTTAATATATTTCATTTTAGCATCTTCAAAAAAAAAACACGGTAAAATAATAGGTTTGATGCAAAATATATAAAAAAAATTAAAATTACCGTATAAAAATTATCGATTATTTTTTAAACATATGAAGTAATCATAATATAGATTAAATTAATGCAATATATAAAATTAAAAATCAACTAGCAACATAATAATGCAATTTAAAATATTAATAAAAGAATAAAGGGTTAATAAGTCTTTACCCCCTGTAATATAGGTCATTTCCGGTTTTCACCCCTGTAAAATTATTTTTTTGATTTACCCCCTGTAAAATATTTTTGTTTTGATTTACCCCCCTAATAGGCCAAACAAAAACCTATTTTATTTTATTTTTCAAGAAATTTTGGTTTTTGTTTGGCCTATTAAGGGAGTAAATCAAAACAAAAATATTTTACAGGGGGTAAATCAAAAAAATAATTTTACAGGGGGGAAAACCGGAAATGACCTATATTACAGGGGGTAAAGACCTATTAACCCAAGAATAAATAAGTATTAATATTCACTTTTGCGGTTAGATTCAGTTTGATTCGGTTTTGAGAAAGTGATCTGATATCCAATCCGATTCTAGCGGTTTTGACAAAATAACATTCCAACGTATCCAAAAATATTCGGGTTTTTGCGGTTTTTGGTTTTTTGATCGGCTTGCTGTTTTATTTTGGATCGTTTTCGATTTGAACACCACTAGGAATAAGAAAATAGGATACCTATAAAGCTGTTATTTTTTTTGACAAATATGAAGCAGATTCTTGTTTGTGAAAAATATGGAAAAACATAACCCTTCAATATTCATCCAAAAAATAACCCTTAACATGAACCACCACTAGAAAAGAAACAATTAGATATCTAATAATAATTGAAAATAAACAATTTGATATTTGACAATAATAATTATAATAAAAGAAATAAAATTGTCCAAACAACAGAAAATGGACCTAAATCAAAACTACAAACTTTAAATTCATTCAATTTAGCTAAAACCAAAACCAAGCAGCTTAGTACAATATTGCTTTCGAATGAATTAAAAAAACGATCAATACAAGTTGATTCAAATTTCAAACTGAAATAAGATGAATCAACAAACAAAAAATCAGAAAAAAAATACATTGAAGACATGCAATTTTGGGATGACAACCAAAAAAAGTGAGTGAATAACCCACATGAGAAGATTAAAGGCATCGACGATATAATAGGAAACGGCTCAACATTTCTCAATATTTTGAGACCAATTCAGAAATAAATAAAAAATCGAATACCACTTGTTGGCATCGATAACAAGATTAAAGGCGTCGATAACAAAAGAACAATTCGATAAACATATATCAATAGAATATGTTTGAACATATAATCTCAATAGAAAACCGCTATGATATACCACTTTTTGAGAATTACTACGAAAATGGTAAAGAGGAAAGTAGTAATAAAAAACATGATTAAAGAGTAAATAGTAAAGACATTTGTATAGATACTTGGGATGTAAAGACACTTGTGAAACTTTAATGTGATTAAATGAGCGTAAATCAAAGGGCAAGTATTAATGAAGTTGCTGCTTGTCCTAGTTACTAGCTAGTAGTTTAGATCAGATTAAAGACAAATGTGAGTTTTCAATTTTACTCTCTAGTCTTTACTGACTTCAACTCTTGTAGTTGGATAAGTCATCTTCTACAACTAACACTATTAGAAACACTCTTGTTAAAAGAAAAACACTATTAGAAACACTCGTTTTTCCTGCAGATTTTGCCACGGTACTTGTTGCTCAGACCAAGTTTCCCGCGGATCCTGTCACCGCAGGAATATCCAGCAGGTAATGTCTACATTTGCTGCGGTTTTTCCTGCGGATTTCATATGTCATTTCCTTCGAATTTTGCTGCGGTTTTGTTTTATGACCTCCTCTATGGGTCCTTTACACTTCTATTTTTCTTAATTCTTTCATTTTTTGTCTCAATTTTTAGAATTATTTCACCACATATTAATGACTTATTGAAGTACATACTAAAAAAGAAAATATTGGATTTGGATTTTTCACAATAGTTCATGTTGGGTTGTGTGGTGTTTATGAGTTATAGATCAAACCGTCCTTTTACATGCATAAAATACCCCAACATTTGTGTTGTGTTGTCATGAAGTTTGTAATCACAACAGGAAATTTGCATCCATACATTAACATAGTTTAACAACATCTTTTTCTTAGCTATAACCACGCTAAAGTTTCTTGATCAATAATGGCGTATTTCAAAACCTTATCAACATTAGCTTAAATATTTATCTTTTCAAGAAAAAACTTAATTATTTGTCAAGGAATTTATATATATATTTATCCAAGGAAATATGTAACCGACTTGTGAGAAAGGTTTGGCATGGAGAAAAGTAATTTTTCTAAGAATCCTATTGCTCCTGGGCCAGTGGCGTAGCCAGGACCTCAGGTCAGGAGGTGCAATATTGTTTTTGAAATTTATTATCATTATTGTTATTTTTTTTACACATTATTATTATTATTATTATTATTATTATTATTATTATTATTATTATTATATATGTATGTATGTATGAAGATAAAGATACAACTATGGTTTATTCATAAATAATAGAATAACTAAATTTTAATAAAAATATTATTTACCTCAAATTTTTATCCTCTATACATTTTTATCCTCAGATAAATATTTCTTTTTATAAATTCTTCTTGTTGAAGATAATCTTATGTGAGATTCGAGACATGTCAGATACAAAACACAAGTATCTCTTTCAGGAAGATTTAAACATTAGTTTGTTACATTGTAAGAGTTTAGTCTCTTAAACTCGATCCAAATTGGTGTCAAGTTACATTTTAATTGTGTACCGGTACATTTGTTTTCTAAATCAATAAATTAACGATTATTTTTATGAAATAAAAAGCTATTTGTCGAATTTTGTATTTTAGAAAATGCCATTTCACTAGGAAAAAATATCACCTCAATGTTTATAAGAATCATATCAAATATTTTATCGTAAAAAACAATCAATTAATTTTATTTCACTGATACTTTTGATAAATGAAATTTTGTTATTGTAATATTTTTTTAAAAATATAACTCATTTAAGTATCAATTTAAAGACCGAATATATCAATACAAATTAAATTTGAGTGTAACATAGTTTTTTTTTTTTTAGTATTAAGAGTAACATAGATATTGGCATTTTATTTTTTGAAACATAGATATTGGCATATTGTTTTGTGTACCTGCTTGTAAGACTTCTCGTGCGTGCAGTGACAAGATCACAGCTGGTGCAAAGTTATATTTTGAGGAGGTTCAAAATGAGTAAAAAAAGAAATATTTCTACAACTAACACTATCAGAAACACTCGTTTTTCCTGCAGATTTTCCTACGCAGAATAATCCACAGGAATTCCTTGGGATTTTGTCACGGTACTTGTTGCTCAGACCAAGTTTCCCGCAGATCCTGTCTCCGCATGAATATCCAGCAGGTAATGTCTACATTTGTTGCGGTTTTCCTGCAGTCTTTCGTATGTCATTTCCTTCGAATTTTGCTGCGGTTTTGTTTTATGACCTCTTGTATGGGTCCTTTACACTTCTATTTTTCTTAATTCTTTCATTTTTTGTCTCAATTCTTAGAATTATTTCACCACATATTAATGAGTTATTGAAGCACATACTAAAAAGACAATATTGGATTTGGATTTTTCACAATAGTTCATGTTGGGTTGTGTGGTGTTTATGAGTTATAGATCAAACCGTCCTTTTACATGCCTAAAATACCCCAATATTTGTGGTGTTTTCATGAAGTTTGTAATCAAAACAGGAAATTTGCATAATTTGCATCCATACACTAACATAGTTTAACATCATCTTTTACTAACTATAACCACGCTAAAGTTTCTTGATCAATAATGGTGTATTTCAAAACCTTTTTTTTTTAGAAGGTAGATTAGCCCACCCAAATTGACACCGGTGAGAATCGAACCTGAGACCTCGAGGAGGAGCAAACTCCCAGGTCCCAAGCCAATACCTCGAGGTGTATTTCAAAACCTTATCAACATTAATTAGCTTAAATATTTATCCTTTCAAGAAAAAATTTAATTATCTGTCAAGGAATTTATATATATTCATCAAAGGAAATATGTAACCGACTTGTGAGAAAGGTTTGGCATGGAGAAAAGTAATTTGTCTAAGAATGCTATTGCTCCTGGGCACAAGTTGATTAAAGATGAAAATGGTGTGAAGGTGGATGCTACAAAGTATAAGCAAATAGTTGGTTGTCTGATATACTTAGCAGCCACAAGACCTGATCTAATGTATGTGTTAAGTCTAATTAGCAGGTTCATGAAATGTCCAACTGAGTTACACATGCAGGCAGTAAAAAGAGTACTCAAATATCTCAATGGCACAATTAATTTGGGGATTATGTATAAGAGGGGTGGAAGTGAGAAGCTGGTAGTGATTATGCAGGTAATTTAGATGATAGAAAAATTACTTCCAGATATGTATTTATGCTTAGTTCAGGTGCAGTCTCATGGTCGTCTAAAAAGCAACCGGTGGTTACTTTATCGACAACTGAAGCAGAATTTATTGCAGCTGCCTTTTGTGCTTGTCAAAGTGTTTGGATGCGAAGAGTTCTCAAGAAACTTGGTCACACTCAATCTGAAAGCATCACTGTGTATTGCGACAACAACTCAACAATAAAGCTTTCAAAGAACCCAGTGCTTCATGGTCGTAGCAAACATATTGATGTTCGCTTCCACTTTCTCCGTGATCTTACCAATGATTAAACATTAGAGCTAGTTCACTGTAACTCTCAGCGTCAAATAGCAGATATCACGACAAAGCCATTAAAGTTGGAAGTATTTGAGAAGCTAAGTGGACTGCTTGGAATGTGTTTTATGCCTGATACATAAACTACTAATTGCAATAGTGCAAATAGTTTAAGGGAGAGAATGTTGAACGTGTTTTAATTAGTTGTCATAGTTGTTAGTCTTTGTTCCTATCATGTAGTTAATAATTCCTATTTGTTAGGAAGGGCTAGTGGGATTGACTCAGTTGTTCCACTATTTACGTTTAGTAAGTGGAGTCATTTTGTTTGAGTTGGTTTTATCTCTTTGTAAGGCTATATTAAAGCTATTCTTTTGCACTTGTATTATATAGATAAACTTCCCTTATGTTTTACTCTAACACGAACCCTTAACACTGTACTAGAACTTTCCGAACACAAAAACCAATTAAGTACCAGAACAAGAATTAACGTTGTAAAAAGCGTTATGACGAGGAACCAAAATGAAAACAATACTCAATTACCAACATCACAATCACAAATAGCCTTTTACCACAATGGATCACCACCACCACCACCACCTTCTCACACTTTGTTGTTTACTGTGCACGGAAGTTGCGGTTATAATCACCATTTTCATCCATACATGAGACCGATTAGAGAGGTTCCAACTTTTCCTCCTCCTCGTCATGATAACAAGATTGGTGAATCTTCAGGGAGAACTATGGATCTCATTTCTTTAATAGACAACCATGTTGATCATTATGATAAGAAGATTGATGAATCTTTAGGAAGAACTATGGATCTTATCTCTCTAATAGATAACCATGTTGATTCGGTCGGTTTTAATGGAGGAACTGCAATATGGGATCGTGGTTAGTTTGATGTTGGAATTAGCAGTAACACCACCACCAACAAGAATGACATAGACCTTATTTTGAAACTCTAGGGTTCTAAGTGGATTTAATATTTAAATTGCTTGTGGTATATTATTTGTTATCAATTTGTTTCTCATAAGATGTTTTTCATATTGACTTAATGACTTGTTTGTCTGATATCAGGGGCGTTTCCCAAAAACGTCTGACCATCACATATGTACTTATAAGCTATATAAATTATATGCTATATGCCAGACAATTGGCTATGCCAAATAGAACCTTTGAAACTTCATTCAGACAAATATAATTTTAATTTAATGACAAATTTTAGTAGTTAGTTATTAGATTAATAATTAATCTTTTCGAAGAGAAACATCAATGATTGAAGAAAAAAAACTTCATGAAGAAAAATTAGTCAAACATTTACAATTTAGTTGTTAATAATTTTATATCACAAACAATTGATTATCATCATTCATCAAGAAGTTTATTGCACTCCCTAAATATAAAAAGTTTACTGCGCACATAAACTGAAGAAGACAATTTTTGTTTTATTTTTAAACTGCCAATGAGATATTACATCAACGAAATATAATAACTAAACAAAACAAGGACCAGCTAGAAATAAAAACCTGAACCCTAATCTTCAATTTTCAGCTTATCCAGAAATCACCATAATCTTCAACAATGTCTGTTGGAATGGGTAGCCGCCAAAAAACTCTTGGATGCTGCAATAAAAAATAGTTATTTTATTAAAATCATGAATGTAAAAATTAATGTAATATTTGTGTAATTACATCGTGGTTTTTCATAAAATCCTCTATCTCATATTCAAATATGATTCATATGAGTTATTGGAATTTGGCAATAGTTCATGAATTTATTGCATACGTTAGATATGCAATGCAACAACATAATATGCAATTCAACAATAGCAAATAACAAATAGTACGCTAAATTTGACCAATAAATAACGAATGAATTAAATATATAATTAAGAAAAAATTAATAGACCAATTAATTACCTCTTCAGTTAAGCAGCAAGCAAAAGGGGAGTAGCATTCAAGCAAAAAGGGATCCCATAAAATTCTAAAGGGAAATGCTAACCGGTGCCCCCGGGGCATTGGTTAAGGATATGAAAAAGGAAATTATATAGTAATTAATGCATTGAAATTGTGTAATTAATTTATAATAAAGTCAAAAACAGTTTCCTTTTATGGTAATAATTCCTTTTTATGGTATGCTTAACCAGTGCCCCGGGGGCACCGGTTAGCAGGACCCTTTTAATTATTATGATTTCACAAGGAAATAATAAAATTAAGATTCTTAATTCGCCTAAAAAAATAAGATTCTTAATTAATAGTACTGATTATTTTTATTATTCTTGATTTTTTTGGTCAAGTTATTATTCTTGATTTTACCTTCTAATAAAAAATCCTTAGATCCAATTTTATTCTTGAAAAGAATTAAAGCAATTTCTTGTTTGTGAAAATTATGGAAAAGCATAACCCTTGCGTGAACCACCGCTAAAAAGAAACAATTAGATATCTAATAAAAATTGAAATCAACAGTTTGATATCTGTCAATGATTATAATAAAATAAATAAAATTGTCCAATAAACAAAAAATGACCCTAAATCATTATTCTTAATTTTTTAATTTTTCAAAACTATTTCCAAGTATTTACGAAACTTATTTGAGTCTGAAGCTGAAAACCGAGTTCTGTTAAGAGTCTGAAAGAAAGTATGAAAGCAGCGGAAAAAATCAAACACAAAGAGAGATAGAGAGGCACTACAGGAAATTTGTAATTTTGCGACAAATAATTTGCGACCGTTGTTGTATAAACAGGGTCACAATTACACAAAGACATAAAGATGAAGAATAGGATACGATGTAGAGGGTATGGTGTAGAGTCAAAATGAACAAGTAGAATGGTGAAGTGGTTTAAGGTAATGAAGATGTTATGTGAAGGAATAAGACAAAAATTGGAAATATAAAGGTGTAAGTTAAAGTAAGGGATAATGTTAGAAAGAATGATAATGGTGGAGTAACGACCTTAGGTTAAAATGAATAAAGTATCGTCAATTTAAGAGGATAGATGATGTTGAGAGAATTGATAAGATGAAATAGAATGAGAATAGAAAATGTGTATTAAGTACTGAATAAGGTAGGGGTAGTATTAGGGTGAGACAAGATAATGAATCACTAGAGAGATAATGACCTAAGTTAGCATGAAGTAAAGATGATGAGAGTGGATGAAGTAATATAGCGTAATGTTTTAAATGGGGAGAATAAAGGTGATAGTTGTAACGATAATGGTGAGGTAAAAACTTAACTGAGTACGAAGAATGAAGAGTTGTCGTTAGGATAAAGCCCTTAGTGCATGAAGATAGTTAATGTTTGATATAGGTTTTAAGGACGATGTTGAGTAATTATGATGTTGAGTAATGGTGTAATGACTATGTTGTAAAATGTTGAATGATGAAGTAATGACCATGTTGTATAATTTTGAATAATGACCACGTAGATGATGCCTTTGATGATGTATAAATGACTCATACTCGTTTTATAATAACAAGTAAAATGACGAAAAGAACTATGTTGTGAAGATGATATGTTGTTGATGTATTTTCTATTTGTTGTAAGTGAGTCTTCATGCACATATCATATTGCATAAAAATGACGAAGGACGAATGATGTATGTATGTTCGGTAACACAACTCTAACATATAAATGTTGATTATGATGTATGTATGTTTAGTAACACAGCTCTGACATACAAATGTTGATTATGATGTATGTATGTTCAGTAACACAACTCTGACATACAAATGTTGATTATAGAAGCTGATACTGGGATACATATAGGTCTAGGAATGAAGTGTATTAGCATATGGTTCATGTTAGGTGTACATGATGTATATGTGATATGTGTTAATGTTGATGTATTATGATTGTTATGTGCATTACCTTAATGTTTTTATAATTGATGAGTTATGATAACGAGGACGTGTGAATGATGTTGTATAACCTGATGAAGAATTGTGAATATGTTGTATATAATGATCTATGATTTTATGTCTATTTATATATTATTAATGTATCCCAATATATTATTCATGTATGTTATGATGAATATTTTCACCCCCTTCGTTGTTGTTATGTATTGTGGTGTCTGTACTCTTGGGGTACAAACACTCAGGACAAAGAGCTCTAGTTTGCGGGACGTTTAGAAGGGGCGACGGAGATACACTTCCGTATTTATTATCTAATTATTTACGTAGTTGAATAATCACGTGCTCTGATCTGTAATACTAGGGTTGAGGTCAAACGTTGAATGTTTAATTTCATGAAGTTTATGTATTTGAAATCTTTATGATATTTTCCACAATGACGATTGAGAATCATATTTGTTTATTTTATGAAATAGATTTTTCAAGTATTTTCCGCACTATGAAATATGACGTATTGTTTATTATTTGAATGAACAATTGATGAGTATGTGTAACATCCTTGTGTATAAATTTATTCGCATTATTTGTTAAATCAACGTTGGGAATTAAGGTATTACATAATCAATACAATTTGGATTGGACACTTAGGACTTAAGAATTTCTAAGATGTAAAGTTTGGAAGAAATTCTTTAAGTGTTTATGTACTTTTGAATTTAACAAGGTAAGAGCACTTGCAAAAGTTCAGAGAGTTTTGTTTATTCTTCAAGTCTTTAGCTCCTTATATAGTAGGAGATCTTAGAGACGTTGGAGAGGTGCAAGCGCATAAATTTAAGTCCTTGAGAAGCTTAATCCAAAATGTTAGAATGGTACTTGATTTGGATAATGTCGACGAGCACTCATTTGAAATTCTTTTGCTCCAAAAGAAAATATCTGTTTTATAGATAATGCAAGAAACCAACAAGATTTGGAAATAAGCTTCTGTCACATGTAGAATCTACTGTAGGAGTAGAAGAGGAGTAAGTGAACATTGTCCTTAGAATTAGTTAGGAATCTTCCATTCTTTGTTCATTTAACAAGTTTCCTTATATAGTGATGCCGGGTAGGAAGATTTCAATGGTAATAGAAAAATTGAACGCCTAAGAAAGAAGTTACTTGGTGGATCTTGATCCTTTAAATAGAATGTGGTAGCAAGTGATTACTTTAACTGGTAAAGAAATTTGGAGTAATTCCTCACGGGCAGTTAGTCATGTTCATACATATTAGAAAATATGCAACGATGGAACTCAATTTGTCAAAATGATGGATGGATGAAACTGGTTAGCTGAGACACATACATACATGTCCTCCTGATTAACTTCAAATTAACTAGGAAAATTTACAGCTAGATATTGATAGATCAACAATCTTGGATATCAAAATAAAAGTATTCATTATAATAAAGAGGTTTTGATTATTACAAGGATTGAGGAAAAGCTCCCACTAATCTTGAACACCTCAAATTGCAAATATAGGAAAGAATTTTCAAAATGTTCTGATTGAATGGAGTCCAAATATCGATCTTGCTTATAAGGTTTTGAATTAAAGCTTCCACAAACAAACCATAAAACACCTTAAATGACAAATAGAAAAGACAACCAAAAGTCACTCAGTGAATGGGATCCACATTTTCCTTGCTTATCGTAGAATAAGAAGGAAATATTTTATTTTGAATTGAAGCCCCATAGATGGAATGCAGCAAAAAAATACGTCATCTTTGAGCTGTAGCATGGAGAATCCAAATTTCTGTCCATATCAAGAATCCAAAAAATACGTCATCTTTCTATTATCCTATGTATACAAGATCATCTCTACCAAATCAATTAACTAACCCCGGCCTCCTCTATCCTAGACTGTTAATAATTCCTCTTTATCTTAAATCCTAACAAACTCCATATCTTATATACTACCAGAAATTAGAAATCCGATGAGCGATGTAACGTGTAATTAGATATAGGTATGCATGAAAAAGGTTTATAAAACAAGAGAATCATTGCATGATCACAAGAAAGGTACCTTGATATTTTGAAGCTTGCTAGACAGAAGAACATTCTCAAATTTCTTACGACTCCTCGGAGGATGAACGAATAGTGCGAATTTCAAAATCGTATAAGTTTGGGCCGTTCCAGTGGCGAATGAATACAAGAGGAACGTGCTTGATAACCGAGTAGTCTTGCCCTTCGTCTGGATCAATGCATTTGACAAATTCAGTTGGCATATCAGTGAAGAAAATATCCTTGAGTTTATGCATGGACTTGATGCCAGAGGGTACCTCCTTCAGTTGGGGGATTTTTTCCAATGTAAGATGTCTAAGAGAGAGCAAAGTTCCATTATCTATAACGACGGAATTTACTCTTTCCAAGCGACTGAGATTTAGTGTCATCAATTTTAGAAACCCTCCATGCTGAAAATGAAAATTTTCACCATCATAGCAATTGTCCCACAAACAGAGATTGAGCAGATTTGGCAAGTCTTTCAGTGACTGTAGGGGATCATCTTTCAACATAGAAAAACCCAGCCTTACCTTTACAAGACACTCAAGATTTGGAATCCAATCAGGCAACTTCAGTAGTCTAGCTTTCAAATGAAGACGCTGAAGTTGGGGTGGGGATGACATAAAGTTCAAGTCAATGATTTCATCCTCAACTATTGTAGTGATATTTAGATTTTCAAGGTGTTTCATCTCTTCTATTGCAGCACTTAAGGCATTTCCGTGCTCTCTCCTTACACAGGTTAAACCTAACTTCCTTATCTTCCTTAACATTTTCATTTCTTGAATGAGATCTACTCCCCCATGATCTACCTCAACATAAAAGAGATTTTCTAGGGTAGTCAACTTTTTAATACCTTTTTTCATCAGTACACCAGTTGTAAAACTCAGTAGAGAATACATTGCTTCATAGTTACAGTGGGAAGCGAGAAGGTTCCTTAGCTTTGCCAGCTTGTTTATTTCTCTTGGTATCTCACGCACAAGTGTTTCTCTTAAATCCAATGTCTCTAAGTTATGCAGCTCACCAACAGATTTCGGAAGTGTCTGTACTTTTGTACCCCTTAGGTTTATGTATCTTAAGTGAAAAAGATTCCCCAAATTATTAGGAATATGGTTCATTGACGTGCCTTGCATGTCAAGTACCTTCAAAATCCTAGACTTTGAACACAATTCAATGATGAAAGGCTCCATTGGTCCACCGTTTCCAAAGCCATGAATAGCACGAAAACGTGAGTTCTTATTGCCCTTGAACACATTGTTGGAACTTATGGAAATAGATAGCCGTCTAGTTTTTCCAACTGGGAGAGGTTTCTCAACTTCATCGACAAAATGACAGAAACTTAAATCCTCCATTTTTCCAATGATCACTTCCCTCAGTAAGTCATGGACCTGACATGTTGTAACTTTCCCTTCAAAGCCAACACTTGACATCATAACCAAGCTTCTATGAATCAATTCTAACAAGTACTCCTCTGCAACTTCCTCCAAAGTTCTTCTCCCATCAGATTTAACAAACCCTTCTGCTATCCATTGTTGAATTAATCTCTTATGATTAATAGAGTAATCTTCTGGGTATATACTAATGTACAAAATGCATGGTTTCAAGTAATATGGCAGGTCATCGTAACTAAGAGATAAAATATTTATTATATTGGATAAATGGGCATTACGTCTCAACTCCAGGTTCAGATTTTTACTCACCATTTTCCATTCAGTCACGGTTTTAGATTTTGTTGAAAATAGACCACCAATGGCCACAACTGCCAGAGGTAGCTGTTTGC
>Ga0228711_1009858_pt1 | contig 12773 bp, 12 predicted proteins | sample MedpolnodulmetaG_2_FD_177996 | JGI IMG/M metagenome (GOLD analysis project Ga0228711, IMG submission 177996) | Root nodule microbial communities from Medicago polymorpha collected in Santa Monica, California, United States - brown nodules | ecosystem: Host-associated > Plants > Roots > Nodule...
CGAAATAGCCCTATCTCTTCTCTATTTATTTTATGTCAAATAGTTTATATAGGTTTAGACAAACACACATTTTAAATTCATACACTTAGAACAATATTGATTGTTGAATGACTTGAATATCACGCTAGTCCTTGTGGAGACGATATACAATACTTACTTTTGATTGATAGAAAAATACTACATCAGATTGTCACAGTCAAGTTTAAATTCTGAAATTTCAAGACTCTGAACGCATAAGAGAGCATCTGAATTATGAGGGAAGCTAGTATGACTTAGAACGAGATTTGAAGAAATGTCAAATAGAAATTCATCGCTTTGATCAAAAGAGAATCTTCACTCAGAAGCATCTGAAGTAATGAAGACTCTGAAGGATGACGCATTTGAAGACTCTGACATAGTTTGTTGTATTCTGAAGGAATGTCACTATCAGACTCTGAGTAGTACAGTTTTTCGTCTTCTAACCATGTGCTAAAACAAACAAGAAAATTCAAGGAGAAAGAGAATATAACAGGTCATTCTATTAGAAGAAAATGATATTTGAATGACTAATCAACGACATTATCCATTCGAGACAACATTTCGACGTCTTTGATCAAGCTTCTCAAGGACTAATTTAATGCACTTACAACTCTTTAAAAATGACTCTTTCATTTCCTCCTATATAAGAACTTGAGCAGATGAAGAAAAATAACAAGAATTCTATCATTTTACAAGTGCCCTTGCTCTTTCGAATTACATAGTGCACAAACACTTAGAGAAATTCTTACAAACTTCCAATCTTAGAGTTTCTTGAGTATTCAGAAGTCATCTAAACTTTAATTTTCTTACACCTTTGATTGTATATCAAGTGTAAACAAAATCCTATTTATAGGTTTTCCTTCCTTTTTTTTTCTATTGAAATTGAAGTTGGACTTTCTCCTCGTTTTGGTCAATTTCACTATCATCTAAATTACTTAGAGTGGATGAGATATCATTGTCCTCCCACGCAATATAGGCTCTCATTCTGTTTTGATCCTTATGTCCCATCAGACATAGGTCGACAATTTCACTATCATCCAAATCACTTAGAGTGGATGATATATCATTGTCCTCCCACGCAATGTAGGCTCTCCTTCCTTTTTTTTCTTTCTTTCTATTGAAATTGAAGTTGGACTTTTTCCTCGTTTTGGTTAATTCCAGACATTCACTCTTCAAGTGACCCGATTTGCCACATCCATAACAATTGAGCACCTTTTCTTCATTCTTGGGTTAAGCTCCTTTGTGAGTTGCTCTCCTAAATTTTATGAGATTTTTTTGTCATTAAGCTTCAACCCATATTTCTCAATGTGTCTATGGTACCAGTGCATAAACAATTTCATCTCCTCAACCCTCGAATGGGTATTCATCGGTATCATCATCCTCTTCCACTTAATGTTTAGCCTTGGGTGAGCATGCTTTGAACGCAATGGACTTCTTCTCCTTCTTGAAATTTTTCTCACTAGCTTTCAACCTTGAGATTTCGTGTTCATACATTTTGAGCTTCCCAAATAGAGTAGTGATTTCAAGATTTCGTGCTCATGCTCTTTGAGCTTCCCAAATAGAGTAACGATTCCAAGAGTAATGTTGTGCTAAGTTTGAAAAGTCAGGATCAACATTAACCCCCATAATACTACTCTTGGAAAAGGTTCTTATGATGCTATAAATAAACTAGTACAATAAGGGAACAAAATTTTACTTGTGAATATATGTTGACTTGGAACAAAATTGCAATTTTGAGCGTTTAGGTCAAAAAATATAAAAATACATCGAGGCTTCTTCAGAATGTGATGAAACTTTTCATATCCTTTTTATACATTTTTATAGATGTCTCTAAAAAACAACTCAAAATTCAATTTCTAGATTGATGTTTTCGTTGTTTTGTTTTTTGCTCTTTAAAAATTTATAATTTATCCATCCTTTGTTGAAAAATTCTAAGTTTGTGTGGAATGCCATATTTTAACATTCTAACACATGTCTATGTAAAATCATGAAAAAATTCAATATCTAGGTCATTTTACAAAACTTTATGTCTACAAGAAAAAAAAATAGGAGGTAAAAATATAAAGAATCTCAAATTACATGGGTAAAGTCTGTGTGTTTTTTCTTAGAGGGTCATTTTTTAGGTTTCACGTATGTTACGAGGTCAACTTGAACAATTAAAACAAATTAAAAGCCTTCTAAATTTTATATTTACATAAAATGAACCAAAGTATCTTTAGACATAATATAATTAGGCAGTTGGATTAAATTGGTTAATGTATTTCAATTAAGGTCGGATTTTTTAGTAGAATCTAATTTTGATTGTTTACTAGAATAAAATTTTATTAAACTTTACTTACTTCCTGACCAAATTTTGAACTATGTATATCATTTTATTTTCTATAAAGTAGAGAGTTCAAATTAAAAAATATATATCAGGAGAAAATGATATTTATTATATAAAAAAAAAATCTTTCAAAAAAAATAGTTATATGAAAAAATTTATGTGGTCAAACATCTTTTATTTCTATGACGTTTTTTTGTTTGTTTCCGGATATATTTGTATTTTTTTACTTATGATAAATAAATATTATCGTTCTAAAGTTAAAATGTTGTATAATAATATTATATTAATTTCTATTAAAAATATATTAATAAATATTAGTTTCCGCAATTGACCGAAATAAACTCTAAAAAAATATTCAAACTTTTTCACCGACTATAAATTCAGTTGTTGGATTTGGATGAGTATCTATTGAAGTGTTAGAATCAAGCATGGAGCATGGCGATTCCTTCTTTCACAATGATCAAAATCCAAATTCTGGTAAAATATGACATTAAAAAAATGTCACATATATCGATACATGTTTTCTTAATTTTTTTTATTTGCGCACTTCTTTTACAATAGTTATTTATGTACATTTTTTTTTTTTTGAGAGAAGTTATTTATGTACATATAATACCTTATTATTGGAATATTAAAATAATGAAAGTATTTTGGCACAGATTCATTTATGTTGCAACAAAATGGTGCCTCTATAGATACAAGAGCTCCAACAACTATGGTGAACTCAAGCACTGATGTCATTGTGCCCCAAACAATGACGAATGTTGTTGGTGAGATTACGAATCCAACCTTACCACCATCACCACCACCACATGTTGCTATTTGGCCAAACTCTTCCGTTGCTCCAAACCCACGTATTGAATTCGTTGACGCAGTTACCATGGACGAATTTTGGGCTGGATTGGATGATTCGGGTGTTGGTTCCTTCGACAGTGCTTCTACCAACTTTCATATTTCTTTTGTATTTTTTTTCTATTTCTACTCCATTCAACTCTGATGACATGTTTAATGAGAGCGATGATAAAATAAATGACTAAGGTGTTGTGAGAATAATAATTTTATCTTAAACAATAAGAAATAAGCAATAATATGTTATGTTTATCTTTAAAAAATTTTACTTGTGATTTATATATTTTTTTCTAAGGGTTGAGGAATAGCCTAAACACCTTGTTTATGTTTAAAGTTTATTATAATAGAAAATAAATTTATGGTTAATCTTTTCTTACTTTTTTATTTTAAATAATTTTAATCTTATGCATTTCTCGAGAATAAAATTGCATGATTATTCACATCAAGTTAAGATTTTTCTATTTAATATATTAAATGAGAAGGGTAATAAACTTCATGCTATGTTAACTTTATGCCTTCTGTAATAAAAAAAAAAAACTTTATGCCTTCTAAAAGTCTAGAAGGGATTGAAGAGAGTTTCATACTTTTGGTTCTAAAGTATGTTTTCAAAAACGTTTTTGTGAACTTTAAGAGAATGGATTAATTTTATTTTTACAAAATAAACGATATTCATTCATTCAAATTGATAGAGTACATCGATACAATACAAATTCGCTAAAAACAAAAAGGATGAATCTGTGAACAAACTCACAACATCCATGTTAATAGCATAAAACGGCAAAGTACCTATGCCTACAACTATGACTAATATGACTATATTCATGTAAGAGAATGGATTAATTGATATACATGTAACTAAGATTGAGTTTAAAACACATTATTCTAGATAAATTGCTAAGAAAATAATTCTAGATAAATTGCTAAGAAAATAACCAAATCTTCAATTAAAGCTTCAATAGACTTGTTGTAGAATCAATACCACTAATTTTATATACAATTTAAATAACACTATTACAAACAATTTTTACGCAATAAAACTAATAAGGCACCAATCTATGGAGTTTTAATGTGAAATATGTCACAAACAATTATGAACAATTACATTTTACGCATAATGTAAGAACACTTAGATAAAGCTCAAGACTTTTGTAAAGTTCAAGTTTAATCCAAAATCATAATTTTCTTGACTACTATGATGAAAAGTTTACACACTTTGAGAACTTAGGTTTTTTGCACTTGTGAAAAATGAAAAACTATGTAAGAACATACATCATATTTTTTACTGGTTTGGTTGCAATCATCCTTGCATGTGACACACTAGTTTTCTCATAAATTGCATGTTCTCTTTATAATTTGTATGAATGTTTGTAAAGATTCTCCCGTAACTTAATTTGAAAAACATTGTAGTAGATTATCTTGAATCAATTAAACAATTCTACAATTGATTCAAGACTTGTTCCTGTTCCAAAAATGTTACCCAAGCCTTAAATAAATCCTTTCAAATAGGTCTAAATCAATTTTAAAATAAAAAAAGTGCCTTAAACCATTTGAAATGAATATATTTTAAAAGAGTCTACCTATGATGCATTTAGTTATGCATGGTTAAAAATTTATTCTCTCATATTTTTCTTGATTCAAGTACTTTTATGGATATTTGAGAATTGAGATCATATTAGACAAGACTAATAAACCTATGAAACAATGCCTTCACATACCCCCTCTTTTTAATAATGGAAAACTTTGTTTGATCAATCTTTTAAATCATTGTAAGGATAAACTCTCCTAAGGTTTGTGCCTGATAAACCCCCTTGTCTGTTTGTGTTTTGTTTGTGATATTCAGAAAACCCTTCCAACATTGATCATTCTACCCCTCCCCGGGTATGTTTGGAACTACAGAAACAATAAGAAAAGAAAGCAAAGAGGAAAGAATGATTATTTAAAAATGAGCTTCCCTTGCATGGTTGCATTGTTAGAGAGAGTGGAAAGAAAGTTTATTTTTGATGGGGCCCACGTGCTAAAACTTTCCGCACATAGCAGCAAAGAAAGTTGGGTGAGTAGTTTACAAATTGTAAAATTACAAAGTGGCATTCAATTGAAATTAAAAATTACAGTGGCATGTGCTTATTATGTCCCTTCATTAATTTGCTTGTCACGACATGCTTCTTCAAATTTCTATTATTTATTTATAAATAATTTATATACAGTAGACTACCGTAAATTAAATTTATTTTTAGTTTTTTATTCATATACGTTACTTTATATAATATCACACAAACTAAAAAAAATATAACATCAATTTTCAATGTAGGGGTATTTATTTCATTTAAAAAATATGGATGTATCTTTCCTTTAACTTTCTTTCCACTTTCTTTTATACCAAACAACTAAACAATCATCTCACTTTCTATTCACTTTCATTCCTTAAACATTATTTCCTCCTACTTTCTTTCCTTAAACTTTCTCTCTACCAAACAAAACCTAAAAAAAGAAAGAAAAATTAGTAGTATCAATTTGTTTTTTTTGTAATTGATGAGAAATTAAAACTCATGACATCATACATGACATAACAAAATTCAAGCTATTGAAAAAATCACCATCGTCCATAAAAAATAAAAGGAAAGATAAGTTTAAGCATTTATTACAATAGACCAATCGACAAAAACATTTAAGAAGGAGACATTAACGTACTCCATACATCCCTATATCTAAGCACCCATTTGAAAATAGGGAGCTTCTACGGTGCAATCAGAAAACTGACTTTTTTGAAAAAGTTAATTTTGATTTTAATGTTTGATTCATTTTTAAATTGTTGATTACTGATTAATGATCAATAGTAATTCATCTAATAATGCTTGTAACATCTTGGACTTACATGTACTATTTTATCGTTGACATCTTTAACATGCAAACAAATTTGATGATATTATGTGATAGTCTTAAGTGTTACACTTTGTGGGGTGTTACACTTAAAACAAAGTAGGATAAAATTAGATTAAGTGTAGTCTTGTTAATCTGATGAATTGTTGATACTATGAGGACTGAACTTTTGATGCCACTGTACAAACAGTGGGGTGTTACTCACTACACTTTTGATGTTACAGTGTTAACTTCATCAGAAAAGTCATTTTCACGACTTCACCATAGAATTTTCCTTGAAAATAACATATAAATAATATCAGTCATAGAATATATTGTTAAAGAAGTTCTTAGTGGGTGTATCACTTTTTTGGTTGATAAAGGCATCTCTCTCATAAATAGACGTAGGGGCTCTATGATTTGTTTCCTTTTCTTTTATATGGATGAATTTTTAATCAGAAATGTTAACTTGTGCCCTTAAGGCACATGTTAAGAAACTAAAGATATAAGTATTTTTCTGAAACTTGTGCATAGACATGGCAACAAAACCCGCCTCCGTCAGACCCCCCCCCCCCGCCCTGAATTTAAAGGGAAAAAGCCGATTTAACTGGGTGCAAATGCAGGTGTGGGGAAAATTTGGATTTTCAGTTTTCTATTTATGGTGATTTTGTGGAAAGATCATCAATAATGTTAAATCTACCATTTTTGTGGGTAATATTACTAATAATATAAAGATATGATTACAAATCTTTTGGGTTTTTCCTTTGACATTATTCTTTTTATTTATCTAGACATTCTTATTTTTAAAGGAAAAACAAATAAATTATATTTATCTCATATTGCAGACAGAATTAAATCTAAACTAGACGCTTGGAAAGCCTCTAGAAGCTTGGAAAGCCTCTCTTATTTCTATTGTTGGGAGACTTCAACTGGTTAAGAATGTTATCCATGGCATAATGATTTATAGTTTTCTTATTTATTCTTAACATATTCCTTTGTTAAACAATAATTAAAAGTGGATTAGAAAATATATCTTGTTTAATTTCATTAATTAGCACAGATTAATCATGGCAGCTTGGCACACTATTTGTACTCGTATCAAGGAAGGAGGGCTTGATATTTGTAGTTAATGTGTTGCTTTTATAAAGGCATAAAAAATAAGTATTCAACGTATCGTATCTAGATGGAATCGTGCGATACCAAAGTCGTTCAACAATTAAAAAATAACGAAGTGTTTGAAATGTATTTTTGGTCTTTCCGGTGTAAGTGGCGAAACAAGAAAACAGAGATTATATTGACGGGATTAAGATTCATTGACTAATTCCTTAATTGATTATATACTCTTCCTACTTTAATTATATCTTCTCTTGTCCCTTGACATCATCTCCATGTCTGGAAAACGATGTGGGATCCATTGTATCAATTAACTTCTGATGGCTAAGTAAAATAGACAATTGATTCAATGACATAAACTCAAGTAGTGTATGTAATTGTAAAGCTAGCCTGATGTCTCTCAACTAGCATCCACAAATACTTCTACTCATGTCCCTTACAGAGAAATTATATGTCTAGCACTTACTACGTCAAAAATTCATTTTTGGATTGCAAGTAAAAAAAAAGCATTGAAAACGAGAATAGAAACATCGATATAATATGAAAATAGAATTTATATATAACCATGAAGATTAAGTATCTACAAGAGATTCATAATAACTACACCTACTCCCAACAAATAGAAAGGATCAACTGTAATAACCTTATAATAAGAAACGAGAAGAAAAGAGATTAGACATCAACGCAGGTTCCCCGTTCTCCTTTGTTGGATCCTTCTCATGTAGGTCGCTCTATCTCTTTGTATGTTTTTTGAGTTATTTTTTATGCAACAGAATCTAGTGTCTATGGTGTGGAATTTGATGTGGTGATCCTTTTTAAAAGAAAAAACAAGACCTCTATTTATAGGATTCAAGTAAGTGAATTTTGCAAGGCGAATATTGTAACTCTCCAATTGAATCTTAGCTTTCTTAAAATAAAGGGAAATGACATCTCATCCTGAAAGCTCACTAAACCTCAATAGTTTGCTTGGAATATTTTTTTTTGCCTAGCACATGATGACGGAGTCTCGTATGATATTTTAAGAAATGTTTTTAATTATTCCCTTTGCATTTAGAAGATTTGTTTATGGTTTGAGGAATATTTTGTATTGTTTTCATTCAAGTCGTTATGATTCTCTTTTATCCTAAATCACGCAATTCTATAGGTGTTTTTAGTCTTTTCCTTGGTAAATCATGTAATTAGGCAAAGCAAGACACCACATGAAGGATCAAGGGATCAAAGGATATTCTTTCAAAAAAAAAATGAAGGATCAGGGGATATAAAGAATAAAGATCAATGGTTCTTATAAGATTTTTGAAGACAATACAAGTTGGGGACAATTCATCCAAGTTCCAAGACATTTCAAAACGAAAGAACGCTAAAAAAAATGATGAAAAATTACAAATTTCTCACTTCAGCTACTACCTCATGCACCCCATGACATGTGCCACTGCCCCAAAAATAGAGAGAATGTATTGTAAAATGTTGGTGTAATATATCAATTTGAATGAATGAATATTATTTATTTTTAATGACTTTGAATTCGTATTGTATTGATGATTAATTTGAATGAATGAATATTATTCATTTTTATAAAATAAAAATAAAAATATATAGATATATGATATTATCTTATTTTGCGTGAAAGGAGAGGCATACATACATACACACACATAATGCAACAAAAAAAAGGAGGGATACGAATAAAATATACACCCTCCATCAAAAACGCAAAAACTAGTACAAAGGTAGGAAGAGCTGATCCGCACTGACGCATCAAAATGAAATCGAACCGTTCAAATATACTTATCGACGTTCAATATCCTTTTGCGTAGCTACACCCGGATCGCTAATATAGACCGTCGATAACTTAAAATCTAACGACGCAGAAGAAAACACAAAATTGAGTCTCGCTACCAATTACCATATATAAATACTCAGATCCCCTTTCATCTTTCTCAATCACATTCAAATTCAAATTCAAATTCAAATTCAAACCCTAATTTCTCTAATTTCCCCAAATTTCTAATTTCGTTTTCTCAAATTTTCTCTTGAAAATGTCAGGTCGTGGAAAGGGTGGTAAGGGACTTGGAAAGGGAGGTGCAAAGAGGCATAGGAAAGTTCTTCGTGATAACATCCAGGGTATCACCAAGCCTGCCATTCGTCGATTGGCGAGAAGAGGTGGTGTGAAGAGAATCAGTGGATTGATCTATGAAGAAACAAGAGGTGTCTTGAAGATCTTCTTGGAAAATGTCATCCGTGATGCTGTTACTTACACTGAGCACGCTAGGCGAAAGACTGTGACAGCCATGGATGTTGTCTATGCTTTGAAGAGACAAGGAAGAACCCTCTATGGTTTCGGAGGTTAAAGAAGAAGAAATACTCTTTAGTTTATTATTTATTTTCTTTTGCTTTGGACTTAGTAATTTGAATATGCAATTGCACCTTAGAAAGCTTCGATGATGTTTAGGGTAATATGTGACAATTAGATTGAAGCATAGTCAGTTTTACATATGTTGAAATCTAATGAAATGAATTACTTTTTTCAGTTTTTCTGGTTATTTATGATTTATGATTCTGGTTTACTTATCTTCTTGGTTGTGAGTTGTATATCTCGTAGAAAGGTGTCTGCAGATCTCACAGAAAACACATTGACATTATTTATTTAAATTTTAAAACCAGTGAGTTAATTGATTTGGTGTTAACTATATTTGGAGCTATAACAATAAATAATGCTAATAGTTTAATTTTGTTTATCCCAGGATATTTCTAACCATGTATGATGTACTCATCATTTGGTAAAATGAATTTCTGTTGTATCCACAAGTCTATAACAGTCCAGATATTAAGTATTGACAGCAAATTACAGTGAATTAAATATGGGTATATTGTGATTGTGAAATTTATCGTTAATCTAATTACAACATCCACGGAGACACCCATTTTTGGGTTCTTAAATGGATTCCACAGAATCGCACAAAAATTTCTTAAATGGGATCTACTAATCAACTATCAATAATTTTATATTATTATATTTCATTTTTTTAATATTAAAATAGTGAATTCTCTCCAACGGAGGTACCTCATAGGTATTGTGTCTTAAATGGTTAAGACTCTTCCATTGGAGATGATCTTATGATTTTCAGCATTGGCTCTTCTTTAGTCTTCAGTTTCAAATTATTCCAAATTATTGTTATTACTCTAATAGCAATCATTTTATTCCTCTGGTCTTTGTGTTTTATGGATTAAATATTGTTAAAATTTTGAGGAAATAGTTAATCAAAGTGTAAAATGGTGTCTAAAAACTAAAATAAGCATTCAGTGGAAAAATGAGTGAGGGGGGAAAGGGGAACTAACTAACAACTTAAGAGATGGTAGAACTATCTTTCATTGTATTTTCTATTCTCGTATACTTTGCATATTTTTATTTGTTTTGCAATCTTTGTAGTACTAGCCGGTGTTGGTTTCAGGCACGATACAATGACATATTCAATTAATTTATTTTTTCAAATTATTATTACTGCCGAGTGTGAGTGTTGTGTATAGTGTCCATGTTAGTGCTTTATAGTTTGTAATTGTGTATTATTAACATTAACATTCTTTGTTTTATAATCGAGCTGAAATTTGGTATTATTAACATTCATTTTTGTCAAGTTTTGTTTTGTTTTGATTCTGATGTTTATGTTTAGAACACGCTGATTAACTTGTATGCTGTTTGTGGAAACATGATGACTGCAAGTGAGGTGTTTGAGGGAAGTCTTGTTTTAGACTCGGTTTCCTGGAATACCCTTTTGTCTGGTTATGTTGATTTGGGAGATATTGAGGACGAAGAATGTGTGTATGAATGGATGCCAGAGAGGAAAACCGTTACTTCTAATTCCATGATTGTTGTGCTACTTGGAAGAAAGGGTTGTGTTGTGAAGGTGCGAAGGCTTTTTGATCGGATTGAAGGAAACTATAGGGTTTCTTGTTATAAACAGAATGGGATGTGTGAGGAGGCTTTTATTTATTTATTTATTTTTTTTTTTTTGCGAATATGAATGCTAATGGGATTATGTTATGGTGGATGAAATGGCCGTGGTTAGTGTTATCTCTGCTTGCACAAGCCTCTTGATTGCCATGATGGGGAGGTCGGTGCATGATTTGACAGACAGTTGGAATTCAAGATTATGTTAGCCTTCAGAATGCATTGATACTCATACATTTGTACATAAGCTGCGGGGAGATATTGGATGCTCATAAACTTTTCAATGGTAGTGCCCTGTTGGATCTGATTTCTTGAAAGTTGGAACTCAATGATTTTTGGGTACTTGATGTGTGGTTTAGTCCAGGATGCTAAGAAATTGTTTGATTCTATGGTTGAGAAGGATGTTGTATCTTGGAGTTTGTGTTATGCTCAACATTGATGTTTCTCAGAGGCTGTTGCTTTGTTTCAGGAAATGCAGATTCTCGGAATTTGACCGGATGAGACTATATATATATATATGAAACGTGGACGTGTGGAAAATGCATTAGATGTTTTCTATGCCATGGAGGAAAAGGGAATTTCTACCTGGAATCCTTTGATATATATATGAACTGTATGGTAGAAAAATCACTTAACATGTTTGCAGATATGAAAAAAATTAAGATACTTCCCTAATGAGATAACATATATAGAAGTTCTTGGGGCATGTCGACATATGGGCCTAGTTGATGAGGGGTACCACTACTTTAGTTCAATGACACAAGATAGAACCAAATGTTAAGCATTTTGGATGCACAATTGATCTTTTAGGATGTGCAGGTTTGCTTAAAGGAGCAGAGGAACTGATTGAGAACATGCCAATGGCACCTGATGTGGCTACTTGGGGTGCTCTGCTAGGGGCATGCGAAAAGCACCATAGTCCTTAACAACAAAAAAAATGCGAGAAAGGTTGGGAAGGAAACTCATCCAACTTCAGCCTGACCACGATGGTTTCCATGTGTTATTGTCAAATAGATATCCTTCAAAAGGAAATTAGAGCAATGTTCTTGAAATTAGGGGAATTATGGCACAACATGGAGTTGTGAAGATGACTGGCTGTAGCATGATTGAAAAAATGGAATAATTTCATGAATTATTATCCGGAGATAAGACGCACCCTCAGATAAAAGCATAAGTTAGATGTAGTGGCAGCAAAATTTAAGATTGAGGGCTATGCACCAATCACAAGTGAGATTTCACTAGACATAGATGAAGAAGAGAATGAAACTGCCCTTTTAAGCCATGGTGAGAAGCCTGTTGCTGCATTTGGACTAATCACCATTCCCCCACCACCAGCTCCAATCAGAATAATCAAGAATTTGCGCATATGTACTGTAGTGATATAATCTCCAAAGCATTTGATCTTGAAATCGTTGTAAGGGATCATCATTGCTTTCATCACTTTAATCATGGATTTTTTATAGCAAAACTCAGACATGTTCAAGGAAAATACACTGAACTCAGAATTTTTACAATGTTCAGGACTCGAAATGGAAGCATGTAGCATCAACGATTTTTTAGATTTGGTCATGTCATTGATGTTGAATCAAATGATGTTCGGTCTTACGCTGCAAGTTGTTTAAAAAAAAAAAAAAAATACCTGTTTTTTTTTTTTTTGTTTTTTTT
>Ga0228711_1009859_pt1 | contig 12771 bp, 6 predicted proteins | sample MedpolnodulmetaG_2_FD_177996 | JGI IMG/M metagenome (GOLD analysis project Ga0228711, IMG submission 177996) | Root nodule microbial communities from Medicago polymorpha collected in Santa Monica, California, United States - brown nodules | ecosystem: Host-associated > Plants > Roots > Nodule...
CTTAAGGCTCGGACATTGGCCCAACTCTTCGTTCCCAACAGCAGCGTATCATCCGCAAACTGCAGATGGGACACCACTACCGAATTTGAAGTACCTACCTCATATCCCGTATACAAATTATTATCCATAACAGACTTCATCAATACATTCAAGCCCTCAACTGCTAATAAAAAAAGAAAAGGAGAAAGAGGGTCACCCTGACGCAGACCCCTCTTTAAAGGGAATTCACATGTTGGGTTTCCATTAACTAAAATAGAGGTCGTTGCTGTAGTTATACACTCCTTTATCCATTTTCTCCATAGCACCGGAAACGCCATTTTGTGCATGACTACATCCAGATACCACCAGTCAACCGAGTCGTACGCTTTTTCAAAGTCAACTTTAAAAAGCAATAACTCCTTCTTCGTTTTACGGGCCTCGTCAACCACCTCATTTGCTATAAGAATGTCATCTAACATTTGTCTGTCTTTCACAAAAGCTGACTGAGTATCAGATATTACCTTTCCAATAACCATTCGCAACCGATTAGCTAATACTTTTGACAAAATTTTATAGAGGCACCCCACCAAGGAAATAGGTCTGAAGTCATTTAGTCTTTGGGGGCTATCAACCTTAGGAATAAGAGCGATAAAAGTATTATTGATACCGCGAGCCAATTTTCCATTCCGGTGAAAATCTGAGATAAAATGCATAACATCACCTTTTAACTGTTCCCAAAAATCTTTTATGACGCCAAAATTTATTTAAGTTCGAAGTTATTCCTTGCTTTTGACAAAGACACAACCCCTCAGTCAATTAATTTACATTAGGAAAAAAAAATATTTTAGTCATATGAGGTTTTAAGTCATTCTTTTTCAACCTCAAATATGTTTCACCACCTTTTTAAGGTATTGTCAAATTTGAATGTAAATCCTTTATGATTTGTCCTTTATAAAAATTATCTTGTTAGATTGATGTATGTAAGTGTTGTTTATAAATTAATATTGGCATCAATTTACAAGAGATGTGGGACTTGAAGGTTTAGACGGAATACATTGTCGAGAAATTAGTTTGTGACAACAAAATGAGTACAAATTAATATCCATTTAAAAAAAAAAAAAAACCAGATGTAGTGGCAACAGTCTTAGTAACAATACCAACAGACTTCATCTATCATCTATGCACCACAAAATGGAGTAATGTGATCGTACATGTAATGCCTTATTAAAGAAAAGTCGTAGATGTAAGGGACCCAAATGAAGCAAGGTGGGACAAGTCCACTAAAAGACCCATAAATAGCATAGTATACAGAGGACAAAGAGAAATAGACAAATATGGTGCGTCGGTGATGAGAACCCTGGCCAACCAGCATGGCATCATGAATTGGTTAGGAGGCCATCACGGTTATGAAATTTGAAGTGGGTGAAAAGGATGCACCATTATACAAATAAGCATGTAGATTAATTGATAGTGGCAAACATTTGAGGTTTGATTGGAGTGTCACGTTTTGGATCTTCTTGGCCAAACCAAGACATCAATGACCCAAGTGTTAGTAAGCAAATAATTCACTTTAATTGAACTAATAATACTTTTTTCCTTGGAGGGAATTGAACTAATTGTATGTTTTAGTCTTTTTAGAGATGTAAGTAAATATAAAACGATTGACACTTAAATAATACATTTTGTTCCTGCCTACAGTAGTCTTGTCATGCATAGCCAGTCTCAAGCTTGTATAAAAGAGAGTGTAATAGTGTGAAAGTTATAGGTCATCGTCCGAAGCAAACACATTATATAGCTTAAGTACAATGTCAAATGAGCAAGAGTTACTTCATTGCCATCTGATTGCGGTGAAAAATAAACATGAATTCTCACATTTTCATGAAGGAGTGAGTGTGGGTAAATAAGTTAGTTCATGAGAGTATGATTCATTTTGTAACATGAAATATATACACTCTGAAGAAAAATTTGTGGAAATAGTGGTCACTATGGTTAGGGGGAGAAATAGTTTTATGTACGTAAAAGAAACGAAGTGGGTGGGTGAAAAGCAAAAGAATTAGATAGTTCAAGATTTAAGTTTTGGTCACTTGAAAAATTAGATCAAGAAATAAAGTAGGAATTATTGTTGATAAGGAGTGGAAGAAGGATATTCTGAATGTAAAAAGGATAGGAGATTGAGTCACAGCCCTAAAATTTGTAGTGAAACAAGACACACACCCTTAATATTACTAACGCTTACGCACCATAGGTAGGATTAAAATAGCACCTTAAAGTAATTTTTTTTGGAGGATTTAGAATACTTAATTCAGGATATACCGCTAGAAAAAATATTTGTAAGAGGGGATCTAAGCGGACATGTAGGGAGTGTATCGAGAAGTTTTAAGGGCTTGCATGACGGTATGGCCTATGGCAGGTTAATGTAGAGGGTAAATCCATCCTGATTTTTTTTCCGTCTTTTGATCATATATTATATCTAATATGTGCTTTATGAAAAGAGATGAGCAACTTATAACATACAAGAGTGATGTGAGATATTCTTTTATAGATTTCATCATATAGGAAATAAGACTGAAAATTTTGTTTGAACTGTAAAGTCATATTGGGAGAGAGCTTAACTATCCAACATAGAGTGTTTGTTATGGACGTAAGAGTTGAGAGGAGAGAAAATAGAAGAATCCACAATGGGGAATCAAGTGATGACATTTGAAGGGTGAAAAACAAAGAATTTTCCAACAAAATATTCTAGAGGGAGGTTTCATGAAGCTACAAGGAAGTGCAAATTATATGTGAGATAAGAAGACATATATGATTAGAAAAGTAGCAAAAGAAACGTTGGAAAGTCAATAGTTTTTGAATCAGGGATAAAGAATCTTAGCGGTGGAGTGGAAGTGTTCAAAGTAAATTTAGAATCAAAAGGAACTGTTTTAAACCTTGGTCTAAGTGTGAAAAATGTCGATTCTCTTAAAAAATTATATGAAAGCTAAGAAAGAGACCAAAGAGGTGGCGAATGAAGAAATAACTCAAACTTTTGACAGGTTATACATATCCTTAGGCTAAGAAAGATACTTAAGAAAGAAGGATCAAGATTATAACTACTATCGACAAATTCAAAAACATGAGGTAAAAGAAGAGTTGAAAATAATAGGTAATGACAAGGCAATTAGGTCAAACAATATATCTACTAAAGTGTGAATAAATGTTGGAGGTAGAGGCATTAGCTGGCTTACCAATCTTTTCCACGAAATTATGAGGTCAAATCAAATGATTAATGAGTGAATAAGAAGCGCTTTAATTATCACCTATAAGAACAATAGAGATATAATTTTTTTTTTTACAAATTACAGGTGATTAAACTTTTGAGTTATACCATCAAGTTATGAGAGAGTGATCAAATGAAGACTGTTAAAAGAGAAGTAAGTTACTCATAACCAGTTTGGTTTTATGACTAGGAGATCGATCACTAAATCAACCTAGTTAATACGAGATATGATGGAGTGATATCAAATGGATACAAAAAAATACATGCATCTAGTTTCCATGGATTTGGATAAGGCATATGATAGAGTTCCTAGATAGATTTTGTAAAAAACCCTTGAAAAGGAGTTATGATATCTTATATTCGAGCAAACAAGGTTATGTTTAAGGGGGTCTCGACTAAAACGAGGACACATAATGAAGACATCAGCGATTTTCCCAGAAAATAAGATTGCACCAATGTTCAACCCCGATCTCTTATCTTTTCACTTTAGTTTTTAATGTACTTATAAAAGACATCCAATAGCTAACATCAAGATGTATATTTTTTTGCAGAAGATATAGTCCTACTTAGAGTTTAGAGAGTCGATGGAGGACTTAAATGGGACGTTGGAGACTTGAAGGTGATCCTTAAGAACATATGACTTCCACCCGATCAAAAGAAAAACAAAGTATATTGAATGTGATTTTAGCGAAATACGAAGTATTTCTAACTTATAGGTAAATGATGGAAATCATATCATACAACAAGTCATACAATTTAAATATCTTGGATACATAGTATAATACAACAGAGAAACAAAAGGAGATGTAAACCATGAAATTCAAGTTGAATGGTTGAAAAGGAGAAGGACCTCGTGTGTTTTTGTGATACGAAAGTACCTCTCAAGTTGAAGGGAAAATTTTATCAGACAACTGTAAGATTGACGACGTTGTATGAGAAAAAGTATTAGGTTGTCAAGAACCAAGACGAGAATAAGCTAAGCGTAGCATATATGAGGATGTTATGTTAGATCTGTGGTAAGATTAGACAGAATAATATTAGTAATGACAACATTAGTGATAGTTGGGGTAACATCTTATCTTGAAAATATTGTAGAAACTAGTCTAAGGTATTTTGGGCATGTAGAGAGAAGACATGTAGATTCTATGGTAAGGAAAATAGATTAGATGGAAAGTAGTTAAATCACTAGAGACAGAAGAAGATCTAGAAAAATTATAAGAGAAGCTATTAGGACAGATTTACATATTAATGAGTTCGATAGAAATGAGGTATATGATGTTAGATCATTATGGCGTCGTTTAATCCATGTACCCTATCCACTTAATAAGATAATACTTGGTTGTTGTTGTTGGGCTAAATAATAAATTTGTGAAGGTAAAATTTGTGTGGTAAGATTAGACATAATAAGATTAATGACAACATTAGAGAGAGTTAGGGTAACATCTATAGTTGAAAAGATTGTAGAAACTAGTCTTAGGTGTTTTAGACTTGTAGAGAGAAAACATGTAAATTTTGTAGTAAGGAGAGTAGATCAAATAGAGAGTAGAAAAGACACCAGAGAAACAAGAAGATCTAGAAAAATTATAAGAGAAGCTATTAAGAAAGATCTGCAGATTAATGAATTGGATAGAAATGAGGTATATGATGAGATAATACTTGGTTGTTGTTGTTGTCGGACTAAATAATAAATTTCTGGAGATAAAGTGGATGTACTTTAATACATTCAAATTCGAGCAATGATCACACTTCATAATTGAGAGAGAGATGTCAAAACTAGAATGAAGAAACAATGCTTATATAAGTTAATGCATACTCATAGTATGGTAACTAAATCAACTACACAGTAAATATATTTAAAAACTAACTAATAGTGTTTTTTTTTAAGAAACTAATAGTGTATGCTAAAGGTTTCTTTTAGAGTAACCACCAAGAATAATTATTCTTTTATCCTCAAGGGTCCTATTATACTTTTGCCTGTGTGGTAGGGGTAATTTTTTTTTCATGAATGATGATTGATCCATAAAATTGAAAGAAAATGTCAATGTGATTTTTTTAATGTAAATAAAGATATTTATTCATTCAAATTGATAAAATATGTTATAATATAAATTCAAAGTCATTAAAAACAAAAAGAAGAAATTTGTGAACAATTTCACAACATTCATGTCTCAGGATCATATTCAAGTCACTAAATAGAGTTTCAACCTGACTACATTCAAGTCTATCTTAGAATCAAATCAATACTTTTATAATAGTGATGTTTACAAATATGACTATATTCAAGTAACTTAAATACTTATACATCTAAATCTCCAACGTGGATGATGTCAAAGTTATTGAGTGAAATATTTTCTAAGATAAATCAATACTATTATAGATTCTAAGCATTTGATTTAAAAGTGTAAGAATCTGATACTCATGTTTCCTTGGAATATTTCCGTTTATCTTAGTTTGCCAAAATCAAATACTTCCAAGATAAGAGTGTTGATTTTTTTGACAAAAAAAGTATTGATTTAAAAGTGGAATATTTTCCTTTATTATTATATTATAATAATAACGTGAATTATTTTAAAAAATATATAATGGACCCAATGCAAGAACAAGATGTTTAATCCTTGTCTCCGAATCTCATTTTCCATCAATCATGCTCGTTCACATGCTAAGGTAAGTGAGCTTCCACATCTTTGACTCTTGCTTTGGATCTTATAAATTCTCATTTCTTCTTTTGGTTCTTATGATTTGTAATTTTGTATAGTCCCCCTTCTTAACTCTCTCTCTTTCTAGCTCCCAATTAATTATTCTATTGTTATTTTGACAACAAAATTGTTGTAGGACAATGTATCAAAATACCACGTACATACATTTTTATTTTTCAATTACTCGCTCATTTTTTATATCCAAATAACACTGCTCTACTTCATTTGTATCATGGATTTTCAATGTGGTTTTTGATGTGGACTTGTCTTTGTTTTACCTCTATTTTATTTTTTAAAAACTTTAGTGTCCACATCTCATACTAGTGATTTAATGAAGTGCATGCTTGCATTGAGTGGGTTGGGAAAAAACGCAAAAAACTGACTTTGATATCAAATTAGCATTATGATGATATGGAAAATTGGAAATTGTTAAGTAACATAGAGCTATAATGTAGTGAGAACTTTTGCTCCTTGTAGATGTTGGAATTTTTTTTACTAATTGGAAATTGTATTTGAGTGATAAAATGTTGTACACTAGTTATGAATGACTTAATCAAAGATAATGATACTAAATAAACTTATTTAAAATTTTAAATGAAGATGAAGGGTCAAGTTCAAAACAAATTTCAGCATTTGCCAACATCAATAGTGCTTGTTTGGTTTCACAGTTAAAACTCTCAAGCTTGAGTTTGCAAAGGTAAACATGGTTTAGCAATTTTTTTATGTTTGATTTTTTTTTTTAGAATCAATTTTTGAGCTGAAACAAACAACTATTTATTGCTTTCACGTTGAGCTGGAATCGATTCCAAGTTCCAACCTTTTTTTTATTTTTTATATGCATATAATTCAGTGTAACCGGGACACGCCTAATCCGAGGAGTGTTCGTGCTTCATAGACAAAAACAAAAAAATGACCTTTCTACATTCGGGTAGGGTTTGGGTATGGGTTCGGGGTGGGTACATATATCCCCGTTACCCGTCCCGTACCCGTATTTTGAAATCGGGGAAAACCCATACCCAAACCCAGTCAAATTGGGGAAAATCCGTCAAATCGGGGTTGGTTTGGGCGGTTACCCATGGGCACGGGTTTTATTGCCATGTCTAATTTCACCTTTCAAAGACATCTCATGTTTGTTATTAGCTCATATAATTTATTTTCCAAAAGCATGCTTCTTGAATATGTAAAAGCATGATGTTTTGATTTTCTGTTTCAGGGACACTTACATATGGCTTTGATGAAATGGGAAATTGCCATGAAGAAACCTCCAAAGTACTCTTTTGTAAAAGGAGAAAAACCTTTTGTTCAAGGAAGGAGAATTACCTCTATTTCTCTTCAGTAATTCAGATATTTTACTAAGTAATTCAATGTATATTTTTATTGTAAATTCTTGCAATTCGATGGTGCTAAAATTAATATGTGTCAAGGTTATTGATGAAAGCAATAGTTCAACAGTTAAAGTAAAAGGAATAACAAAATAAAGTAAAAGGAAAATAAAAATGGAATCTGATTACTGACAAGTCATTCTCAACTTTTTCACTTCATTAGGCTTTTCTCTTACTCCATTTATTTTCAAGTCTTTTTGATTAATCTCTATAAAAATTACTTGATGAACAAAAAAAGAGGTTTAGTGTAACATAATATTGAATTATTGATGAACCTTAATCTACTATATATCATAGAAACAAAGTAAGTAGGTGAGGATTTGAAAGCAACCAAGCTTCTATGCTCTTTCCTACAAAGACTCAAGACTTTGTTTACACTTCTATAGTCAACTTTATCATTTCTTTATATCTATATGAATCTTGAATTGCATTGGCACCAAAATCATCATCATTGTAAGGATAATTCATAATCGAATGGCATATACCACTATAGATGAAGCCTCTTCATCTTCTTCTCCTTCCATCCAAACATCAAGATGGACTAACCATGTTTTCTTGAGTTTTAGAGGTGAGGACACTCGCCATGGTTTCACGGATCATCTTTTTGCTTCATTGGAAAGAAGAGGGATCAAAACATTCAAGGATGATCATGATCTTAAGAGGGGTGAAGTGATATCATATGAACTCAATAAAGCCATTGAAGAGTCTATGTTTGCTATCATCATTCTCTCACCAAACTATGCTTCCTCAACATGGTGTTTGGATGAGCTACAAAAGATTGTTGAGTGCAGTAAGAATTTTGGTCAAGCTGTTTTTCCGATCTTCTATGGTGTTGATCCATCTGATGTCAGGCATCAAAGAGGAAGCTTTGATGAAGCTTTTAGAAAACATGAAGAAAAATTCAGTAAAGATAGAATGAAAGTGGAAAGGTGGAGAGAAGCTTTAAGAGAAGTTGCTAGTTACTCCGGCTGGGACTCCAAGGGCCGGTTAGTTGTCTCATCATTCAGTTTTTTTATTTATTGTTTTTATTCTTGTTGATTTAATGATAGAACATTTGAGGCAATATGGTTCGAAATTGTGGTAGCAGTTACGCTGCAAACTTGATATTGTGGCACAATGTGGGAAAATTTGGTCGATGCAGTCGCAATTGTGCTTGCGATACCGTTGCAGAGACCTCTAAAGCCTTTAAATTTCAGCCGCAGACTGCAATTTAAAACTACGTGTTGCAAGACTCACAGGAACAATGAGAGTTGAGTGCGTAAGGCGAGTTAATCAGATAGAAGGATAATCCAATAGTTAGACGAGAAAAATCAATAAGAACTATAGATCAAACCAACATTTAAACTTTAACGTTGTATAAAAATCAATACATGATTGTTGAGAATTATTGTATTGTGTAGTGGTGCATTGAAAATTAAACTTGAAACTCTAGTAGGCACCATGAATTTCCAAAATATAAAATCAGATTCTGTTTTTGGTTTAATACAATTCTCATTTTCTTCCCTCTATGTGCAGGCATGAGGCATCATTGGTGGAAACAATAGTTGAACATATTCAGAAAAAATTGATTCCTAAATTGAAAGTTTGCACAGATAACCTTGTTGGAATTGATTCACGGATAAAGGAAGTATATTCGCTAATACGAATGGGGTTAAACAATGTTCGCTTCATAGGCATATGGGGCATGGGCGGCATTGGGAAGACAACTATTGCCAAATTAGTCTATGAAGCGATAAAAAAGGAATTCAAGGTTAGTTGCTTTCTTGCAGACATTAGAGAAACAGTTTCAAAGACAAATGACTTAGCTCGCATCCAAATGCAACTTCTTTCTCATCTTAATATAAGAAGCAATGATTTTTACAACGTTCATGATGGCAAAAAGATATTAGCAAACTCTTTCAACAATAAAAAGGTCCTTCTTGTTCTTGATGACGTGAGTGAATTAAGACAATTGGAGAATTTAGCTGGGAAGCAAGAATGGTTTGGTGCAGGAAGTAGAGTTATAATCACAAGTAGAGATAAGCACTTGTTAGTGACACATGGAGTGCATGAAACTTATAAGGCTAAATGCTTAGTAAAAAACGAAGCACTTAATCTCTTCTGTTTGAAAGCCTTTAAAGAAAATCAACCTAAAGAAGAGTATTTGAGTTTGTGCAAAGAAGTAGTTAAATATACAAGAGGTCTTCCATTAGCACTTGAGGTGTTAGGTTCACATCTTTATGGAAGAACTGCTGAGGTTTGGCATAGTGCCTTAGAACAAATAAAAAGTGTTCCTCACTCCAAAATCCAAGATACATTGAAAATAAGTTATGATAGTTTACAATCTATGGAGAAAAATATGTTTCTAGATATTGCCTGTTTCTTCAAAGGAATGGACAAAGATGGAGTCATAGAAATATTAGAAGATTGTGGTTATTATCCCAAAATTGGAATTGATATTTTGATTGAAAGATCTTTGGTAACTGTGGATAGGGGGGACAATAAGTTGTGGATGCATGATTTGCTTCAAGAAATGGGAAGGAATATTGTGTTTCAAGAATCTCCAAATGATCCTGGAAAACGCAGTAGGTTATGGTCTCAAAAAGATATTGATCAAGTATTGAGAAAAAATAAGGTATTCCAAATTCCAACATCTATTCTATCTTTGGTTTTACATACATGAATGTGGTATTGAGATACATATTGAACGATGCATGGAAACATTTCATTATTTTTAAAGTTTGTGCTTAAGATTAATCTTCAAGTTTAGGCGCGTTTACTTTCTAAAAACATTTTTCAGTTTTCATTTTCTATAATTTATGTTTATTTTGAGTTGTTAACAAGGACATGGAAACCTCATGTACTAAACAATTGTAATATATAGAAGATGAAAGGCAAGCTAACAAGAATGCATTTTCAGAAACAATGAAAAGAGTTTTTTGAAACTTGCTAAATTTCTGAAACTGTTATACCTGTTTTCAGAAATTGTACAAGAAAATGGTAGTTCTGAACTTATTGAAAATTAAAACATGAAACATGAGGTTTCAGAAACAATGTTTTGAAGTGAAAATTAAAACATGAAACATGAGAGGTAAATGGACCGTAATGTTTTCTTATCATTTTGACTTTATAGGGAACTGATAAAATTCAAGGCATAGCTATGGACTTAGCTCAACCATATGAAGCAAGCTGGAAGATTGAAGCCTTCTCCAAAATAAGTCAGCTAAGGTTACTCTTATTATGTGAATTAAAACTTCCCCTTGGCTTAAACTGTTTCCCTAGTTCACTAAGAGTTCTTGATTGGAGTGGTTGTCCTTTGAAAACCCTGCCACTCACTAATCATTTGGATGAAATTGTTGACGTAAAATTGTATCGTAGCAAAATAGAACAACTTTGGCATGGAACACAGGTAAAGACTCTTTATCAGCACCCTTTTATTTACTATGCTTTTCTCATATATTCATTATTATCATAATAATTCTTTTAGATCAGTTTCTTACATTCTTTATTTTGATCAGTTTCTTGAAAATCTGAAGTCCATCAACTTGAGCTTTTCGAAGTCTCTAAAACGATCGCCTGACTTTGTTGGTGTGCCAAATCTTGAATTCTTGGTCCTTGAAGGTTGTACAAGCTTAACTGAGATTCATCCTTCCCTTTTACGCCACAAGAAACTTGCTCTGCTGAATTTGAAAGACTGCAAAAGACTCAAAACACTTCCATGTAAAATAGAGATGAGTTCTTTGAAGGGTTTAAGTCTTTCTGGTTGCTGTGAATTTAAACATCTTCCAGAGTTTGATGAAAGTATGGAAAATCTATCAATGCTTTCCTTAGAGGAGACTGCTATAAAAAAACTTCCATCTTCACTTGGATTTCTTGTATCCCTTCTTAGCCTGGATTTAGAAAATTGCAAGAACCTTTTTTGTCTTCCAGATGCAATAAGTGAATTGAAGTCCCTCTTAATTCTGAATGTTTCTGGCTGCTCAAAATTCCATAGTTTTCCAGAAGGGTTAAAGGAAATGAAGTCTTTGGAGGAACTTATTGCAAATGACACTGCTATTGAAGAACTACCTTCATCGGTTTTTTATCTAGAAAACCTCAAAGTAATATCATTTGCTGGTTGCAAAGGATCAGTTACTAAGTCAGTGAATACATTTTTTCTACCCTTTACACAACTTCTAGGCACTCCACAAGAACCTAATGGATTTAGGTTGCCACCTAAACTGTGTCTACCTTCATTGACAAACTTGAACTTGAGTTACTGCAATCTATCTGAAGAATCAATGCCAAAAGATTTTTCCAACTTATCTTCCTTGATTGTTCTAAATCTCACTGGAAACAATTTTGTTAGTGCACCAAGTTGCATTTCAAAACTTCCAAAGCTTGAATATCTTGGCCTAAGCTGGTGTGAAATTCTTCAGAAGTTGCCAGAATTTCCAGCAAGTATGAGGGTATTGGATGCAAGTAATTGCGCTTCATTCGAAACTTCCAGATTCAATCTATCTAGACCATGCAGTCTCTTTGCATCACAGATACAACGACACTCGCATTTACCTAGATTACTGAAGAGCTATATGGAGGTTTGCATCCTTGCTTCCTTAACTTTCTCATGTGTTTTTGTGTGTGTATGTGTGTGCGCACTTGTGTCCGTGTCTCTGACATAATCACCCTTCGTTGTCACTTAGGGCCTGTTTAGATTGATTTATTTGAGTTTATCTACCGACACAAGCACTTGTGAGACTGTTTAGTAGAACTTATGGAAACAACTTATGACATTTCATTAGCTATTTTCAGCTTATTTCCATAAACTCTCCGGGATAACTTATGAAAATAGTTTATCATAAGAACTTATGTGATAACTGTTGCTGATGCTATAAGCACTCAATTAAGTTGTTTATCCAAACATGGCATTTTTAAACTTTACATTCGTGTTACATACAGGCACAGGAACATGGCCTACCTAAAGCAAGATTTGACATGCTTATCACAGGGAGCGAAATTCCCTCATGGTTTACACCTTCCAAATATGTTTCTGTTACAAATATGTCAGTCCCTCATAATTGTCCTCCAACTGAATGGGTGGGATTTGCTTTGTGTTTCATGCTGGTAAGTTTTGCTGAACCACCTGAGTTGTGTCATCATGAAGTAAGTTGTTACTTGTTTGGACCAAAGGGTAAATTGTTTATCAGATCCAGAGATTTACCTCCTATGGAACCATATGTCCGTCACCTCTATATTCTCTATCTGACCATCGACGAATGTCGCGAAAGATTTGATGAAGGTGGTGACTGCAGTGAAATTGAATTTGTCTTGAAAACTTATTGCTGTGATGAGTTACAAGTAGTGAGGTGTGGTTGTCGTTTGGTATGTAAGCAAGATGTTGAAGATATTTACCAAAATTATTACTAGGCTTTCATATTATACCTCTAGTTTAGTCCTTGACAATATTGTCATGCTAATGATGTTATAGCATTTAGGTTGT
>Ga0228711_1009860_pt1 | contig 12770 bp, 9 predicted proteins | sample MedpolnodulmetaG_2_FD_177996 | JGI IMG/M metagenome (GOLD analysis project Ga0228711, IMG submission 177996) | Root nodule microbial communities from Medicago polymorpha collected in Santa Monica, California, United States - brown nodules | ecosystem: Host-associated > Plants > Roots > Nodule...
TTCAGTTGAGTTTGGAGTTTACGTTCAGAATCTTAGTGATGAAGAAACTATTATAATCTGTCTGTATGTTGATGATTTACTCATCACTGGTAGCTCAACATCAGAGATTAATAAAGTTAAAGAGAAATTGAAGTTGGAGTTTGAAATGACTGACCTTGGTGAACTTTCATTCTTCCTAGGAATGGAATTTGTGAAATTGAAAGTTGGGGTGGTGATGTATCAGCAAAAGTACATTGGTGAATTGCTGGTTAAGTTTGAAATGAAAGATTAGTTTCAAATCCATCAGAAACAAACTCAAAGCTAGATGAATGCAGTGAAGAAGAAAAGGTGGATTCTACAATGTTCAGGCAAATTGTTGGATCTCTGAGATACCTATGTAATAGCAGGCCATATATTTGCTACTCAGTGAGTGAGATTAGCAAATTCATGCATGATCCTAGGAAACCTCATCTGATAGCTGCTAAGAGGATCCTGAGATATGTTAAAGGAACTATGGAATATGGTTTGTTATTTCCTAATGGAGCTAAGAGTGAAGTGAATGAGCTTATAGGTTATTCAAATAGTGATTGGTGTGGAGACCTAACTGATAGGAAAAACATTTCTGGCTATGTATTCAAATTCAATGATGCTGCAATCTCATGGTGCACTAAGAAGCAACCAGTCACTGCACTCTCATCATGTGAAGCAGAATACATTGCAAGAACATTTGCTACGTGTCAAGCACTATGGTTGGATTTAGTGATTGAGCTGCACTATTGTCCCACAAAGCTGCAACTTGCAGATAGTTTTACAAAAGCAGTAAAGCTTGACAGATTTGAGTTTCTGAGAAAGAATTTAAGTGTCTTTAATATTCAACAGTTATGATTAAGGGGGAGTATTAGAATAAGTAATCAATAACTGAAGTAGTGCTTCTGAAGTGGAGCTCCTGAAGTGGTGCGTCTGAAGTGGAGCTCCTGAAGTGGTGCGTCTGAAGTAAAGCTTATGAAGTGAAGCTTCTGAAGACAGATTCTGATGTGCAGATTCTGATGTAGTTAGTTAGAGGAGTTTGTTACAACATCTAGTTGTATATATACACTCTCTTGTGTTGTAAATATGTAGTTGTGTGAATCAATAAAAATTCTCCCTTCATTATTTTTCTCTCGTTTCAGTTATTCATTTTTCTGTTAGTTATTCATCTTGCTCAAAACAGCTTATTTTCATAAGCGCTGCGTATAGAACAGAGTGATTGTTCTAACAGTAACACCATCAAAGGAGACTATATTTAAAAGAGAAATGTTAACGTGTGTCCCCACGACACTGGTTGAGAACTTATAAAAGAAAATTTTGTTTTGAAAATTGTGTAATCTACTTTTTGAAAGTTAAAACAGTGTTATTTTCAATGTAAAATTTGACTTTTCTTTCTACTTTTGGTTCCTTAACGAGTGCCCAGGGCACTGGTTAACAAGACCCTATTTAAAATTCCGTTGGATATTAAATGTGATCACCCCTTCTATCCTGAGTTTAAACTTGGCTATACATATTATGAGAATCTAATCAAACCCATTTAGTTATTTTCTCTTATAAAAAACTATTATAGAATATCTCCTTTAATTAGTAACTTTTTAAATTCTTATTTTTGTTTATTTGGTGTTTGGTTGTTTTCGTTTGTTTTCCCCTATATTCCTTGTTGTTCATGTTAGTCCCTTTGTACTACAATCATGTCTATGTAGTTTTTTTTAAAAGAAAAGAGTATGTTTATAGCATTTCATTAATAATAAGAATGATTATACAATGAGGTATATTAGAATAAATAGTGAGATTACCTGATAATGCGACAATCTCATTAAGGGTGTAACCTACCTCATTTGATTGTCGCTAGTTAAACTTGACCTGAGAGTTTGTGAAATACGTTAACAATAAGAGTGTTTATACAACGAGGTACATTAGAATAAATAGTGAGACTACCTGATAACGCGACAATGTCAATAAGGATGTGAGCCACCTCATTTGATTGTCGCTTGTTAAACTCGACGTGAGAGTTTGTGAAATAAGAAGTAAAAAGACTATGCAGTTGTATCTTGAATTATGTCGGTATGTTACTCTTTTTCGTTTATATATATAATATAATTTTGTCATTAAAAATAGTAATTTTTTAAACTCATTATTTTTGGGATTCTCTCTTTTCAAAAATATAAAATATCTCTCCTTTGATTGCTAATTTATCTTGGACTAAAATTAAAATATTCTTTTATGAATAACTTAAAATTAAAACGTTCAAGCATTATTTGCGTCTCCTATATATTATAAAAAAAAAAAGGAGTTCAATACTTGATGGAAATAGTTTTTTTACCAAAAAAATATAAAAAGCAATTATATATCTATTTTTGGTAATAATTTAGAAAGGACATTATTTGATTGTACCATAAATACCATGCTCTGTTTTTACTTTTTCCCCAAGACACGTACGTTAGAAAATGGAAAGAAAAAAATACTAAAATTTGTTCTACTAAAATATAGAATATCTCTCCATTTTAAAAAGATATTCTAGTATAATATAAAATTTGTTCTAGTAAAAACACTAAATTTTATGGAAACAAAAAATGTAAATAATAAATATATATGTTTTTTTGTAAGGATAATTATTTTTTTAAGATATTTATTTAAGCATCTAAATATTGACAATATTTAAAACCGTATAAAAATACACCACTTATAATTATTGATTTGATTTGAATATAAAACATATCTTTTCTTGAATAAAAAACAAATCATATCTATACCATAAATAAATAAGTTGATCCAAATATTTGTACCATATATATATACATAGTAGAATACATCATACATCATAGGTACATACATCATGACATATACTACAATGTTTCTTTGTTTGCTTTTTCTACAAGACAAATAACGCTAGAAAATTAAAAAACAAGACAACAAATTCGGAATCTCCAAGGTTTATTCTAGAACCAAACCACACCACTCACTCTGTGTTCCACGCAGCCATCCCTAGTAAACCAAAATCCTGTGTGTAGATGTCAACTTAGACTTTCTCTTTTCTCGTTTTCTTCTCCTTCTTCTTTCTTCAAAAACAATCAAATTTTTTTCTTCTCTTCAACCATCCAAGAAAGTTCTCACCTTCTTTTCCTCTTTCATAAATTTTATTATATTTCTATAAAAGATTTAAACGCATTAGATTCCGGTGTTCATCAAGAGTCAAGACAGACTTGAAGCGTCACAAAACACTTACAAAGTACTTACATATGATTGTACTTCTTGATCAATAAAAGTCAATACATCTGATCTAGATACATCAACTTTTGTTGACCAAACATGTTAAATGCATTATTGACTTATATATAAGAGACATTTAAATCAATAAAAATTGATGTATCTAATCCAATTTTTTAACCAAATACATTAATTTTGTTGACTTAAATTTCTCTTTGAGTATTATAGATAAGACTAGAGGGATTATAGGACATGATCAACATTTAAAAAAATTTATAACTTTTATTATAATAATTATTATTATTAATGTTATTGCTACATGTGATTCATGACCATATGATATATGATGATCATCATTCATAAAATAAATATTTAAATTCTATCTAAACCTTTTTTGTGCCAACCAAATTTGATTCATATGGTCAACACCATGTCCTATAAATATGACCAACTTTTTTTCAACTCATCTATATAATCAAAAACTTGCTTAAACTTATTCTTATAGCTTTTTGATTGCTTGAAAATTTGAAGGGCTCATTCAAAAATCATCAAAGTTTGTTTTTTTATCATCAAAATCATCAAAAACAAGAATTTTTCAAGCTGGGTTCTGAAAGTGTTAAGAAGATGGGTTTAACTGAACCTAAGGTTGTTACTGGTCCTGCTGGTTATGTACTTGAAGATGTTCCTCACTTGTCTGATTACATTCCTGATCTTCCTGTACGTTTCTCTCTCTCTCTCTCTAGCTTTTTTCTCAAGCTACTATTCATGGTCAATGATTAATCATGTTTAACTTTTTTTTCTTTAATGTTTTTGTCTTAATAATAAAAAAAAGATACTTTTAATATTCTTTTTCTTTCTGCCGACAGTAAATTATTATTATTAATTATGTTGGATTATTGGTGTTTTTTGTTTTTTTATCTGCTAATAGATCAGACATGAATAATTGGTTGTACCACTTTTAATTTTTGTTTTAAGTGTATAAATTTTTCTATTTTTTTGGATTTTTTTTTTACTTTTAGTGAAATTTATATCTTGGATTGCATGGTGGAAAAGATTAAAGTTTGCATTTTTTAAGGAATAAAGATCAATGGAAGATTAATTATTAATATATGGTTTAATTGTACTTGGTGTTACTGCAGACATATCCTAATCCTTTGCAAGACAACCCTGCTTACTCAGTTGTAAAGTGAGTTTGTTTTTCTCTCTATTATTTGTGTGGTGATTTTGATGTCATTTACTGATTTTCTTCATAATTGATAAGCTGAATTTCACTTTTTTTCACATTTTCAGGCAGTATTTTGTGCATGTTGATGACACTGTTCCTCAGAAGGTTTGTATTTTTTGTTATTAATGTTATTTCAATTGATTATTATGGAATTGATTTTAATTTGCATCTCCAATAACAAGTAGGGACACCCTTTAATCCAAAATAAAGGAATTATAATTGTATGCATAGAGTTATGATCCCAAATCTTGTGATGAAGATGTTTCTGTGAAGTTGGTGGAATGTTAATTGCAACCTATGAAGCACGGACACTCCTCAACGTGTCCGACACCGACACATAGAATTACACTGAATTATGTGATTTTCTCAAATTATCAGTTGTGTCAGGGTGTCAGTGTCCCGTGTCCGTGTCCGTATCCGTATCCGTATCCGTGCTTCATAGTTTGCAACTAAGACAAATGTTACCTGAATTTGCATTTCATTTATTTATTTATTTTGATTTTGTTTTGACTTTGACAGGTTGTTGTTCACAAAGATAGTCCAAGAGGAGTACATTTCCGGCGCGCTGGACCGCGTCAGAAGGTATGTTTTCTATGCTGTGTGAACTTATCTGTGCAAATTTTAATATGTTTTGTGACTTATTTTAATTTATTGGACATTCAGGTGTATTTTGAATCAGATGAAATTCAAGCTGCAATTGTTACATGTGGAGGTCTATGTCCTGGACTCAACACTGTGATAAGGGAATTAGTTTGTAGCTTACACCATATGTATGGCGTGACTCGAGTTCTCGGAATCGAGGTGCATATCATCGATCTTTATGGAATTAACTTGCTATCACAGTTTTTTATTGGTCTGCATTAATTAACTTGAGAAAATGTTTTGATATGAAGGGAGGATATAGGGGTTTCTATGCTCGCAATACAATCACTTTAACTCCTTCAAGTGTTAATAACATACACAAACGTGGAGGAACTATTCTTGGTACTTCGCGAGGTGGACACGACACTAATAAGATAGTTGACAGTATTCAAGATCGTGGAATCAATCAGGTCTCTATTTCTTTCTATTTACCGATATATGTTTTTGCGTATGTACATCAGATTAATATTGCTTCGAATTTCAGGTTTATATCATTGGAGGAGATGGAACTCAGAGGGGTGCATCTGTAATTTTTGAGGTATCGCTAATTTAAACGAGACTTAAACTTGTTGGTATATGGTTTCGGGAATGTGCATGAAAATTTTACTATATAGTCATGTTAATATTTAAGATATGTGAATCTAGTTACATTGAAGTGGAAAGTTTATTAATAGCTCAACTTGATTATCAATACAGGAAGTCAGAAGGCGTGGTCTCAAATGTTCGGTTGTAGGAATCCCGAAAACCATTGATAACGATATCCCCGTAAGTCTGTTTTTATTGCACATTGTGGTTTCCAAACCTCGTATAACTTGAATCTGTGTCTGACTACTGTCTCTTTATTGCATAACAGATTATTGACAAGTCTTTTGGCTTTGACACTGCTGTTGAGGAGGCTCAACGTGCTATTAATGCAGCTCATGTTGAAGCTGAAAGTTTTGAAAATGGTATCGGTGTTGTCAAGCTGATGGGTCGATACAGCGGTAAGTTTCCTAGCTGTTTATAATGCCTTCAATACTCAGTTTATTGGTTCATTATGTGATTACCTTCAATTGGCCTAAAGATTTATTGATATTGGTCGCATACCAAACATAGCTTCTTATATGCTTTAATTAAATGCAATGTTTTAAATAGCGGATATAACGGCGTTATAGTGCCGCGGAATTTGAACAAATCATTATTATTCTACAACACCTACTAAGCACTGCTGTGTAGTGAAATTTGAACAAACTGTTATTTTTCACGATCTGCAATTGACAACACTGATTCATTGTGCAGGATTTATTGCAATGTATGCTACTCTTGCGAGTAGAGATGTGGACTGTTGCTTGATTCCGGAGTCGCCGTTTTACCTCGAAGGTCCTGGTGGACTTTATGAGTATATAGATAGAAGGCTCAAGGAAAATGGTCACATGGTCATCGTGATTGCTGAAGGAGCGGGACAGGAACTTCTTACCGAGAGTCTGCAATCCGGCAAGAAACAGGATGCTTCTGGAAACAAACTTCTTCAAGATGTTGGGCTATGGATATCTCAAAGTATTAAGGTATGATTGTTATTTGTTCTGTTTGCGGTAGATGCTTCAAAATTCACTATGCTATAGAATTATAGTGCCGCTATTTGACAAGAGTAACACTGATTGATACAGTGGTCAAAAGTAGACCAATACTGATTATGCTCTATTTTTTCCGTGCCAATTTTCCGCTATCTTATAATTGTTTATGAAGATATTTTTGTCACTTACTTTAAACAATTTGATCTTCCAGGATCATTTTGCCAGAGAGAAGACGCTGTCCATTACTCTCAAATATATAGGTTCGTAAAATTTAAAATTCATAAAAAAGTGTGTGCATAATCAATAACTGAAAGAATATTGATGTCTCTTTTCTGCATTACAGATCCAACCTATATGATCCGAGCTGTTCCAAGTAATGCTTCTGACAATGTGTACTGTACACTTCTTGCTCAAAGTGCTGTTCATGGAGCAATGGCAGGTTACACTGGCTATACAAGTGGACTTGTCAATGGAAGACAAACTTATATACCTTTCTATGTAAGTTCATTGCACATGATATTTGTTTGTTCTAATAGATAGAATTATGACTCTTTATGGTTCAGTTCAAGAAGGAAAATGAAAACTGATTCGAACCGTTACAATAGTTCGTTAAAACTAAGCCGAACTGTTAATGATTCGTCTCAAATAGAATTGAACTGTTAGGACTAAAAAGGGCAGCGCGGTGCACAAAGTTCCCGCATACATAGGGTCCGGGAAGGGGTCCCCCCCATTTGGTGTATTGTACGCTTTAAAAAAAAATAAAACCGAACTGAACCACATTGAAAAGAACCAAACTCTGACGGATAATTCACTTACTGAGTTGAACTGAACTTTCGAGAACTGCCTGTCTCACAGTTTGACTTTTTTGGGTACGGTTCAATTTAATGGTTTGGTTATAGGAGTATTTACCACATTTTGCCGCAAGAATGGTACTCTTTTGGCTAACTCATATTTTGTTGCAATGTTATGCAGAGAATCACAGAGAGACAGAACAATGTTGTGATTACTGATAGAATGTGGGCAAGGCTGTTATCTTCAACAAATCAACCTAGTTTTATGGAGGTCAAGTCTTCCGATGAAGACATAAAAGGCGAAAACTCATTGGACGAATTACCAGATGGACATTGTTCAGAAGACACTTCAGTTGATGAAATCACCCGCAATCTGGGATGCTTAGCTCCGCTTGCAGTACCAGTCGTGCGTACGGGCGGGATATCCGGTATTTAAAAAAAATTACGGCATAGGCACTTCAACGACCGCAATTTCCTCACAAGTATATATATTAGAGTTTATCATTTTTGTCCTTCCATGTCTATAAAAGATGGCTGTGGAAATCTCAGCCTGACATGATCATTATATTAGTTATAGTTTATCATGATTTACTATCTCATTACTTGTATGCTCAATAATTTGAATGGATTCTGGTTTGTCCAGAAATGAAACTTTGTTAGTTTGAATGTATTGTCCATGTTTAATGGCAACCATTGCATAATGTAGGAAATAATCAAATGAGTTAAACGGTGTTGATTTACATCCTCTTCGGACAAATTTTGTCTGTTGGATTAATCTAACAATTGAGATATAATATTCTTATATGTTAGTTTGATCCAACGTTCGAAATTTGATGGAGATGATGAGGAACTAAGTTTATAAGTTACTCTCTCCGTTTCAAAATATAAACAAAAATTGGTCAACAAAAGTTAATGTATTTGGTTCAAAATTTGTACCAAATACATCAACTTATGTTGACTCATTTTTGTTTATATTTTGGGATGGAGGGAATACATGAATATCTAAATTTGTTTGGCATTGAATTTCTATGATAAATTCTGGAAGGTTTTAACTTCTAGAAATTGGAAAGTGTTTATGACCAAATGTTTCTATGTGCACAAGACATGTTGCATCTTCAAAGTGCAATGTAAACAACATGCACATGGACTAGGAAATAGAAAAAGAAAAATGTTTGACAACATTCAATCAGATTTTGGAACAAATTAATTATTATATTTTTCAAATGATGGGAGCTAGTACTTATCTATTGAAGAGTCAATATTTGTATTTATTCTAATTAAAAACTTGGTAAAAGAACTTTTGATTATTTAATTGAGCAGATGGAATATCAAGTAAGAATATGACCACATGACTGACTCATTGGGATGAGAAGGCAAAATTGCAAATAATTAAGAACATATTTTATTGAATTAAAACAGATACTAACTAGAGAGGGATGAAAAATCATAGCAAAGGAAAATGTAAAAAGAAAAAAAAAGTACTTAATCCCACAAACCTCGATTCAAAACCAAAAATAGTAGCAATAAGAGAAAACATTTAAGTTGCATGAATCTCCAATATTAAGTTGCATACTTTGATATTAAGTTGCATTAACGAGTAAAAGTAATATACAAACATATTTGTTGGATTACATATGCTCATGCAAGATGTAACACACAAGTTTAACGAATTTCCATTGGCATGTACAAACATAAGTATCATTAATGCCTTACCCACCTTACCTCATTCTCGATTATATAATAGCCCAATACTCATATTTGTTGCTCCAACAATGGTCATTGACATTCTCTAACACTAACATTTGTAAAAAACCTCCAGGAATTCACACATGTTATAAGCTGAAAACATTTATAAAAGATCAAAATACCCCTCGGCAGTTAACTGTCGTCGGTTTCTTTGTTTCTCGGCTATTAACTACCGAAGAAAATCTCGACAGTTAACTGCCGAGGGTTCCATCGGCAGTTAACTGCCGAAGAAACCAATTATGCAGACAATGGGTTTTGCACAATTGAACCAAGCCATTTTCAGCCAGTTTTTACCTGTAATTCAACCAGAGCATTTCCAAAGGCAATTATAGTCGTACAACATGTATATTCAGTCATAAAGTAAAAAAATACATTATCCTTTACAGTTGTCCATAATTAAATCAAACCGACATTTCGTTAAAATTACAGGAATGTTTGAAATTCATCAAAACATTAAAGACTGTCCATAATTAAACAACACATTACATATCGTTAAATTAAATATCTACTGACATTCTACACAGTTGTAGATGGAACGAACATACATATATAATATATTATCTTCCACCATATTCTGAAACATAAATCCGACGTCGCTATCGTCCCGAATAAGCCAAGGTGGTCAATGCAAGGCATCTGAGCAAATAAGTGACGTGTATATTGAGTTTCACCAATATGCTCAAAATAAGTGTTAACTTGTGCCTTCAAATCATCAAGAGAGTCGGTCGTCGTTATCATAACCTTAATTGTCTTTTTAAAAGCGGAGTACCTAATACGGCCTTCAATTTTTGCAACCTCACGCATTTTTCACTTCACAAAAGCTTTATGAAATAAAATCATACATTATAATGAAATTAAATGAAACGTATTAACAAATAAAATGTATATAAAATACGTAAACATTAATAAGGAAGAAATAAGTATGCACTAGTTTCACCACATAAAAGTCATATTATCATATATTTATATAAATTACATAATGTTAGTTATATATTGGCCATAAAAAATTGGCGTTACAATTTCGACCCCAAAAACGTCGGTGTAATTTCTACAAAAAAAAAAGACTAACACCGACAAAAAATCACTCATTAATAAACAAGTGATTGGGGCAAGATTTGATAAAAAAATATTGGATTTTGGTGTTTAGATGGAAGAGGGAAAAAAGTGGATGATGAAATAGTGAGTAGGGGGAGCAGGTGGCTGTTCCATCTATTGAAACAGCGTCTCGGCACTTAACTGCAGAGGAATTCAAAAAACCGGCGGCATTTAACTGCCGAGGAAATTCGAAACCATCTGCAGTTAACAACTGAGGAGTATTTTGGTCTTTTATAGGTGTTGGTGTTTTTCAGCCTTATAACATGTGTGAACAACAATTTTCAACCACCAAAGTATACATTCATTATTATTCACATCATGTGACCATCAAACTCGTCCACTCTTAAACCTTGTACAAAAAGAAAAAATGTGAGTTCATATCTTATATAAGTTCTTATATTATTCTTCATCACATACTGAATAATTCACATGTATACATTATTTTATTCAGAGTAGTGATGGTAACACTTTTTTTTGAACATTCTCTCTAATACTCATTTTCTTATTAAGGGTAATGAGTGCCCCCGGGGCACTCTTTAAGCCCTTTAATTGACAAGTTCTTAATGAAAAGTTGTGTATTAAATGCATTGAAAATTGTAATATTTAACTTTAAAAAGAATAATTACTAAATTTAGGATGGTTAAAGAGTACCCCGAGGGCACTCGTTAACAAGAAATCTTCCATAAGGTATTTACCTTCCGTAAATTAACCTTCTCAAACATGATTAGGTAGTAGAGAAAGACTCTGTGTTCCACTGATACAGTGTCTGTACCACCACCTTTCTGAAGAAAACAATCTACCATCAGCTTCAGAAGCATCATGTGCTCATTTTGCATATCCTTGAACTTATCAGAAGGTTTGTCTTTATGAAAAACTTCAGATGTTGTCTTTGCCCATTCACTTGACTCTTTCTTACTAAGATTCCCTACGGACTGGCCTTTATTAGAGCATCTAGCAGCTCTAGCTATAACTCCTTATGTAATAGAGATTGAAATCCCCATTACTGCTGATCTAATATCTGTTTCTTTGAATTCAACAAGTCTCATTTTTTCTCTGGTCTTCCCTTCTTGACTCTTGTCACCAGCAATCTTTTCACGTTCTTCTCTTGCAGCAGCTCTTTCATCATAGACTTCTGCCCTTACCCAGAAATCTTTTACCAGGTTCTCATAAGTTGGACCGTTCAAAATTTCAAAATAACCTCCAAAATCTTGCAAAAGTATGTAACTTGAAATATCAACTCCTTGTCTCCTCAAAGCAACAAAGACCACCAGACTCTCTACTTGAATAACCAGCTGATCTTCTCTTAGTTGCGTGGTCCTTGGCTTCACTGTATAAGATTTACCAATATCTAATTCCATGGGAGCAGCTTTACTTGAACTTCCTTCCGCCATTGATGAATGATGACGATTTTGGGTTGTTAGGTTTTACGATTGAAAGTGAAGAGTTTTTCAGAGAATGAGTTTGAAAAGAGAAAGTGTAGGTAGTGAAGTGAGAAACTGTGTGTTTTATCTAAGTGTTTTTAGTAAAAACGTTAGAAATTTAGACACAAGGGACAAACAAACACAAACATTAATGACAAATGGGGCGCGAGATAGTACATTCAACGCAAAAATTCATCATAGCCCTCTCAGTTATAAACCAATACAAATAAACCACGTCAAAGAATATCAGAGAAACTATTACATTAGTGGGACAGAGGTCACACAAAGTGACTTCCACTTACATAGCTATCAGAAGCAAAGAGTCCATACTTTGGAGTTCAGATGCTGACGTCATCAGAGGCTTATTTTTCTCAGAGTCTCAGTGAAGAGAGTTGATTGACTTTAACTTCTGAACAACTTCAGATTCGGAATTCCCTTTCAGAGACAAGCATTATTCAGATACAAAATGCATGTTCAAATTTTTTCTTAATAAAATCAAATCTCTCAACAGTTAAAGGTTTAGTTGTAACACCCAATTTTCCCAACAATGTAAATAATACATATAAATCAGAGTATTCAACGTAAAACGGAATGCCACACTACATTGAAGTATAAATAGAGTAAATATTACTATTTATTAAAACAACTTTGTCAAAATTCAATTACATTGCAGCGGAAAATTTAATTTCTTTATTCAACAAGTTTGCCACTACGGCCTCAACATAACAACATTAATGAAAATCCTGATTCAAAAGGTTCAACAACATAGTTCATAAGTAATACGCAACAGTGGAAAACAAAACAAATATCCCCATCCCGTTACGTATCAGAGCGACCCTAAGACGACGCACGAGAGAGACAACTCACATCAACAGCTAATCCTGGTTATCTGCACGTTACCCACGTAGAGGCAACATTCAAACAGAAGGGGTGAGATTTCACATTCAATAATAATAAGCATATAATTCATCAATGAAATTTAACAACATAAACAACTTTAACTAAGCAATAATAATACTTCACATATTGTTCAATTATTTCTACTTGGCATTAAATCAACGACAACAACTCAACAACTCGACGA